>Ga0210052_1001437_pt1 | contig 13379 bp, 14 predicted proteins | sample CryGeymeta201508_FD_183976 | JGI IMG/M metagenome (GOLD analysis project Ga0210052, IMG submission 183976) | Groundwater microbial communities from Crystal Geyser aquifers in Utah, USA - Crystal Geyser metaG 2015-08 (SPAdes) (version 2) | ecosystem: Environmental > Aquatic > Deep subsurface >...
ATGAGAGTGACATTGAGAGGCGTAGAAGCATTGCATGATGGAAAACTAATTAAAAGATGGAAATATTGGAAACATGTTCTAAATATTGCTGTTGATTATAGCCTTGAAAAACACTTGTTATAGTACACTTCCTCAAATAACTCCTTGACAAACAACACCCTCACAAACAACACTTATAATTTTGGCATAAATGGAGATCAAATTTCTGATTTTTATCAGAACATTGATGAATCAAATTTAGTTGATAATAAGCCAATTTATTACTGGACAAATGAAAATAATGCCCCAAATGACTGTAAAAATGCAGTAATTTCTGACTTAAACAATACTGGTTTTGTTGCTTTAGTTTCTTGTGATAATATTACGGTTAAAAATTTAAATTTACATAACAATTCTCATGGAATATTGCTTGTAAATACAACAAATAGCAAAATTTTAAACAACACAGCAAATTTAAATGGTTATGAAGGAATTTCTTTACATTATTATTCCTCAAATAACTCCTTGACAAACAACACAGCAAATTCAAATAGTTGGAATGGAATTTATTTAGGTTCTTCCTCAAATAACTTCTTGACAAACAACACAGCAAATTCAAATAGTTATGGAATTTATTTAGGTTCTTCCTCAAATAACTTCTTGACAAACAACACAGCAAATTCAAATAGTTATGATGGAATTTATTTAGATAAATTTTCCTCAAACAATACTTTGACAAACAACACAGCAAATTCAAATAGTAATTATATAATTATTTTTGGTGTGATAGTATTGATAATAGCGGCATATTATTTCTTTGTGATGAGAAAAAAGAAGAAGGGAAAAGAAGAAAGTAAATAATAGGTGATGAAACTTTTTTTCTTTTTTTAAATTTTAAATTTTGGATATAAAAGCATAAATTTTTAATTATAGTTTTTGTTCTTTTAATCACTATTCTTATATTTATGCAAAAATGGACACAAAATTTTTTAAACGCTGGATTTCTGATGTATCCCCCTACATTCCAGGAAGGATTAAGGATAACTTTATTAAGTTGGCGTCAAACGAAAATAATTACGGCCCTTCAAAAAGGGTAATTGATATAATAAAAGGCAAATCAGGAGATATATTTCGCTACCCTTATAAAGACGAATTAGTCAAGGAAAAAATTTCGGAATACTGCAATTCTTCAATAGGCAAAAATTTAATCTGGCCAGAAAACATAATACTCGGAAATGGCTCTGACGAACTGATTGAACTGCTAATCAAGACCTTTCAGTCCCCATACATAGGATTTTATCCTTCATTTGTTGAATACAATCGGGTTGCCAGAATTTTTAACGAAATTTATTACGAAATTCCGCTGAATGATGACTGGACATTTGACTGCGGGAAATTTATAAACAACGAAAAATTTAAAAAAGCAGGCGTTGTTTTCTTATGTTCTCCGAACAATCCTACGGGAGGAATTATTGAAAAAAGCGATATTGAAAAAATTTTAAAATTTAATAAAATTGTCGTTGTTGATGAAGCATATTATGAATTCTCAAATTTAACTGCTCTTGATTTGATTGACAATTATGAAAATTTAATTGTGCTTCGGACAATGTCAAAGGCGTTCGGAATTGCCGGCTTGAGAATGGGCTATGGAATAGCAGATAAAGAAATTATAAAATTTTTGCACAAGGTTAAGCCGCCGTTTAATGTCAATATACTCGCACAGGAGGCGGCACTGGCAGCGTTGGATGATGTTGACTTTATGGAACAAAATGTTGAAAGAATTGTGAAGGACAGAGAAATTATGGGTAAAATTTTAGGCAAAAAATTTAAGGTCTTTGGCAGTCGGACAAATTTTCTGTTTGCCGATGTATCTCCTTACACTGCAAAGGAATTTTTTGACAAACTTTATAAAAAAAAGATTATTGTTAGACCTTTTGGAAAACTGGATGGGTTTAAAGGTGAATATGCGAGAATTACTGTTGGAACAGAAGAAGAAAACAAAATTTTAATTGAGGTGATTGAAGAAATTTTTTGAATGTGCTGACGGAAAAATAAATTGCCAGATTTAATTTGACAATATTATAATTGTTGAATGCTAAATCAAAAATCAAAATTATGATCTAAAATTCAAAAGTAAAAAGAATGTAGCCTGGACGAAAATTCAAATATTGCAGAACATAAAAGGTTTGCCTGCTTTTACATTGCAGGAGATTTTGGACTTTACTCGATTTATAAGGGTGCGAAAATTGGTGCTGACCCACTAAAATTGGGATAATTATATATTTGTTTTTTTTACTAATATTTTTATAAGTTATAGGACTTATTTAGATTATTTTGTAAATGAACATAAAAAGTCAAGAATTCATATTTGTTTTGTGTATGTCCTGTAATGTTTAAAATAATTAATAAACAAATTTAAATAAAAATATAAAATATATAAAATGGAAAAAAATAAGACAACGGTTTTGCTAAGTAGGGACACGGTAAACAGACTATGTAAATTAAAAGGAAAAATAGGAGACACATACGACACAGTAATAAATGATGTAATTGATAAATATGAAGCAGGTATGAATGAAAATAAAGGTGGATACTGATAATAAAAGGAAGGGACACGTAACTATACAAATAAAGAGAACGCTCGCAAATAAACTAAAAAGAATGGGAGATGTTGGCGTTTCTTATAATGACACTGTAATAGATTTACTAAATTATTATAATGCAACGAAAACACGACTATCATAAGCCACTAAAATGACAGAAGTATTTAATAATATAAAAGAATTGAGCGAATACACAACAATTAGTATAGATGCGAATGTTGCTTTAAGCAGATTTTTAAAAAATATATCACAAATTAATTATCCCAACTTAAAGGGATGAGCGCCCGAAAATTAAAGAAATCATCAGATAATTTAACGATGGAACTTTCAGATTTAGACAAATCAGAGGCAGAGCATCTGGAAGAAGAATTTAAAAACTACAAGGAATTATATCCTAAAAATGAATAAGTATGTCACGTATGTCACAGATACGATAGCATTAAGTGACATATAACTATGATAAAGTAAAAATTGAGAAAACTAATTTTTTAATGCGTTCATAATTTAGTCAATAAATTTTAATCGTTATCGCATCCTTTTTAGTTATATTTTGTAAATTAGTAAAAATCGCTGACGGAAAAATAAATTTTACAAATATGACTAATGCCTATAATAAATTTTAATAAATTAAATATGATGGAAGGAGAAAATAAAGAGGAAAATAACAGAAATATGGATAATAAAGGCAATAAAATAAACAGAGAGGGAGAACTACAAAAAGTAATATATCAGGCAAGGGCACTTGAAGAGCATGCGGCTGCAATAGACAATCAGATTACAATGCTGAACGGAACATTTCAGGAAATGCAAAGAACTATTGAAACCCTGGACGGCTTAAGCAGAACGGGAGATGCGTATAAAAACAGAGAAATTTTGCTTCCTGTTGGCAAAAATGTTCTTGTCAGTGCTACATTAAAATCAAAAAATGTGCTGTTTGAAATTACCAACGATATATTCATTGAAAGAACTCCTGAAAATGCAAAAATTGCCTTGCAGGAAAATATAAAAAAAATTACTGACATCATGGAAAATTTAAAGAAACAACACTCTGAAATCGCAAATAAAATTTCTGCTTTAAATGAATACGGCGAGCAACTCGCACACGGTGAATGAACATAATCACAAATTTATAAAATTTATAAAATTTATAAACAAAATATAATTATAAATAATATAAAATAAAATGAATCAGGGAAGAACACAAAAACAAACAGGAAAATTTGGAGTAACAAAAGGCTTTGACTCAAGGAAGGTTGAAAAAGAAGGAGATATAATGACAATCGGAAAAGAGCCAATAACTGCTTACGCTACAACACGGGTAATAAAGATTGCAGACATGATGATAGATAATGACTGCAGAAGAATTCCTATAGTTGATGCAGGAACGAAAAAACTTCTGGGAATAGCAAAGGCAATAGATATCGTTGATTTTCTTGGCGGAGGGGAAAAGTACAACATAATTTTGAACAATTTTAAAGGAAATTTTTTATCAGCAATTAATTCGCCGATAGCAAAGATTACAAGTTCAAATTTCACAACATTAACAAATTTGGACTCAATAGATGATGCCCTGAAAATAATTATCAGAATGCATACGAGTTTAATTCCTGTTGTAGATAAAGACGGAAAAATTTTAAAGGTTATAAGCGAAAAAGATGTTTTTCCAACTCTAAAGAGATCTGGTGTAAAAGCGTGTGATATTATGCAAAGAGAAGTAATAACAGTAACTCCTGAGACAACAATTAAGGATTTGGCAAGAATGGTTGTAAATACTCAAAAGCGAAGGATTCCAGTAGTAAGTGATGGACATCTTGTTGGAATTATAAGTGTAATGGATGTCCTTAAATTTTTGAAAGAAGGTGAATTTAAAAGTATTATGAGTGAAGAAATTTTAAGTGAAACAGTTAACAAAATTATGAAGCAGCCAAATGTGGTCTTTTTGGATACTGACCTGGACTACATTGTTACCGAAATGAAAGAAACCGGATTCGGGGGCTTTCCTGTTGTTGAAGACAGTAAATTACTGGGGATGATAACAACCACAGATGTAATTAAGGCGTTTTACAGGAATGAAGAATAAAAGAATTTCCGATTGTTTTTCATGAAATTTTCACGAAATTTATAATAAAAAATTTGTCCATTTTATCGTTTTTGAAGGCGATTTCAAAACTGCAAAAAATTTGAAATGCACGAACGATTAGTGAGAGTATGTGCGTAAAGTCAGGCATATTTAAAACAAAGTTTTAAATGCCCTTATTTTATTCATTTGAAATGCTTCATGTATTTTGAAAATCAACAGATTTTGAAAATATCTGAAATAGTTTAAACGCCGATTTAAAAAAGAAAAAAGAGATAGAAGATACAAAATCAAAATGCAGGTGTTGTAAGGTGGCAAAAAATAAAAAAAATATGGATGAAAAATTTATAATTTTGGGAACCGGATTAATTTTAGCTGGTTTTTTTATTTTGTTTATCGGAACTTTGATGAACATAATGAACAGCGATAATAGCAGTCAAAAAGACAGCAGCGGAAATTTTAAAAGCGGAGGAGTTATAATGATAGGTCCTATTCCGATTGGATTTGGAACAGATAAAGAAACAATAATAGTGGTAATGATTCTGGCAATTGTGCTTATGATTGTCGGATTCTTATTTTTCAGGTTTTTCAGATTTTAAATTTTTAAATTTTAACCGCTCAATATCTTCAAAGAAAGACGGATAGGACTTATTGACACACTCTGCATCATTTATTATTGTCTCTCCTTTGGCATTTAATCCCGCTACTGCACATGACATCGCTATTCTGTGGTCATTGTGTGGATCAATTTCCGCACCTTTTAAATCGGATTTGTGAATGAGCAATCCGTCTTCTGATTCGGCAATATCCGCATTCATCTTTTTCAGCCCCGTTGTTATTGCCAGCAAACGATCACTTTCCTTAAGTCGCAATCTTCCGGCATTAAAAATTTTTGTCTCACCTTCGGCATAACAACCGAGAACTGCACAAACAGGAACTAAATCAGGTATGTTTTGGGCATCAATTTCAATTCCCTTTAAATTTGATTTGAGGACATGCACAACGCCCTTATTTTCTTTTATTTCAATTTCTGCACACATTTGTTTTAAAATGTTTAAAATTTCCTTATCACCCTGCTGTGAATGAACATTCAAATTTTTAACTTCAACATCGCCATTGATAGCACCTGCAGCAAGCAAAAAGGCAGCCGAAGAGTAATCCCCTTCAACCATAAATTTTTCCCTTGCTTTATAATGCTGGTTTCCGTGTATTTTAAATTTTTTCATATCCTCACTAACATCAACTTCTATTCCAAAGTCCTTTAAAACATCTAATGTAAGTTCTATATACGGTTTTGACTCAATATCAGTTGTTACATTTATTTCAGTATCTTTTTTGGCCCTTGGGCATGCAAACAGAAGTCCGCTTATAAACTGGGAGCTTATATTGCCTGAAATACTGGTTTTTCCACCTTTAATTCCAGGATAAATAACCACACAGTCCTTGTTTTTATGTTTTTTATCTTTTTCTATGCTGCATTTTACGCCCAGGTTATTCAGGGCATCAAGTAATGGTTCAACAGGCCTCGCTTTTAGTCGTCCTTCTCTGACAAATGTTACTTTTTTGGCTTTGGACAAACTTGCTAATGGAATAAAAAATCTAAAAGTAGAGCCTGACTCTTTTATACAATCTATTGTTATATTGTCAGATATTTCTGTATTTATTTCCGTATTTAAATTTTCATTCCCGTTTATTTCCAGTGTTCTATCTGATTCTTTTATATCAATATCCAACATTCTGAGCGCCGAGATCGTTTCTGCGGTATCATTACATTTCAGATAATTTGTTATCCTTGATGTTCCATTTGCCAGTGAAGCACAAATAATTGCCCTGTGGGTATAACTTTTGGAAGGAGGGCAGTCAATCGTTCCCTTTAAAAAGGTGTTCATTAGTTTTTTTTTCATTTTTAATCGTTTATTAGGAAGGTATGAAATTTACTTATTAGGAAGGTATGAAATTTACTTATTAGGAAGGTATAACTTTACCCGAAGGGTTTTCTTGTTTTGGTTTCTCTTTTTATTTATTATTTTTTAGCTTAAACAGATAAAGATAATGAAAACTATCATCACCAAAAGTTCTTGAATGTACATTTTCTATATGTGTTTCTGATATTACTATTGGGACTTCTAAGGGAAGTAATAAATAATAAATAGTTATCCGAACAAAGAATATAAATTATTCCATTTCCTCCATAAAGTCTTTGTTTCCATATAAAATTTCCATCTATGTCAAACACATAAAAATCGCTTTCGCCTCTACTCACAAAAATATAATTATCCAATATCACACACTCACATAATCCTGGTCTTGTCCACCAAGATTCTGGATCAATAATCCACAATATTTTGACGATATATCTTTCTCTATTGTATTCGCCAATGTAATGGGCATCATCTATTTTTTTAAGGTTAAGTTTTGATTTATCTTCTCCAAACTCGTCATCAATGTCGCATTCCAAATCTTCATGAGATTTTGAGGTATAAATTCGCCAACACCATATTTCTTTCTTTTATTTTATGTTAAAAAGAGCCAATTCGTTTCCACCTGAAATAGCTCTAATATAATCTTTTAGTTTGTTTGAACTCGATACTCTCCCACAAACAAATTTATCGCCACACTTCATAATCAAATTTCCATTCATATCCAAAATATGGTGCTACCCAACTAAAATTGGGATAATTATATATTTGTTTTTTTACTAATATTTTTACAAGTTATAGGACTTACTTAGATTATTTTGTAAATGAACATAAAAAGTCAAGAATTCATATTTGTTTTGTGTATATCCTGTAATGTTTAAAATTAAATTTATAATATCCAATTTTATTTTTAAGCAGATTTTTAAAAAATATCTCACAAATTAATTATCCCATTTCAAAATCGCAAAGATTTTGAAATATCCGAACGAAGTGAGGTTAACTTAAAGGGATGAGCACCCAAAATATATAGTCCATCATCGGCAACGACACCAACATATTCTTTATCAAAGATATATGAACCAAACATATCGTCAAAACAATCACCACGTATTTTTGAATCTGGTATAAATTCCCATTTTTTATTTCCTGTTTCCGTATCAATCAATTCTATACTCTATCCAAAAGCACGCACTATGTATTCATCCGAAAAACCATCTATCACACCTCTAATATTATATTCTTTTTTCCATTTTAGATTGCCTTTTTTGTCAAATAAACAGAGATACCAAAGAGGATACTTTAGATCCTACTTGCATTCTATTTGTACTTCTATAAGCGTATATTTTTCTGATAACCAACAACCCAAAATAGATTCTTTCAGGTCAATATTTTTATCCCATCTAATTTCACCATTTTTCGCATCTAAAAGATAAAACTTATGCTTTGAACATGTTGCAATAGTTTGATTTTTGTATTTGCTCAATATTGGGAGGTAATCTACTCTTATTTTATGTAGGTACTATAATAATTTACCCCTACTTATTGAGCAAGTTCGATTTGTTTAAAAATTTATTATCAAAACATAAATAATTTACAAAATTTTATTAAATTTAAAAAGAAAATTTAAAAATAAAAAATTAAACCAGCTGTGCAATCATGACAATTAATTTACCTTGTGTTTTTCAGGAATTTTTATGCCTCGCTTGCTTTTTTGCTTATCAATAAACTTAACAACATCAAAATTCCAGCAATCGCAAAATATATGCTTATTGTTCTCAAAGGGATTAAAATCTGGTCAATTAACAGAGGAAGATCCACACTTACCGGAAGAAATCCTGAATAGTTTCCAACAAGTAGCCCTGTAAACAATAGAAATGCAATTGAAAGCATTCCAAGTGCATAGGCAAGCAAGTCCATTCCTTTATATTTTTTCAATGTTTTGTTTTTGTTAACATAAACAATCATTATAACAAACATAACACCTAGTATTATAGAAAATACCTTCACTATTGTTCCTGTTCCCGGAACTGATGGCTCTGTTCCCAAAATATACGGCTGAATACTTACAATTACGATTACAGCAGTGCTTATTATTAACCCCCAAAGTAAAATTTTATTTAAATCCATTTTAAATTTTGATAAATTTTTTAAATTTAATTTAATTAATTTAAATCTTTATTTTAAATTTTTTAAATTTTATCTTTTAAATTTAATTTTATCTTTTACCTTCTTTCACCTTTTTTACCCTCTCACTATAAATTTTCAATCCGACCAGTGCCGCTCCTCCCAATAGAGTTAATGCCCCAACAGGATGCTTAATTGCCTCTAAAACATTTGCTATGTTATGAATTTCTGCAACTTTAAAGTCAATTTTTTCAAAAGGTATATCCGAAACGTAAATCACAGACGAATTATAACTGTCATTCACTCCTCCGCCATAAACATACTTAAATTTTGAAGTATATTCCCTCATTTCATCAATATCTCCAAATTTTAATGCCTTTGAAGGGCATGCTTTCACACAAGCTGGTTCCAGTGCGGGATTTTGTGTAATTCTATCATAGCACAATGTGCATTTTACAGGTTTTTTATCCACTGCCATAACCGGAACACCAAAAGGACAAACCTGAGCGCACAATCCAACACCTTCACATTTTTCTTTATCAACAACAACCGCTCCATTATCATATTTCACTATTGCATGGGCAGGACAATTCTTTACACATTGTGGGTCTTCGCAGTGCATACATTGTCTTTTATAAAAATTTTTGATGTCTTTTTCATATATATAGGTAAATTCATTATCACTAAATTTATCCGTGCCTTTTGCCTTTTCAACAGCATTTCTTATTCCATCCTGATCTCTGTTTTCTATCCTTGGTTCTAATTTATTCCAGCTTTTGCAGGCAACAATACAAGATCTACATCCAGTGCATTTGTCCAAATCAATCAATAACGACTTCATTTTAAAGTTATTTTGCTTTGTTTTATTTATTTAAATTTATTTTTATTTTTTGTATTAATTTGTAAATATGTTTAAAATTTCAAATCTAACATTCATAGACGAATTTTTAATCCATATTTCAACATTCGGTGTTATTCGTTTATCACTACAAATTCTTATGCCTTTTCAATATTACATAATGCAACTTTATATTCTGGAATGCTCGCATTTGGATCAACAGCATCAATTACTAAGTAATTCGCGGAATCTCCTGTTGATAATCCCTTAAATCCCCAATGCCATGTTACTGCAATCGTCTTTTCATTAACCCTTCCATTAACTCTCGCTTTAACTTTAATGCTTCCTCTTTTTGTTGAAATTTTCACATAATCATTATTATTAATATTTTTCTCTTTTGCTAATTTTTCATTAATTTCACAGAATGGTTCTGGTTCTAATTCAACCAAATAAGGAATATTTCTTGTTGTTTGCCCCGCAAGCATATGCTCCAATAGACGGAAAGTCGTTAAAACATAAGGAAATTCACTAACATCTCCAATTTCAAGTTCCCCTACATTGCTCGTGTTTTTCTTTGTGTCAGTATCAAATTTTACATAAGGAGGATACTTTTCAGACAAATCCGGATAAGGCGATTCTATTGGCTCCATGTGTTTTGGCAGGAATCCGTCTTTCAAAGGTGAAGTTAATGCCCCCAACGCCGCAACACCCTCTTTTGTCAAAAATCCATCGTTCGGAATAAAGTATGAACCCTTTTTGTTTGGTCTGTATGTATCGTCCTTAAATTTATATTGAATTTCCAAATTTTTTCCCTTTTCCGGATAAACATAATACAAAACATGCCTATTTATCGGCCATGTCCACCCCCATCCAGGATAAACGCCTTCTCCGTTATCACTGATATTATCCCTTCTCTTTGCATAATTTGTCCCTTTGTTTATCACTTCATCGCCAAATTCATCTACGCTTCTTGTTTCAATCACTCCAGCATATTTTCCAATTACATCATAAATCCAGCAGCATTTCATTACCTCCTTTAACACATTTTCTGCAACTTTTTCGCAATCAAAATTTGTGTTGCCGTTGTTTAAGTATCCGTAATTAAAAGCATAATTAAATGCTTCATGAGAACTGTTAAATTTATTTGTATCAAAATTTAGTGCTCCTTTTTCATATAATTTTTCTGCTAAATTTATTAAAATTTCCAGATCGCTCTTTGAATTATACAATGGATTTATTGCTTTATATCTCCACTGAACACATCTTCCGCTGTTTGTAACGCTTCCCGCTCTTTCGGCAAATGTGCTTGCAGGCAGCATATAAGTTGAGGAATTTTCGTTTCTCTCTGCTGCTGCACTCTCTGATTCAAAAATATCCACAACAACCAGTAATTCCAAATTTTTAAAGGCCTCTTTAACAATGTTTAAATTTGGCGATGAAACCATTGGATTTTCTCCGAATATTACTAATGCTTTTATTACCCCTTCTTTTGCCTTTCTGAGCATAACCTGGCTTGAATATCCGTTTCCTTTCGGCAATTGTTCATAACTTATTCCCCACAGCCCCATTCCTTTTCCGCCCCTATGTCCGGAAAATTTGTCTTCCTGAAAATCATCTGTTAAAATATTAAAAATTTCATTTTGTCTGAATTTTCCAAGTCGTGCTTTTCCATAAGAACTCCAGTAATTCTCTAATTTCTGCTCTTTTTTTGGAACTGCCAAATAAGCAGGTAGTATATGACTTAATCCCATATCTGTTGCTCCCTGAACATTATGAATTCCTCTCATTGCGTTAATTCCCCCACCGGGAACACCAACATTTCCTAAAAGCAATTGTAAAACAGCATAGCTTCTTATATATTGCACTCCAGTTGTGTGCTGTGTTGTGCCCATTGAATATAAAATTGTCAGTGGTTTATTTTTTGCAAAAATTTCCGTTACTTGTTTTATCTTTTCTTTTTCAACCCATGTAATTTTCTCAACCTCATCTAAAGTATAGGAAGAAACATTTTCAACAAGCTTGCTGAATATCGTATCTTTATTGTTTTTCATTTCATCAGCAGTAAAGACGCCTGCAAAGGCACCATAACAATCTCCATAAACCTTTACATTTGCGGGAATCTTTGAAATTTCTTTGTCCTGTTCATCTAAAATTTCAATTTCTCCTAATGCAATTTCATTTTCTATTTTACTTATGAAAGAAAATTTATCCATTGAAAATACAAAATTTTTCCCATTCAAAGAAATTTCTTCTTTTACATCTTTTCCATTCTCATCCTTTCCAGTTATTTTTACTTTATTTACTTTATCGTTATCATTGCTTGATTTTATCTTTATTTTTTTATTATCATCAAATGCATTTATCTGTATCTCAATTAATTTGCCTTCATTATTCAGTAAGAAAGGCGCATTTGTCCTGTTCATCAAATAATTTTTGTCGTAATAATTATTTTCAATAATTTCTTTACACATTCCGTTTATTAAAGCAATGTCTGTTCCCGGGCGATGCTGAATGTAAATATCTGATTTATTTGCTGTCTTTGTATATCTTGGGTCTGCAACAACAATTTTTGCATCATTCTTTTCTCTCGCTTCTGTAACCCACTGAAATCCAACCGGGTGATTTTCAACGATATTGCTTCCAATAATAAAAATACTTTTAGCATTCTTAATATCAACCCAGTGATTTGTCATCGCCCCCCTTCCAAATGAAGGTGCTAAGGCACCAACCGTTGATGCGTGGCATTTTCTTGCCTGATGTTCTCTGTTATTTGTTCCAAAGATTCTTACAATTTTTTGTATTAAGTAATCCTCTTCGTTTGTAGCATGAGAGCATCCATAAAATCCAACCGCATTTGCCCCATATTTGTCCTTTATCTCTTTTAATTTTTCAGAAATTTCATCATAAGATTCATTCCACGAAATTTTTTCCCATTCTCCGTTTCCTGTTTTCTTTGATGGCTCTTTAACTCTGAAATCGTTGTATATCAGCTGAATCGCAGCACATCCTTTACTGCATAAACTTCCCCTGCTTATCGGACTTTCTTCATCGCCTTCTACATGAACGACTTTATTGTCTTTTACATAAATTTTCATTCCGCACCCAACAGCACAATATGGGCAAACAGAATAAAAAACCGTCCCCTCTATTCCATGAGATGTTCCGGATTCTTTTGTTTTATGAAGGATTTTCCCTGCTCCGACAGTATTGGAAATTACAATCCCTGTTGTAACAGCACCTCCTATTTTTAAGAAGTTTCTTCTTGTAATTTCAAAATTGCCTTCTGTGCCCTTAGTTATTGTTTTTAATTTTTCCATTTTAAAAAATAAATTTAAATAAAATAATTATATTATAAATTTAAATAAATTAATAATAGAGTTGTTGCAAATTAAAAATTTTAAACTGGAAAATTGATAAAATTTAAAAGAGTTTAAACTGGAAAAAGTTATTTTGCAACATGTCTGATAATTTAAATAAAGGATTAACATTAAATTTTTTAGTATAGTTTTCAGTATTTAAAAATTTATTGCTTATCCAAGCTTGTCCAACTGTAGCGTTATTTCTTTTTGATAATATTTAGTGATTCATTATAAATAGACTGCTATATTTTAAAAGATACCGCTGTACTTCTGTACTTAGACTAATGAGCCACCTCTTTTATATTAAATTTTTCATAAATAAATTTAAAATACAAATATAAATTTAATAAATTTAATAAATTTAAAACAAAAAATATCATCGGAAGGGTCGGCAGGATCTCTAAATTTTTTGAGAAGTCTTTTCAGACTATCTCTTTATTTAAAGTGAGAAACCGCCCTCATAAACACTAATCGCAATGT
>Ga0210052_1001465_pt1 | contig 13196 bp, 15 predicted proteins | sample CryGeymeta201508_FD_183976 | JGI IMG/M metagenome (GOLD analysis project Ga0210052, IMG submission 183976) | Groundwater microbial communities from Crystal Geyser aquifers in Utah, USA - Crystal Geyser metaG 2015-08 (SPAdes) (version 2) | ecosystem: Environmental > Aquatic > Deep subsurface >...
TCTACAACACAAGCTATCACACATTGCAGCCGAATTTTCTATCGAAAATTCAGCCGCATTTGCTAAATTAGTGCCACGCCGAAAATCCTAGCGGATTTTCAGCAACGTGTTATAGCTTAAATCGTTAGCCACAAGCAAAAAAAATGCGAATAGCTTTAATCATATTAATTGGAATACACGGAATTATCCACTTATTCGGGTTTCTGAAAGCATTCGGCATATCTGAATTTAATGCAATTTCACAGCCTATTTCAAAAGCTTTTGGGTTAATATGGTTATTGACATTTGTTGTTTATGCAATTACTATGACTTTATTAATTTTTCAATCAAACTTATGGTGGTTTTGCGGATTTTTAGCTGTAATTGCTTCACAGGTTTTGATTTTCAATTATTGGTCTGATGCAAAATTTGGTACAATAGCAAACCTGATAATTCTCGTAGCTGTAATAATAGCTTACTCAAACTTTAATTTTAAAAACAAAATTGTCGAAGAAAGAAAAAAGCTATTTGAACGCTCACAGGCTGTTAATGAAAAAGTAATTACCAAAGAGACTATTTCGGAATTACCTTCAATTGTACAAAAGTGGCTAATTAACAGTGGAACAATTGGCAAAAAACCGATTACTAATGTCCATTTAACTCAAGAATTACAACTTAAATTAAATCCTGACCAAGAAAATTGGAACAATGGAAAAGCCGAACAGTATTTTACGATAAATCCGCCAGCATTTAATTGGAATATTAACACCCAAATGAACTCTATTTTCGAAGTAACAGGTCGAGATAAATTTGAAAATGGAAGTGGCGAGATGACCATAAAACTACTTTCACTTATTCCAGTTGCTAATGCTAAAAATCACGAAAAAGTAAACCAAGCAAGTTTACAGAGATATTTAGCCGAAACAGTTTGGTTTCCATCAGCGTCTTTAAATCCATATATAACGTGGGAACCTTTAGGCGAAAATTCATCCAAAGCAACTATGGAATTTAAAGGAGTAAAAGGTTCAGGAGAATTCCACTTTGACGTAAAAGGCAACTTTGAAAAATTTGTCGCAATGCGTTATCAAGATATAAATGCAGAAGAACCAACTGAATGGACTGTCATTGCAACAAAAACCGAAGAACGGAATGGAATAAAAATACCAGTTGAATGCGAAGCAAATTGGAAATTAGAGAGTGGTAAATGGACTTGGTTAAAATTAAAAATAACCGACATACAATATAACGTGAAAGAAATGCCAGTGGCTAATCGAGTAGACGGCTCCGCCCCTAAATAGGAACGGAGTGCGCCTCTCACACCACCGTACGTACGGACCTCGTATACGGCGGTTCGCAAACAGATGGGTTTAGATATTTGAACATATCGAGTAGTGATTGATAGCCTCGCTTTTTAAGTCGTTGCTCCGTGATGGTTGTACCTAAAATGGGGCTTTGTGCGATTGCCCAGCCGCCTTTCCTGCTTCTGCTCCACGCATAAGCGTGGTCTTGGTCAACACCCAACCGAATCAGGTTTTTCCTTTTCCGTTCAGGCTTTTTCCAATGGTGCCAGATGCAGTACCTCAAGCGGTTCCTCAACCAGCCGTCCAGAGCTTTGAGTTTTCCTTGAATACTTGCCCCCCGAAAGTAGTTTAACCACCCCCGTTGGATTTCGAGTATTCGCGAAAGACGTTCTTGCAATGGGATTGGCGAGGTTTTTCTGGTAATGCGCTTCAGCCTTTGTTTTAAGGTTTTCCAAGCTTTTTCCGATACTACCAGTTGGTATTGGTTCTTACTTCCCTTTTTATATGTTGGTACAAAACCAAACCCGAGCAGGTTGAAGTTGACCGGTTTTCTGATACCGCTCTTTTCTTCATTGATTGTCAGGTCTAGTTTTGTTTTGAGGAAGTGGATAAGGGTTCTTGCCACGCTTCTTGCCTGACTTGCCCTTTTACAATACACACTGAAATCATCAGCATACCTTACAAACTTTAACCCCTGTCTTGTCATTTCCTTGTCCAATTCATTTAACAGGATGTTTGACAGTAAAGGGCTTAATGGGCTTCCCTGTGGGACGCCCTTCCTGCGTTTGTGCAGTTTGCCTTTGATTTGTATCGGTGCTCTGAGCCATTTGCGTATCACTCGCATTGTGCTTTTGCATTTCACCTTTTTATGCAGCAGGTTGAGCAGCAGACAGTGATTTACTTCGTCAAAGAAGCTTTTTAAATCGATGTCCACAATGTGGTTGTACCCCTGATGTATGTAATCACGGGATTGACCCACGGCTTGCCTGGCATTTTTTCCTGGTCTAAAGCCGTAACTGTTCCTGCTGAAATCAGGTTCATACAAAGGTGCTATGGCTTGTGCCACGGCTTGTTGCAACACCCTATCTGTTGTAGTGGGTACACCAAGCAGCCGTTTCTTGCCGTTTGCCTTGGGGATCTCCACACCCAGAATGGGTTGAGGTAGGTAGTTGTTTCCCATAACCGCTGCGAGCAATTGGGCTTTATGTGTACCGATGTGTTCCACCATTTGTTTGGTGGTTATTCCGTCAACACCTGCGCTGCCTTTATTGGCAACTATTTGCTTTATTGCCTTTTGCAGGTTGTGGGGTTGTACTACTCTTTCAATCATTTGATTATGTTCTTGTTCTTCACCTGTCCTTGCTTTTCAGGGCTATGTGCCTTGGCACATTCCTGTGAAAATTAAAGACCTGTTTACGTTCTGTCCTTCCTTGCTCATTAAGTCGTCAGGGGTATGGGTATGCAATCCCTGCTTGTTTTGCAAGTACTATGACTTCGGCTGACTTCTCCGCTCTGTTAACTCGTAACTACGGAGACCTCCCTCGGTAAGATAAATACCCTTTGGTCAATTGCTGCTGCATCTACTATTTTGGCTGTGCAGGAAAATTCCTGATTTGGGACGTCGCAATGATGTGCTTGCTCATCCAGCCTCATAGCCTCTTATGCAGTTCCTGTTCGTCAGAACCAACCACGCAGTCTGGCTTACTTCAGTCCTAACCTCACGGTTAGCAACCCCCGTATCAAGTACGGGGCAGGCTTTGCCACTTGCTTTGCTTCAGGACGTCACTCCTGTGCATCGGGGACTTTCACCCTTTGGGTTATTCAAATCAATGAACTATATTTACCATTCAAGGCACACACAACTGGTATAACAAATAGCTATAAAGTGCTTAATCCAAACTTTTTGTATATTTAAAAACATAAAACTAACTCGGAATGGCCAGCGATTTTTTGCACGCTACTTGCCATACCATTAGACGTTGTAGGTAATTTACCAACCCAATAAACTGAATGGATAAAATTCAAAATCAGAAACACACAAAAGAGAATCTCTACTACTCTATTGCACGAATGTTGGAAAGAGCATCTTATTATGGTTTTCGTGCTCTTGTGGTTCTTTATATGGTCGGAGAAACTTTGAAAATGGAAAGAACAGAAGCATTAACCATTTATGGTTGGCTTGTAGGTTCTTTAGTCTTCTCTCAAATTATCGGAGGACTTTTTGGAGACTTACTTATTGGAAATAAAAAATCAATTATAATTGGTGGAATTATTCAAGCAATTGGAGCATTTAGTTTATGCATACCTTCGACAACTGGACTTTATTTAGGCTTGTTTCTTGTCGTTTTAGGTAGCGGATTTTTTACACCAAATATCATCTCAAATTTTGGAAAGACATATCTGAATAAGACTAAACTATTAGATTCAGGATTTACGATATTTTATCTCGCAATAAATTTAGGGTCATTTTTGGGCATATTACTAATTGGTTATTTAGGAGAAAAATATGGCTACAATATTGGGTTCGTTATATCTGGAATATTAATGTTAATCTCAATAATTCCTATCTTTCTTACAAAGGAAAAAAGATTGGATGAAATTGAGAAAAATGAGCTTCTAATAAGTAAAAGAATTTTAAATATCTTAATTGCATTTATTGTTGTTGGATTATTTTGGGGATTTTACGAAATATCAAGCATTCGGACTTTTGATTTACAATTGCAATTAAGCGAAATATCAACTTTAGATATTCCAAATCATTTATGGCAATCAATCAACTCTATTTTCATTTTACCGATTAGTATAATTGCAATTATTTTGTGGACTTATTTTTACAGTAGTCAATTCTTTAAATTAATGCTTGGGTTTATTTTTGGAGTAATTTCATTCGGAATATTATTCTTAATTCCAGAAGTACCGACTGAACAGCATACAATAACTTATTTGATTTCATTAATATTTCTTGGAATTTCGGAAATTCATATTGCACCGATAATTCATTCAATTTTGACAAAATATTCTAACCCAAAATATTTAGCAATTCTAATTAGTTTAGCATTTGTACCAACCAGATTAATTTCTTTAATATTTGGTTTGTTTAACGACAGGTTATATGACAATCCAATGTTAGGATTGAAAATTGGAATTGTAGGAATGATAGTTGTTGGAATTGGACTGATTGGATATGTATGGTGGAATAAAAAAACTCCCAATAATAACTAAGCGTTCGTGCGGTCGGTACGACCCAGCATGAACGCTGTGTTGACTGAACCGGTGGGATTGTCAATTGCCTATGGGGATTGGTCTGTTGCTTTTGGGATTTAAGAAGCCATTTTAAGACCATTAGAGCCACTTTTTTGACTATCATTTATTTACACTAAATCACCATTACAACATAAAACAAGGCCTTAAAACCAAAATATTTACCTATTTTTAGCTTGTGGTTCGGTAAGAAAATTGGTTTTTAGACGAACTGCCGTTATGCCTCACCCTAAAAGACCACACGACCGACTATAAACAAACAGAAAAGCGAACGAAAAACGCCAACGCTTCGCAAAATTAAAAGAGCTGTTTTCCCTTTCACAAACCGACCAAAAACAGCACATTTAATTTTACCCCAACGCACCCAAGCCCACCCACCACCCTAGACAAATAGTTGACTGAATCAATCGTTTTCTAAATTATTGTTCGTACATTTGCGAACAATAAAACAACAAAAGATGCCAAGTATTATTAAAAACGATTATTTCACGAAAGAACAAAAACAGACTGCAAGGTTTGCGAAAGCCTTAGGACATCCAGTCCGGATTGCTATTTTGGAATTATTGAATTCTCAGGCGTGTTGCTATCACGGTGATATGGCAGAAGAACTTCCAATTGCTAAATCAACCCTTTCTCAACACTTGAATGAATTGAAAGATGCAGGTTTAATTCAAGGCGATATTACACCACCGTCAACGAAGTACTGCATCAACCGAGACAACTTTGTACTTGCTAAAACCTTGCTAAACAAAATATTTGACTAATTTTTTAAATATTTTGTTCGTAATACTACGAACTACGAATAATTGTTCGTAAATTTGCGAACAGAAACAATAAAACATCAAAAATATGACAGAAATAAAAGTATTAGGACCAGGTTGCCCAAAGTGCAAAACCACCTACAGTAATGTGCTTGAAGCACTCAAACAATCCAACATTGAAGCCAATGTTGTAAAAGTGGAAGATATTGAAGAAATGATGAAGTATAATGTGCTCACCACGCCTGTATTGATGATTGACGAACAAATCAAAATCAAAGGAAGGGTTGCTCAGGTAAGTGAAATTATTGAACTCTTAAAGAAATAACGCAATGGAAAATCAAACTTTAGTAAAAGAAATTTGCCCAACCACCACTCAGGAATGGGTAAAAAAAGGAGCACTATTAGTTGATGTTCGTGAAAGCGATGAAGTAAACGAATTGGCTTATGATGTACCCAACATCATTAATATTCCACTAAGTGAATTTGAAGAACGGTTCAACGAAATTCCCAAAGACATAGATGTAGTAATGGTTTGCAAAGGTGGTGGAAGAAGTTTGAGAGCCGCAGGATTTTTAGTGAATCACGGTTATACCAATGTGGTGAATATGCAACACGGTATTGCTCGTTGGGTGCAAAAAGGCTTCCCAACCAAAGGAAACACATCAGTAGTTACAGGCGGTGATTCTTGTTGTTCAACTTCGGGTTGTTGTTAAAAGTTAATTTATGTTTGATTGGATACAACATTTTGCTGATTGGCTCATTTATTCCGTATTTGGCATAGGTGCAGAAACACATTTAGGAACAGCCCTGAATTTCTTTGTGTACGACACATTGAAAATTCTCATTCTGTTGTTTTTGATAGTATTTTTAATGGGCATAGTAAATGCTTATTTACCCATTGAAAAACTCAGAAATTTCCTAAACAGAAAAAAACTTTACGGCTTAGAATATTTGTTTGCCTCCGTTTTTGGTGCAATCACACCTTTTTGTTCTTGCTCTTCTGTTCCACTATTTATTGGGTTTGTGCAAGGCGGAATTCCATTGGGCGTAACCTTCGCTTTTCTGATCACTTCGCCATTGGTCAATGAAGTTGCGATAGCAATGTTTATCGGAATGTTTGGCATTAAAGCCACTTTAATTTATGCTATTTCGGGCATTTTATTAGGCACGATTGGCGGTTTGCTTTTAGGAAAATTCAACCTCGAACCTTTGCTTTCGGATTGGGTAAAGAAAATCCTTGAAAACAAAATGCAACAAGGCGAATACGAAGAAGAAAAGTTGACTTTTCGCCAACGACTTCCCGAAATTACTCGGGGTGCTTGGGAAATTGTAAAAGGTGTTGTTTTGTATGTGATTATCGGTATTGCTATTGGTGCGGCGATGCACGGTTATGTACCCGAAAACTTTTTTGGTCAATATTTAGGTGGCGGGCAATGGTGGACCGTTCCATTGGCAGTTATCCTTGCCGTTCCTATGTATGCAAATGCGGCAGGAATTGTTCCTGTAATTCAGGTTTTTGTTGCCAAAGGTGTTCCGCTAGGTACAGCCATTGCCTTTATGATGGCAACCGTTGGACTTTCAATTCCAGAAGCTACCTTACTTAAAAAAGTAATGACAATGAAATTGATAGCTATCTACTTCGGAGTGGTTACGCTATTTATTATTCTCTCAGGCTTTATTTTTAATTGGATTTTGTAATGGCTCACAATCATTCACATACCATCACTTCCCCAAACGACATCAATCGTTCATTTATGATTGGTATTGCATTGAATGTCGTCTATGTGGTTGTTGAAATTATTTATGGCTTTCAACAAAATTCAACGTCTTTGCTTTCTGATGCAGCGCATAATTTGGGCGATATTTCCGGATTGCTTTTAGCTTTTTTGGCTTTTAGATTGATGAAAATTAAAGCGAATACGACATTTACTTACGGTTACAAAAAAGGCTCTATTGTGGCTTCTTTCATCAATTCGGTTTTGTTGGCATTTGCCATTGGCGCCATTGCCTGGGAAGGCGTTCATAAAATTTTGAACCCAAGTCCGCTTAGTGGAACCGTAATAATGTGGGTTGCCGGTATTGGCGTGGCCATTAATTTTATTTCGGCAATGCTTTTTAAGAAAAATAAGCAAAGCGACCTCAATATCAAAGCGGCCTATTGGCATTTAATGGCCGATGCAATGGTTTCTTTGGGCGTTGTGGTCAGCGGAATATTAATCCACTATTTTCACTGGTATGCACTGGATGGAATTACGGCAATCATCATTGCGATAGTTGTTTTGTTGAGTACTTGGCGATTGTTTAAAGACAGTGCCATCGCTATTTTAGATGGCGTTCCTGCATCGGTAGATTCGGGTGAAATTAAAGAACATTTGATGGGCGTAAAAGGCGTTATAGATGTTCATCATATGCACATTTGGGGATTGAGCACCAATGAAAATTCAATAACTGCCCATATTCAAATTGAAAATTCCGAAAAACTTCCCGAAATAAAAAAGGCATTAAAAGAAGAATTGGAAGAACACAACATCAAACATAGTACACTTGAATTTGAGTTTGAATCGGAAAACTGTAAGGATACAAAAATATAAAATGATGACAAAAACACAACTTTTACTTGAACTTTGGCTGGAATCCCGAACGCGGTTTGTCAATCAATTAGAAGCAATATCAGAAACTGATTTGAAAAAGAAATTGCTTCCTTCACAAAATTCCGTCGGCTTTTTAATCCGCCATATTGGGGAAGTGGAATTGCTTTTTGCCAAAAATGTATTTGGTGATAGTTCAATAAAAGTAACGGCAAAAACAGTCATCGAAAAACGAGATACAGCCGAATGGACAGATTTAAAAGAATTAAAAAACTACGTGTCCGAATCGTTTGAGAAACTGAAATCAATAGTGGAGAAGCAATCGGACGAAGATTGGGAAAGCACCATCACTACAAAAGAATTTGGCACAAAAACAAAAGCAGAAGCCTTTGGCAGAATAGTATCGCATACCGCTTACCACGCAGGTCAGTTGGCAATCATCAATAAATACGGAAACAATTAAAATCAAAATAAAATGAACACAAAAAACACCTTTTTATCATTTGCAACCCTAATGATGTTGCTTTTTACCGCTTGTAACAGCGAAGCACAAAACACCAAGCAAACTTCCAATGCGACTTCTGAAGCTAAAATTGAAGTCATCCAGTTTCATTCTGAACACCGTTGTATGACTTGTAATAAGATTGAAGTATTAACTAAAGAAACATTGAAGGCTTATCCTAATATTCCTTTCTCCTTGGTTAATGTAGACGACAAAAAAAATGAAAAGAAAGCAGAACAGTTTGAAGCCACAGGAACGGCTCTTTTTCTTTACAACCCGAAAACAGGCAAGAAAAAAGATTTGACCGATTTTGCTTTTATGAATGCAGGTAACAAAGAGAAATTCATAGAAGGATTGAAAAAAGAAATTACACAATTTGGAAATTAATCAATTTGGAAATGAGGCAATTTAGGAAGCAATCAATCTGGAAATGAGGCAATTATAAAATTAAATAAATTAAACTATGCAAGGAAATAAAGAGAATATAATTGTCAAAAAATCCTTTGAATTTGCTTTGGCAATAATTTCATATTGCGAATCTCTTGAAGAATTGAAAAAGTATATCATCGCAAGACAACTTCTAAAATCGGGGACTTCGATTGGAGCAAATATACGAGAAGCACAAAATGCTGAAAGCAAAGCAGACTTTATCCACAAAATGAAAATCGCAGCTAAGGAAGCAGACGAAACGGAATATTGGTTATTGCTTTGTCAGAATTCTTTAAATTATCCTAACTGCGAAAACATTCAAACTGATTGTAAAGAGTTAATACTTATTCTTTCAAAAATAATTGGCACTTCAAAGAAGTCCATTTCCAAATTTTCAAATTAAAACATTTACAAATTGATTCTATGGAGTGGTTAAATGAATTAGCACAAAACCGAGAAGCACCACTTTTAGCGGCATTCGCCTTAGGTTTATTGACTGCTATTGCTCCTTGCCCGTTAGCAACAAACATAACGGCAACTGCATTTATAGCAAAAACTATAACCGACAAAAGAAAAGTGCTTTTAAGTGGATTGCTTTACACCTTGGGCAGAGTTTTTTCCTATACCTTGATAGGTGCAATTATCTACTTTGGAGCAAGTAAATTTCAGATTGCTAAACTTTTTCAAGGCAACGGTGAAAAGTACATTGGTTTTGTATTAATCATCATTGGTTTGATTATGCTTGATGTCATCAAACTCAACTTTATCAAGGGCGGAAATTTCACTGATAGATTATCTGAAAAATTCAAAACCAAAGGTTTACTAGGTTCATTTTTATTGGGTGCTTTATTTGCCTTAGCATTTTGTCCATATAGCGGAGCGTTGTTTTTTGCAATGCTTATTCCAATGACACTTTCTGTTGATGCAGGATTGGCTTTACCAGTTGTTTTCTCATTTGGAACAGGCTTACCCGTAATTCTGTTTGCCTTTGTGATTGCATTCAGTATGGAGAAATTAGGAATGTATTTTAAAGCTATTACCAAAGTTGAAAAAGTAATGCGTTTTGTGGCAGGTTTGGTTTTTATTCTGACAGGTTTGTATTACATCAATATTTATTTCAAAATACTATGAAGTTTTGTTGGTTGATTTTACTTTTAGCCGTTGCATCTTGCAACACTTCTGACAAATTTCCAGAGTTTGAAACCATCGATACCGATTTTTCAAAAGGACGACTGAACCATAAGCAAACAATTACAATAAATGATTTAGAAAAATTTCACGGTCATTTATGTGACGGTTTATTAATTGGGGCATTGGCTATGCAAGAAGCAATGAAAGAGCTTTATCCAAACGAACCCATAGACAGAACAAATTTGCGAATCGTAAGCAAACCATCGCCTTGCTTGACAGATGTTGCCATTTACCTGACAGGTGGACGATTCCAATTCAACACTTTTTATGTGGACACAGACTTTGAAGGACTATACATTATACAACGGATTGACGATTTAAAAACCGTTTCAGTTTCATTAAACAATGGCGTAAAACCAACAGCAATAGACAGTTTAGGAAACATTGCTATTCAGCAAAATCTTACTCCTTGCGACATTGACCATTTACGGAAATTAGAAGACGATTTTACTAAGACCTTAATCCAATCAGACCCAACAAAACTTTTTACGGTTAAAGAAATTCCAAATTTCCAATGGAATCCTAAAACCAAGAACGATTACTTGAAGACAGACATCCTGAATAAGAACCTTCCCGACTGCAAGTAGCCCACGCTTTTGGTGGCACATCCCGAAAAAATCGGGAAGAGCCACCAAGCCACCGCACGTAAAATGAAATCAAAACAGACGATAGAAAAAGAAGGGCGAAGGCATAACAGGCGTTTGGCAAAATTGGCGGTTCAGTGCTTCGTATGACAGTTTTACGTAAATTTGAGCATTGGTTCTTCGTATGAAGTTCAGTGGTAAAAATCGCCAACTTCGCCAAGCGCCAAAACGTTGTGCGTCAGTGTAAAAAGCCAACGCTCGGTCAAGCACATTTGGTTTTTGCCGACACACAAAGCCAACGCTGAAATGCGAAGCATTCACGAACACCAATAAAATTTAAGTGCCGTGAGTAAAAACCAAAAGAGCTTGCCCTTTCCCACCGCACCTGAACAGAATATTTACATTATATACACAGTTTTTTGAGATATTTAAAATAAACTGACTATTTTAGCTGGTGACAAAATAACGTCTGAAATAAGCGAAGCGAAATCTGAAAGATTCACGAACACCAATAAAAATTTAAGTGCCGTGAGTAATCAATGAGACCTTTGAAAATAGACAAGACCGAATTACAATGAACAGAATTAAGGAAGTGTTGGAACAGAAAGGAATTAAGCAGACTTGGTTAGCTGAAAAACTTGGGAAAAGCTACAATATGGTAAACGCTTATGCTCAAAACCGACAACAACCACGCTTGGAAACCTTGATGGAGATTGCGGAGATTTTGGACATTGACGTAAAGGAATTGATAATCTCGAATAAAGAAAAGAAATAATATGCCAACACTCCATTGGATAGGAAAAGAAAAAGTGGTAAGCCACCATCAAGATGTACCATACAGAGTTTTGGAACACAAATACCACTTTGATGCTGAAAAAGGTGAAACAAGCGGCTTGCCTGCCGAAGTTTTTGCGAAGGCAGGAAACAAAATCATACACGGAGACAATCTTGAAGCCTTAAAAAGTCTCTTGCCTGAATACGAAGGAAAAGTAAAGTGCATCTATATTGACCCACCTTACAATACAGGAAATGAATCTTGGGTATATAACGACAACGTAAACCACCCCAAAATAAAAAAATGGCTAGGCGAAGTAGTAGGTAAAGATGGCGAAGACCTTACCCGCCACGACAAATGGTTGTGTATGATGTATCCTAGACTTAAATTGCTTCATAAACTTCTTGATGAGAATGGAGTAATCTTTATTTCAATAGATGACCACGAGTTAGCACATCTTAGGTTACTTATGGATGAAATATTCGGTAGAAGTAATTTTATAGAATATTTCTGTTGGACAAAAACATCAACACCTCCAAGTTTGGCAAATAAATCTCGTAAAACAGTTGAATATGTAGTTTGCTACGAAAAAAGAAAAGACAACTTAAAATATAATGCTGAACTTTCTGACGGTGGAGATGCACCATTGTTGAATTCAGGAAATCCATCCGCAAAAATACTTTTTCCAAAAGAAAAAGTTTATTTCAAACTTCCAGACGGAGAATATAAAGCAGGACAATATGAAAAAGCCTATTTGCATAATGATATATATATTGAAGATGGGTATGCTAATATTGACTTTGAACTTACAGCAGAATTTAAGTGGGTTCAAGATACAGTAACAGCAGAAATAGAAAAAGGGACTGAGTTTATTATAAAATCTGATAAATTTTCTATTAGGTTTTTGCGAGCTGACCAATCATTCAAAGCACCGACCAATTTACTAAAAGAAAAATACCTTAATACCACTATCAACAAAGTTGATGATAAGGTGGATACTAATGAAGGAGCGAAAAAAGTATTAAAGGAAATTTTTGGAAAAGATATTTTTAATTATCCAAAACCGTATTCACTTGTTGAGTTTTTGCTAAAAATTGGTTCAAATAAAAATTCAGTTATACTCGACTCCTTCGCAGGTTCAGGTACAACTGCCCACGCAGTATTTAATTTAAACAAACAAGACGGTGGCAATCGCAAATTCATTTTAGTAGAAATGGAAGATTATGCCAATGATATTACAGCGGAGCGAGTAAAGCGTGTAACCAAAGGATATGGTTCAGGAGCAAAAGCAGTAGCAGGAACAGGCGGAGCATTCGACTTTTACGAACTCGGTTTACCATTATTTGATGAAAATCAAAACCTAAACGAGAAAGTTGGCATTGAGAAAACAAGAGAATACATTTGGTTTTCGGAAACCCGAATTTCTTTTAGTGAGCCAAACAAAGAACCTTATTTTTTAGGCAAAAAAGACGAATCGGCTTACTATTTCATTTACGAAAAAGACAGACTAACAACCTTAGATTTTGATGCTTTGGAACTCATAAAAACCAAAGGTGAGCAATATGTCATTTATGCCGATAATTGCTTGTTACCAAAAGAATTTATGGCAAAGAAGAATATTATTTTCAAAAAAATACCAAGAGACATCACACGGTTTTAATGATGAATGATGAATTGAGCTATTTCCATTTTGGAAACAACTGAAAATAAGAATAAATAATATGAGTGATTTAGTACCAAACCAAAACAGCTTTATACTCTACACCACTCCCGAAGGTGCAGTAAAACTAAATGTTTTGTTACAAGACGAAACCATTTGGCTAAC
>Ga0210052_1001487_pt1 | contig 13000 bp, 9 predicted proteins | sample CryGeymeta201508_FD_183976 | JGI IMG/M metagenome (GOLD analysis project Ga0210052, IMG submission 183976) | Groundwater microbial communities from Crystal Geyser aquifers in Utah, USA - Crystal Geyser metaG 2015-08 (SPAdes) (version 2) | ecosystem: Environmental > Aquatic > Deep subsurface >...
TCGGCTCTCGCGGATTCATCCAAGAATTTGGCCTCGGCCCCCATATCTTTCAGCCAGTAGCCGTTACCCTCATTGGTCGGAGTATTTGACGGTGTCTGAGCAATGTCGGACATATTTTTTCCATCAAGTGGTTGATAGCGCCACTCCACACCTCTGAAGCTCGCGTTACGCCATGATGCTGGGTGCATCCGGCGGACACTCGCAGTCGACGGCAACATATCTCTTATTGATGCTTCCACCAAGGATCGCAGAGGTTCATTTGTTTCAAAGTCATTTCCCTTGGTGCAGCAATTCATGACAATGTCACCAGGCCGCACTACAGACAGAAGTCGCGAACAGAAGTTCTCTCGTCCACCCTCTGTCCACACTGCTCTAAAAATCACATCGCGGTGCTGGGATGTGTCGGTGCCAAGTGAGCATTGATGCTGGATTGCATTTATCAAAATTAACCCGAATCCATCGTGATTTATGTCACGTAACGCCTCTGGCAGGTGGGTGCGGATCATGTCTCCGGTGAAACCTTTTGCAGGGCCTGGCGTACCAATGAACTCGTCAACGTGTGGTGACTCCAAAACCATCACGATGCAAGGTCGCGCGGTTCGTTCGGATGCAGCAACACGCATTGGAAAACTTGTACGCCCAACAATTTCACTCAATGTCCCCAAATACTGATCTGAGCAAGGTCGGTTTTCCAATGGGTTGCCGTCTCGCGGAATAGTTCTTTCGACAATTTGCTCAAAGTTCAAATCCTGCATGTGTATCTCCAAAAGGTTGTGTCTTAGATACAGCGAATTCCATGCCACGCAAGATTTGCACTAAGGCCCTTATAAATCAACGAGTTAGAAATATCGACGAAGGCGAAAATGCAAAAAATTTGGCATGAATGTAATATTTATTACATTCATCAAGCTATTTCATTGTTCCTCAACCTGAACTATTGGTAGGCAAATCACCTGACATACCCAGTCGCTTCATCCAATTCGCAAGTGTTTGATGATTGGAAAAACCTAACAAGTTCGCCGCGACTGTTTTTCGCTGACCAGACTGGCTCAGGGCCTGTTCGATGAAGCCCCGTGCCAACTCGTCCAGACGTGCTTGCAGGGCAAAATCCGAACCGATCACATCTTGCTGACCTGAGGACTGAATTCGCGTCACTGGAAGCATCGCAGCTCTGATGTCCAGCTCGGTTATTTCTGTGCCTGTTGACCAAATTGCTGCTCTCAAGAGAGTGTGATAAAGCTCGCGAATATTGCCAGGCCAAGGGTGAGCCAAAAGGAAACGCTTGGCAGCCTGGGTAATTTTTTTGTACTGTGCTTCCGGCTTGCCAGCACTATCGGCATTGATGCTCTCCAAAAAATGTTTTGCAAGCAATTCCACATCACCAGGGCGCTCACGCAGTGGTGGCAACTGAAGTATCCCAACGGCAAGGCGGTGAAACAGGTCTTCTCTAAACCGCCCACCAGCTACGTCAGCAGCTAAATCGCGGTGGGTGGCTGCCAAGATTCTGGTATTTATTTGGACTGGCTTAGACTGCCCAAGTGGGGTGATCTCATGGGACTGCAATGCACGCAGCAGCCTGACTTGCGTATCCAATGGGAGGTCGCCCACTTCGTCCAAGAAAAGCGTTCCTCCGGATGCCTCTAAAAAATGGCCTTTTCTGTCTGACGTCGCGCCTGTGAAAGCTCCTTTTTTATGGCCGAACAATTCTGAACTCGCCAATTCAGCGGTAAAGGCACCACAGTTGACCGCGATGAATAGCTGAGCCGCACGGGAACTTGCGGCATGAATAGCTTCTGCAAACAACTCTTTTCCCGTTCCAGTTTCCCCCAAAATCAGAACAGGAACGTCATATGCTGCAATTCGCCTGGCAAGACTGATTTGATCGGCAACCACCTGACTTTGATGAATGATCTTGTCAAACTCAGGGCTTGCTGGTTGTACAGCATCAACTAACCGCTTAACCCGTTCACCGCTGCGGCGCAAATACTCAGGAAGAAAGTCACCCGCAAGGTCAAAAAAGAAATCTACTGATTCGACACCTTTTTCTCTGGAGGTTTGAATCAGCTTTGCCGGAAAGCGTGTTTTCGACAGAATAATCCAGATTGCAGCCATGGCCGGAGTACCAGGGCTAACGTGAAAAGTTAGTTCTACGTCATTCCGCGGCAATCCTGCCTGTTGAAGGTTTGAACTGACTTGGGTGTAAATGTCGGCGTAGTCAATCGGACTGATGAGATCGACGCTGTACAAATCAACTACCGACGGATCGTAGCCGGAGATCGTCTCCAACCATGAGCAATACCTTTTGCTCCGGTCAAAGTCATAGTTGGTGAGAAGGTAGATACGGTCGTACCGCTTTTTACCTTGCAGGGCAGTCGCGACCGGACCAAGGTCTGATCCTCGCTTTGACTCAGCGCATTCGTGGTCAGCGGCACCGATCCATGCAATTAGCCAGCATATAGGCATCACCAATCCAACACCTTAGACCACATAAATATTCTTAAACCAATTTTCCCACTTGTAATTTGTACCGGGTCTATTCCAAACATCAGTTCTAACTTTCTTGCCTTTTAGGGCTAAAGCCAGTTTAAGTCGTGAATCGTATTCACGATCCCAGTTATTGGCGCGACTCGTACCGTCACTCATATGCAAAATGATCGCTCGTTGGTTATTGCGTCCTTGCACACCCTCGGTTACATCTACGATCGTTGCCACATTTGAAGGAGTAACCACTACGCCACGATCAGGAACCATGAGCGACTGGCGCTGCAGTCGCGCAATTTCTTCATCTTTCTTGCGGCTATCTTCTACCGCTTGGTCTTTTTCGACAGTGACTATTTTCAGCTTTTCTGCAGCTTGCGTAGCTCGGGTCAATGCATCGTCTCGCTGTGCTATTACCTCATTTGTAAACTTGACGGAGTTGGCGACTACTTCCTTCATCTGCTTGACTTGCTCCATGCTCATTCTCGTAGCCAAGAGTAAAACCAAGTCGTCATGGGTCCGGATCGATCCATTTAGATATTCTGGGTGCAATTCAATCAAGGCAGCCGGCGAAAGTACACCACGCTTTCGCAGACTAGACATAACGTCTGAAAGGTGCTCTTCAGTATTGGCATCATGACGCCACACCGTAATCAATACTGGTTTGTCAAAGCCGCTTCGTTCACCAATAATAAAGTGTCCGAACTGCTCATTGCCTACCGCGTCATCAAAGTAAGCATCCAGCGCCACACGATCTTGCTTGTACTGTGGCTTGCGAGATAGTTCTACTCTTTTCAAGGTAATGACAGCGTCACTTTGAAAATGCATGCAGTACCGCAATGGCAGGGAATCGCAATTGGCATGTTCACTGCTGACAACTGCCACATCAAAGGGCTCACAATCTTCAGCCTTGCGAGATACATAGTCCTTCAATCCTATGGCCTCATGGGGGGATAGCAGCGCCTTCATCTCACTAAGACTGGTAACCTTACTGCAGTTTTTGGGTATCGACATGGTTGACTTTCTTAAAACTCTTCACGCCACCACTTGTGAACTCAACGTCAAAGGCGCGTCTTGTCCTTCAATCATAAGTCTATCGGCAGGCAATTTGAATGACCGGTATGGAGGAGACAGATCGCCAATTTCAACGGCAGCAATGCGTCTTCTGGATTCGTTCAAGTCCAAAGCCCCAATGTCTCCTTGCGCTGCAGACTTGCCACTGAACCGGTAACCCAATCTGCCATTTCAAACGCCCTTGAGGCGTGGTGATTGGGCCATGTGACCGGGCTTTGGGGTGAAAGGCGCGCGCCGACAACCACTCGCGCACTGACACCGCGGCCCCGCGCGTGATTTCGCCCCAAAACCGCTGCGCGCCTTCCCCTGACAAGCGCACGGATAATCGGGCGATGCCGCAGAACCATCGCCCTTTTTTGCATCGCTTTTCGCCCAGCACGGTGGGTATTGCTGCCGCCGTGGTGACGGTGCTGATCTGGACGTCTTTCATTCTGATCGCCCGCGCCAGCGCCGACCCGGCGCGCGCGCCCACCCTGACACCGTTTGACATTGCGTTTTGCCGCATCGCCGGCGCGGCCATGATCCTGCTGCCGTGGGGCGCGTGGCTGGTGCGGCGCGATCGCTTGCGCGGCATGGCCTCGGCGTCATGGCTGGGCCTGTCACCGCTGCCGATGCACGTCACGTTAGTCACCGGTTTTTTTGGTGGGCTGCTCTACGCCACGCTGGTTTACAGCGGCTTTGCCTACGCACCCGCACTGCACGCCAGTGTGTTGCTGCCGGGCAGTCTGCCGCTATGGACCGCACTGCTGGCCTGGTGGCTGCTGCGCGAGCGCATCACCCGTGGTCGCTTGATCGGATTGGCGCTGATCGTCGGCGGCGATGTGTTGGTGGGTGGCGCCAGCTTGCTGCGGGCGTTTGACGGCGGCCAGGTCTGGCTGGGTGACCTGCTGTTCATGGCCGGCGCCATGAGCTGGGCCAGCTACAGCGTGCTGGCGCGGCACTACGGCTTTGACGCCGTGCGCACCACCATCGGCATCACCACGTTTGCGGCGCTGACCTACCTGCCGGCCTACCTGTTGCTGGCGCTCTCTGGTGCAGTCTCGTCCAGGCTGTTTCAGGCACCGTGGGGCGATCTGCTGTTTCAGGCAACTTTTCAGGGCTGGGGCTCGGTGGTGGTCTCGGGCATCACCTTCACGCAGATGATTCGCCACTTTGGCCCCGTGCGCTCGACCATGGTCACCGCGCTGGTGCCGGGTTTGTCGGCGCTGGGCGCGGTGCTGTTGCTGGGTGAGCCGCTGCGCTGGAATCTGGGCGCCGGGCTGGCGCTGGTCACCGGCGGCATTGTGTTTGGGGTGCTGGCGCAGGCGCAGCCGCGCCTGGCAACGGGAGGTCTGCATGAATCTGCTGGCGCTTGATACCAGTACTGAATGGATGTCGATTGCCGTGCAGCGCCGCGGCGTGGCCAGCCCATGGCAAGCCACCGCCAGCGGCGGCGCGCACAGCTCGACCCACCTGATTCCTGAAATCCAGCGTTTGATGGCGCTGGCGGAACTGCGCTTTGACGAACTCGACGCGATCGTCTTTGGCGCCGGGCCGGGCTCCTTTACTGGTTTGCGCACCGCCTGCTCGGTCGCACAGGGGCTGGCGTTTGGCGCCAACCTGCCGGTGCTGCCAGTGGATACCCTGCTGGCGGTGGCCGAAGAAGCGCGCAGCCAGCTCGGTCTGGGCAACACCCTGCGCGTCACCGCCATGCTCGACGCGCGCATGGACGAGCTTTACACCAAAAATTATTATTTTGATAGCAAGGTATGGATACAAGAAAAGGGCTACCGGCTAATAAAGCCTGAAGACCTGGGATGGAATGGGGGCGGCATCCTGGCTGGCAACGTGTTTGCAGCGTATGGCCCGCGGCTACCCATGGCGGGCGGGTTGCGCGTGCTGGCGTTGCCCAGCGCCAGCGCCATGCTGCGCCTGGCCCCAGCGCTGTTGGCCGCTGGCGGCGCGGTGACCGCAGCACAGGCGCTGCCCACCTACATTCGCGACAAGGTGGCGCAAACCACGCAGGAACGCATGGCCGCCAAAACAGGCAGCGCAGGCACACCATGAACGCCCAACTGCAAGGCATTGAGGCCCGATTTGAGCCGATGACTGAAACCGCACTCGACGCGGTGCTGACCATCGAGACGCAGGCCTACCCGCACCCGTGGCAGCGCCAGCATTTTGTCGATTGCCTGGCCAATGGCTACCAGGCGCAGATGCTGTTGGCCGAAGACGCCTTGCTGGGCTATTTTGTGGCCATGAAGGGGTTTGAAGAGGTGCACCTGCTCAACATTGCGGTCGCACCGGTGCACCAACGCCAAGGCTGGGCGCAGGTGATGCTCGACGCGTTGGCGCTGTGGGCGCGTGGCCTGGGCATGCAATGGGTGTGGCTCGAAGCACGCGCCAGCAACACCCGTGCGATCCACATCTACAAGGCACACGGCTTTCGCTACGTCGGCCTGCGCAAACAGTACTACCCAGCAGACCAAGGGCAGCGCGAAGATGCGCTGGTGATGAGCCTGAAGCTGTGAGAATCACGCCATGAGCCTTGATCTGGACCCCCGCCAACGCGCCATGCTGGCCGAGATGGGCGTGCGTGTCTGGTGGCGGAGCCCTGCGGCACCCGCCAACGCGGTGTCGGCCGCATCCGCGTCGGCGCGCGAGCCGGCAGACGGTAGCAGCCACGGCAGCGCGCTGGCCCCGCGAAGCGCCACAAACACCCGCCAACCTGCCACGCCCAACGAAACCGTGGCGCAACCCGTCACCCTGACGCTGCCAGCGACCGATACCACCGATCTGGACTGGCCTGCGCTGGCCGCCGCGGTCGCCAGCTGCCAGGCCTGCGCCATGTGCCAGGGACGACGCGCACCCGTGCTGGCTGCCCCAACGCAGACAAATCGGGCGGACTGGTTGGTCTTGGGCGAGCCGCCCGACGAGGCGCAAGAGCGCGCCGGGCAGCCGTTTGTCGGCGACGCTGGCCTGTTGCTCGACAACATGCTCAAGGCCGTCGGGGTTTGCCGCTTGGGCCACAGCGCCGCCGCACCAGCCCAGCCCAGCGCCTACCTGAGTCTGGTGCTCAAGTGCCGCCCAGCGCTACCCACCGCGCCCAACGCGCAGGCGCTACAAGCTTGCGCCGCCTTCTTACGCCGGGAAATCACGTTGGTGCAGCCCAAGGTGATCGTTGCCATGGGGCGGCTGGCCATGCAACTGCTGCTCAGTGAAGACCACCCGCAAGGGCTGAAATTGCCCCTGGGCAAACTGCGCGGACAGGTCTGGCATTTTCAAGGTGTGCCAGTGGTGGTGACGTATCCGCCCGCCTACCTGTTGCGCAACGGTCAGGACAAGGCGCGCGCCTGGGAAGACCTGTGCCTGGCCGCTGACGTGGCTGAGGGAAAATACAAGCCGCTCTGACGCCGCGCTCAGGCGCGCAGCGGTGGGGCGTGATCCAAGTCCGGACGTTTGTAGGGGTCAATATGCGTCATCAGGTTGAGCACGCGATGGCGTTGCAGCACGCGCTGGCGCGCCAGCACCGCAATATCATGGCCCTGCTCAACGCTCAGGGTCGAGACCACTTCCAGGTGCGCGTCCACCACAATCATGTCGCCCATCTTGCGCGTGCGCACGTCGTGCACGCCACTGACACCGGGGGTCTCCACCAGCGTGGTCCTGATGGCCTGCACTTCGGCGTCATCCACCGCCCGGTCCATCAAATCGTGCATCGCGTCCCAGCCAAAACTCCAACCCATGCGCGTCACCATGAAGCCCACAATGGCCGCGGCAATCGGGTCCAGAATGGGGTAGCCCAGCAAGTTGCCGATGATGCCCACGCCCACCACCAGCGACGACGCGGCGTCCGAGCGCGCATGCCAGGCGTTGGCCACCAGCATGCTGCTCTTGACGCGCTTGGCCACGGCCAGCATGTAACGAAACAGAAACTCCTTGGCCAGCAAGGCGGCGCAAGCAACCCACAACGCGGTGATATGCACCGTGGCAATCAATTCTGGCGTTTGCAACTTGGCCACCGCCGACCACAACATGCCCACACCCACAGCCAGCAGCAGCAAGCCCAACACCAACGAGGCGGCCGTTTCATAGCGCTGGTGACCGTAGGGGTGGTCTTCATCAGCATCTTTCTGGCTGAAATGGTTGGCCAGCAGCACGACAAAGTCGGCAATCAGGTCTGAGAGCGAATGGATACCGTCGGCGATCAGGCCTTGCGACTTGGTCAGCACCCCGGCGATGATCTGCGCACTGGAGAGCACCACGTTGACCGCGACGCTGACCCAGGTGCTGCGCGCCGCGGCACGCGTGCGCTCGGCCACGCTGTGGCTGGTGTGTTCGGTGTCGTCTTCGAAATCGGCTTGGATCATGGGCGCTCAGGTCGGAAATCTGTATTGTGCCAACGCTTGATCAAACTCTTGCAAACACTGGTTTAAGCGGTCCATCAGAACAGCGCATCCATCTTGTCCGACGCTCTGCTCCAGCTGCTGCGCTGCGGCCATGGCGCGCTCGGCAGCGAACACGCCCAACATGCCCTTGAGCGCATGCGCACTGTGGCGCAGCGCGTCGGCGTCACCCTGCGCCAGCGCGTGCTGCAGCTGCTGCAGGTGCCCGGGCGCGTCTTGCCGGTACAGGTGCACCAGCTCGTCAAACACGGCATGATCGTCACCCAGGGTCTGGCGTAACTGGGCAAAGTCGGCCACAGCCAACTGCGGCCGTCCAGCCTGCTCAACGGGTGTGACCTCAGTGTGACCGGTGCCGGGTAAAAGCCCGTCGAGTTCGAGCCGCAGGGCGTCGAGGTCAATCGGCTTGGACAGGTAGCCGTCCATGCCGTGACTCAAACAGGTCTCGCGCGCGCCCGCCATCGCGTGGGCCGTCATCGCAATGACAGGAATGTGCCCGCCCTGCTCTGCCTCCACAGCACGAATCTGTTCGGTGGCCTCGTAACCGTTCATTTCGGGCATGTCCACGTCCATCAAAATGACGTCAAAGGGCTGTGCTTGCCATAGCGCCAGTGCCTGGTGGCCGTTGTTGGCAACCTCCAGCACGTGTCCTTGTTTACCCAGAACAATGCTCGCCAAGCGTTGGTTGACCACATTGTCTTCGGCCAGCAGGATACGCAAACCGAGCCCACCTTGGGTCGGCAAGAGACGGTTCTCACGCAGACTATGGCGGGTGATCAGTGTTTCGGCATCTGCTGGCTCGCCCAGCGTGGTCATGATGGCGTCCAGCAGATCAGACTGCGTTACCGGCTTGGTCAGGTAGGCTGCCAAGCCCAGCTCACGGCAGCGTTGGGCGTCACCGCGTTGTCCCTGCGAGGTGATCATCATGATGGGCATGGCGTCGGGCTGGCTTTGCTGGATTTTTTGCGCCAGCTCGAAGCCATCCATGGTGGGCATCTGCACGTCCAGCAGTGCCAACGGGTAAGGCTTTCCCGCCGCTTGGGCACGCTCGAGCTCGGCCATTGCCTGCGCACCACTGGCCACGGCTGTGGGCTGCATGCGCCAGTTGCGCAACATCTCGAGCATCAGTTTGCGGTTGCTTTCATTGTCGTCTGCCACCAGCACCGGTAAGCCGGCAATGCGGCCTGTTCGCTGGTAGCTGGCCAGCGCACCGCTGCCTTGCACTGGCAAGTCCAACGTAAAGTAAAAACGACTGCCCTCACCCAACGTGCTCTCCAACTGAATCTGCCCCCCCATCAACGCGACCAGTTGCGCCGAGATGGTCAACCCCAGGCCGGTGCCACCGTATTTGCGCGTGGTACTGGTATCGGCCTGCGAGAACGATTCAAAAATGGCGTCGAATTTTTCCTGGGCGATGCCAATGCCGGTGTCGCGCACCGAGAATTGCAAACGCGCAGCACCACTCGAGGCACCCGGTTGATGCACCACAGACACTTCGATCTCACCCCGCTCGGTGAACTTGATGGCGTTGCCCACCAAGTTCACGATCACCTGGCGCAGGCGCCCGGGGTCGCCGCGCACGCGATCGGGTACGTCAGGCGCCACACGCAACAACAATTCCAGCTGCTTTTGGTGTGCGCGCATCGCCAAGGCTTTCATGGTGTCGCGCAGCATGGAGTCGAGCGAGAAATCGATCACCTCGACACCCATCTTGCCCGACTCGATTTTGGAAAAATCCAGAATATCGTTGATGATACTCAACAGCGCATCGGCCGATGACTTGACCAGGCTGATGTACTCGCGCTGCTCAGCGTTGAGCTCGGTGTCGAGCGCCAAAGTCGTCATGCCAATGATGCCGTTCATGGGCGTGCGGATTTCATGGCTCATGTTGGCCAAAAAGTCACTCTTGACCTGCGCCGCGCGCTCGGCCGCTTCCTTGGCTTCACGCATCGCCAGTTCCGATTGTTTGCGCTCGGTAATGTCTGAAAACGCCACCACCAGTGACTCCAACCGGCCCTTTGCGTCAGTACTGGCTCTCGATACCAATGCCACTGGAAAGACCGTGCCGTCCTTGCGCACAAAAACCTGATCCTCCAGTACCGCTGCACCACCATCATGAATGGCCAGCATGATTGGGCAATCGCGACCAGGCAAGCGGGCACCTTCGGCGGTTTGGGTATGAATGGTGTCGTGAACCGGTCGACCCAAAAATTCTTCGCGACTCCAGCCCAGAAGCCGCTCAGCCTCCGAGTTCATGTAAATACAACGTCCATCCACATCTTGCACATACAGACCACTGCCCAGGGTTTCAGTCACACGTTCGTAAAACTCGCGCTGCTTGGCAAGTTGGTCCTCGGCCGCCTTGCGTTCAGTGATGTCGGTGCGGATCGACACGTAGCGCAGCACCTTGCCCGCGTCATCCAGAAACGGAACAATGGTCGAGTCGACCCAATAGAAGCTGCCGTCCTTGCGCCGGTTTTTGACTTCGCCGTGCCAGACCTGGCCGTGGCCGATGGTGGCCCACATGGTCTTGAAAAAATCGTGCGGGTGGTAGCCGGCGTTAAGCAAGCGATGGTCCTGCCCCAACAACTCTTGGCGGCTATAGAGGCTGACCTCACTGAATTTGTCATTGGTGTAGGTGATCTTGCCACTGCGCTCGGCGATGCTGACGATCGAATGCGCATCCAGCGCATATTTTTGAAATTTCAGCTCGTGCAACGAATCAATCAGGGTGCGCCGGGCACGCCGCAGGGCGGCCATGGTCCAGGCCACATAGGCCAGGATGATCGCCGCCACGACCGCCAGCGCCAAGCGGTAACGGTCTGCCACCAGCTGGCGTTGCGTATAAAGCGCACCGTAGGCGGCAAACAAGGCATCGGCTTCTTCGGTGCTTTGCGACTGGGTAATCTCCTTGGTGAGTTGATCGACCTCGTGCTGGTAGTCCAGAATAATCGCAACATGCCGCGCCAACATCGTCAACTCTTGGGCCTGGCCCGTCGCTGACTGCATTAGCTCCTGCAAGACCTGCTCAATATGGCGGCGGCGCTCTGCGCTTGGCGTCGCGTCAAACAGCAGCACACTTTCAAGCAGGTTGTGCAGCAGATCAACGCGTAGTTTTGTCCCGGGGGCATCTTTCAGCAAGGCTTGAATGGCCAAGGGAAAGTACTGCATCGAATTGTGCAGCACCGCGTTGTGCGACTTGAAGTCTTCAATCCGGGAAAATTTAGCGTCGAACAATGCCTTGTAACGCATGAACTCACGCTGTACCGGCGTTTCCCCCGCACTGAAATACTGGGGCTTGTCAGCCTGCAGCGTACCGAGCAGCTCGGTGATGCGCTGCTGGGTAGCGACCAACGGATCGTAGTTGCGCAGCAGGTTGAAGCGGGACTGCAACACATATTGATTCAGGCGGGCATCCTGCTGGCGCAATTGCTCAAAGTGCCCAATGGTGCGCACATGCAGACTGGAGTCCACCTGGGACGACTGCGTGTACAGCCAAGCCAGCAGCACCAGGGCGGCAGGCCAGCCCAGGGCCCTGAGCAGCGCCGATTTCACAGTGGTGTGCCCAGGTATTGCCCGGTCAGACTACGTAAAAAAGCCGTGATGTCATTCAGATCCGCAGGGGGCATCGGTCGGCCCAATTGGTACTGGGCCATGATGACCACCGCTTGCTCGAGCGTATGCGCGTGCCCATCGTGAAAATAAGGCGCTGTCAACGCAACGTTGCGCAGCGGCGGCACCCTGAATTCGTGCATGTTCTGCGGCTTGCCAGTCACGTTGAACCGTCCCTTGTCAGCGTCTGTCAGTTCGCCACCCCGGTCGGCAAAATAGTCGCCCATCAAGCCCATTTTTTCAAACATGTTGCCACCCAGGTTTTGCCCTTGGTGACAGCTGGCGCAGCCATACGACTGAAATAACGCGTAGCCACGTTGCTCCTGCGCATTCAAGGCGTTGGCGTCACCACGCAAAAACTGGTCAAAGCGCGAATCAGGGGTAATCAAAGAACGCTCGAAGGTGGCCAGGGCGTCCTTGACCGTCGCCTCGGTGATGCCCTGCGGATAAAGCTCAGCAAATATAGCCGGGTAGTTTGCATCAGCCACAACTTTTGCCAGCACCTGGGGCCAGTTGCTGGCCATTTCCTGCGGATGATTGACCGGGCCGTCGATCTGGCTTTCAAGGCTTGGCGCGTGACCGTCCCAGAACTGCACAAAATTCAAACCGCTGTTGTACACCGTGGGTGCATTGATGGTCCCCACGCCACCGGCCACGCCCACCGAACGCGCCTGGTTGTCGGTGCCACCTGTTCCCAGACTGTGGCAACTGGCGCAACTCACTGTGTCGTCTTTGGACAGACGCGCATCGTGAAACAAACGCTGACCCAACGCCACCTTGCGCGCATCCAGCGGCAACGCTAGCGGCAGCGGCTGAGTGAAGGCAAAGTTGACCGGGGCGCCGGTTGAGATCGATCCCCTTGACGCTTCAGCCGGCAAATTGGGAGGCAGCAAAACCAGCATAGCCCCGCCCAGAAAGAGCAGAAAAATACCCGCTATACCGATACGTAGCCGGGTTGGTTTGTCAAAGCGGTGCAGGGCGTTCTTCATCTTCATCTTCATCCACAAAACGGGCCTTGATGGCCAGGATGTCATCAAAGTCAACAAAAAACGCGTTCACACAATCAGGATCAAAGTGTGCCCCCGCGCCGTCACGCACCAGTTTGCACGCATCTTCCAGGCTCCAGGCTCTCTTGTACGGGCGCTCTGACGTCAAGGCGTCGAACACGTCGGCCACCGCCACAATGCGGCCAAAGAGGGGAATGTCACCACCGCGCAAACCGCGCGGGTAGCCGCTGCCGTCAAATTTTTCGTGGTGTGTACGGGCGATTTCGGCGGCCACCTTGAGTAACGGTGAGCTGTTGGCCGACAGGATTTCGTAGCCAATAGTGGCGTGCAATTTCATCACCGCAAATTCTTCGGGTGTGAGTCGGCCGGGTTTGAGCAGAATCATGTCGGGTGTGCCTACTTTGCCAATGTCGTGCATGGGTGCGGCCTGCAACAGCAGGTCTTGTT
>Ga0210052_1001496_pt1 | contig 12961 bp, 12 predicted proteins | sample CryGeymeta201508_FD_183976 | JGI IMG/M metagenome (GOLD analysis project Ga0210052, IMG submission 183976) | Groundwater microbial communities from Crystal Geyser aquifers in Utah, USA - Crystal Geyser metaG 2015-08 (SPAdes) (version 2) | ecosystem: Environmental > Aquatic > Deep subsurface >...
CATGTGGCAACAGGTAGATTCTCTTTTCAATACCACGACCAAATTGCTCAAATATTTTTTCACGAGAGATTTCTTCCCAATTTTGTACACCGTATTTCATATCCGTTTCAGTGAAAAGATAAAGGTTTCACCCTCGATGGATACGGTCTCAGTATACTCTGCATCAGCGAGATTTTCATTCTCTGTTTTCGTTGCAAGCACTTCTTTGGCAATTTCATTTTCGAACTTCGCGAAAACATCATCCTTACCGACGTACCCAAGTACGATGCGGTCTTCCACATTAAACTTGGCTTTTTTGCGTCCTTCCTGCACCGCACGGATGATTTCCCGCGCCTGCCCCTCGAGCTTGAGTTCAGGCGTAATTGTAAGATCAAGCATATGAAATGATTCTCCCTCCTTCCATTCATAGCCATCACTCTCATACGACTTTACGTTCAATTCATCCTTCACAATCTCTTCCATTTCAGCCCCAAGTGGTCGCGCAATGACAGACATGAGGGGCTGCCTAACTTTTATTTTATGTTCAGCTCTCGTTTGAAGTCCCATTGTAACGATGAATCGAACGAGCCCCATATCCTCATTCAGTTTTTCATCAATCAATTCCTCCTTCGTTTTCGGCCAGTCAGCGAGATGCACTGACTCTTCGCCCGTCAGGTTTCGATAAATTTCTTCCGAGAGAAACGGTGTAAACGGTGCCATTACTTTCGAAAGCGTCACCAAAACATCGTAGAGAGTCTGATAGGCCTGTTCTTTATCATTATCGTTCTCATTCTTCCAAAAACGCTTGCGGTTGCGACGAATATACCAATTGGACAGGTTATCAATAAATGGCGCGAAAGCCCGCGTTGCCCGGTTGAGTTCGTATACCCCCATCGCGTTATCTACTTCTTGAATAAGAAGCTGAAGCTCCGAAAGAATCCATCTATCCAGGAGATTTCTTGAAGGTTGAGTATTTTCTTTTGGTTCCCAATCATCGATAGACGCATACGTCGTGAAAAATGAATACGAATTCCACAGCATTCGGAAAACATTACGGACAATATCTGTCAAATCTCGTTCAGAAAAATTTAAGTTTTCTGCAGACACAACTGGCGAAGACAAAAGATAATATCGTAAAGCATCTGCTCCATATTTATTCAAAATTTCCATTGGATCAGGGTAATTTTTGAGACGCTTCGACATCTTTTTTCCATCTTCGGCAAGGACAATACCATTCACGATCACGTTCTGAAACGTATTGCTTTCTTTAATAGCTGTTCCGATAACGTGCTGGTAATAGAACCAAGCACGGGTCTGATCGATACCTTCAGCAATAAAGTTAGCAGGGAAAGTGTGCTCAAATTTCTCTTTATTTTCGAAAGGATAATGAACCTCGGCATACGGCATTGAACCACTATCAAACCACGTATCGAGCACATCAGGAACACGATGCATTATTTTTCCACACTTCTCACAAGGAATAGTTATTTCATCGACACTATGCTTATGGAGATCAGTTATTTTCTGACCAGATAATTTTTCAAGCTCAGCTACTGAACCGAATACTTTTAGCTCGCCACATTCACACTTCCAAATCGGCATTACGGATGCCCAATACCGCTGACGGCTAATAGACCAATCACGTGCTCCTTCGAGCCATTTCCCCCATCGTCCCTCTTTGATATGAGCCGGTGACCAATTGATATTTTTCGCTAACTCAAGCATCTTTGGTTTGAATTCCGTCACTCGTACGAACCATGAAGACGTCGCATAATTAAGGAGAGGTGTATCACAACGCCAGCAGTGAGGGTAGCTGTGTTCATACTTTTCTTTCGCAAAAAGAGTCCCTTGCTTGGCAAGATATTTGATAATCTCGATATCCATCGCTTGTGGATTTTCTTTGTCTTTGACAGGCGTTCCAGCGAAATCAACTGCTTCATTTTTCATCGTTCCGTCCATATTGACGTGTTGCACCCATGGCAAATTGTTTTGTTTCCCAAGCTCCATATCTTCTTCACCGAAAGCTGGCGCTTCGTGGGCGATGCCGGTCCCCATTTCAGTCGTCACAAAATCCGCATGATAAATCTTCCAACCGTTCTCGCGATTTTTGAGTGTTTCATCTTTGGTATAGTAATCAAAAAGTGGTTTATACGATTTCCCTATAAGTTTTTCTCCTGTAAATTCTTCGACGGCTTCTGGTGGTATTGGAGGGAGTTCACCATTTTTCAATTCTCTTACTAATGGGAAAAGCTTTTCTTTATCTCTCTCATAAATAACTTTTGAAAGAACCAAAAGTTCAGATTCTCCTCTCGCATTGTTATAACGAACTTTTACATACTCAATGTCTTTTCCGACAGCCAGTGCCACGTTCCCAGGAAGTGTCCAAGGCGTTGTAGTCCAGGCAAGAACAAATGTTCCTGGTTCATCTACCAATTCAAACTTCGCTGTGACAGATAAGTCCTTCACATCTTTGTAACCTTCCGCCACTTCCGATTGTGAGAGTGTTGTTTCACAACGCGGACAAATATGCATCGTACGATAACTTTCGTAGATAAGACCCTTGTCCCAGAGTTCCTTAAACACCCACCAGACGGATTCCATATAATCGAGATCCATCGTCTTGTAGGCATTTTCCATATCGGCCCAGCGACCAAAACGACGCATCACTTTTTTCCATTCAGCCACATACTCCAACACTTTCGAACGACAGGTATCGTTGAATTTTTCCACTCCCATTTCGAGAATCTCTTTCTTGTGTGTGATGCCCAATTCTTTTTCAGCGATATTTTCGATAGGTAATCCATGGCAATCCCAACCCCATTTACGTTCCACTCGGTACCCTTTCATCGTGAAATAACGTGGCACCGTATCTTTGATAGCACTCGCCACAATGTGACCATAGTGTGGTGTCCCGGTGGCGAATGGCGGACCATCGTAGAAACTATACAGTTTGTCAGCTGGGCGATTGGATATTGATTTCTCGAATATCTTTTTCGCATCCCAAAATGTGAGGATTTCTTCTTCCATTCTTGGAAAGCTCACTTGTGATTCTACTTTTTTCATATATTTTGTAGAGAAATTTTTATGTTTGAGAACAGTTCAAGGCACAAGTGAGAAGCGGAGTAAGCGGTACTTCATAGTACCGTGTCGAGCATCGGAACTTGGAACGAAGAAATGTGCCAAACACAAAAGTTTCTGAAATAAAAAATCCCCAGCACAAAATTATGCTAAGGACGTTTGAAACATTCGAAACGTGGTACCACCTTAATTTAGTAGAAAGTAGTGAGAAGTAAGTAGTAAAGGGAACTCAAAACTGAATTGCTTTCTACTTTCTACATTCTGCTTTCTACCCTTCATCTACGCTATGACGGGCTTATCCGGTAGATTCTACGTCTCGGTATGAGATTTCTTTCTACGGCTCCAGAGTTGATGCCTGCCCTCCGCCAGCTGGCGGATTGGGAGGGGCTCCTTCATCGCCTTTCTTCGAATTGTATGCTCAGTATAGAACAAAAAAAAGAATCTGGCAATAAAAAAACCTCTACAAGAGAGGTTCTGAGGATTTTTTTAGACTGTAGCAAGTACCAATCTCCACATATTATACCCGAAAACAAAGACTGCAGTGAGAATGATAACATTGCAGATAAGAAAGAAAACAAATCCCCCTTGTCCTGTACTCGTGCTGATAGTATTTCGCATAACAGTGCATTAAAATATGACTGTTCTTTATAGCACAAAATACATTTTTTGTCAATACTACGCGATAATAACCTCTTTATATGATCCCTTCTCTGGATAGTATGTGTCATCGAGGGTTTGACCAATACTTTCTTCTGTAAGCATCCCGTAGAGCTGGTCCAAGACATCACCGTGTGATACAAGGATTACTTTTTTATCAGTATAGATTTTCTTCACATCAGAAAGAAACTGTGTCAGTCGCCCTCGCATATCGATGAAGCTTTCTACGCCGTCAGCACTATCAGTCGTGATCCTCGCACGCATATCTGGGTATTTAGAGAAAAACTTCTCAATCGGTTCACCATTGTACATTCCCATTCCTGTCTCATGGAGACGGTCATCAATCAAAACTTCTTCCCCTATTTTTTCAGAAATAATCCCTGCCGTTTCTCTTGTACGCGTGAGTGGCGAAGCAATGATAACGTCCACTTCCTTGGTAGCAAGAAACTCCGCCGTTGCTGTCACCTGCAAGATACCTGTCTTGGTCAAATGCATTTTTTGCTTCTCTGGCAGAGCATTGCCGATGTGGTTCACATTATTTTCGGCTTCTCCATGACGGACGAGATAGAAAGTTATCATACTGTTTACTTAAGGAAGTGATAAATATCCATACCGACCGCAGTAAGAAAGACTAAGGCTATCGATCCCACAGTTTTTGCAGCAAATCGAATCAATTTTTCATCCCAACCAAGCTCTTTTTGATATTTCTTTTTGTGTTCTTTGGTTAATCGTGCCATTTTTTTTATTTTTTACTCATTACTCTAAAATAAATTATCTAAAAAATATTGATTGCAAGAATTTTTCTCAGAAGCTTGAAGTTTTTTTGAGCATAGTTCCGGCGCTTCGACGGATCAAAAAAAGTTCACGGAGGGAGTTTGCTCGCTGGAGCAAACGACTGGTTCTGAGAAAGATTATTTGCAAGAGATATCTCTTTATATCATTCAATTACACTCAGAGCGATAATTATTACTTTTACATCTTCTCTGGGGCATCGATACCCATGAGGCCGAGCGTCTCTCCGAGAACGATTTTCGTCGCTCGTACGAGCTTGAGCCGAGCCATACTGACATCACGATGCTCCGTATCTATTACCTTACAATCATTATAGAAAGAATGAAACTTATCCGCAAGTTTCAGAGCAAAATGAGCGAGTTTATGCACTTCATAGGTCTCTGCAACTTCTTTAACAAGCGAAGAGAATTTTGATAACTCACGAATGAGTTCGATTTCTTTCATTTGTAGTGGCTCTGATAATACAATAATACTTTCTTCTGAAACAGAAAAACCACTCTCTTCTGCTTTACGCAATATACCAGCAGTACGAGCGTAAGCATATTGGACATATGGTCCGGTAGCTCCATCAAATCTCACTGACATTTCTACATCAAATTCAATTTTACTCACTGATGAGTGTCGCAACATACCAAAACGAATAGCACCAAGAGCCACCATTTCGGGGTTTGGTGATTCTGGAAATTGTTTTCTAACACTTTCTGTCACTCGTTCGATGAGAACTCTTGCAGGAATCACATTCCCTTTACGAGAAGACATACTCTCTCCGTCTTTCAGTGCGACAAATTCATATCCACAGTAAATCATCTCTTTATGAAATCCATACAACTCGAGAATCTTAAAAAGTTGTTTGAAATAGAGACTCTGACGAACATCCACCACAACAATACTCCTCTCAATATTAAACTTCTCAAACTTTTCTTTCGCAAGAGGAATATCTTTCAAACCATAAAGTACACCACCATCTTTCCGTACAAGAACCAAAACTCCCAAATTATACTCTTCCAAATCTACAATAACAGCACCTTCGCTTTGCTTGGCGATGCCCTTTTTAAGTAATTCTGGAAGTAATTTCTTGCCAGATTCTTCTTCTATGCTTTCAAAGAAATACGCATCAAAAACAATATGCAATTGTTTATAAATATTTTCAAACTCATCCATTGACCACTCTTTCGTTTTTTCCCAAAGAGAAATCAGAATTTTGTCTCCTGCATCAAAGTCTTTCTGTAGTACCTTAAATTCATCTTCGTATGCTGGATTATCGCTGATTGCTTGTGTGGCTTCCGAATATACCTTACCAAGGAATTCAGCTTTATTCTCAATCGTATCCAAATTCACATCAGCATAAAATTTTGTCAAACCCCAAAGACACTTGGCGATATGCGTCCCTGTATCACCAATATAATTTGCAGAGATGACTTCGTGTCCAGATTTTCGGAGCACATTCACTATCGTACTGCCTATAAAAACATTTCTCAAATGTCCAATATGAAATTCTTTGTGCGTATTTGGTTGAGAATATTCTACCATCACCTTTTCCCTTTTCTCCTCCACACTGTAATCTATACCAGATCCTTTCTGATTAATATGAGTGACAATCTCTCGAAAATATGCATCAGAAAAATAAAAATTGATATGACCTGGATTCATTACTTCCACCTTCTCGAATTCTTCCGAAGCGAGCTTTTCCTGAAATATGTGCGCTACCTCCATCGGACTTTTCTTCACAAGCTTCGCAAGCATCAAGGAAATATTCGTGGTATATTCCCCAAACTGCTCGTCTTTGGGCCGTTCTACGCGAATTTCTGGCACAACAAAAAGAGGCAGTACTCCTGATTGCTGAAGCTCTTCAATAATCGTCCTGATTTTCTGCTCGAGTATTTTTTTCATTACTTCTATCGTAGCGTACAAAGGATAAAAAGAAAAGTCTCAAAATATATCCTCTCAAAACCTCAGAGAAAGATAGAAAAAATTGTATCTTTTCCTGAGACCAAGATGGTTGCTATTCTGCCGTTCTTTCGCTAGAGTAGAGGTACACATATGACTATTATAGCTACCAATAGAAGAGCAGGTTTCGATTATGCCTTAGGAGAACACTACGAGGCTGGTTTGGTATTGACTGGATCTGAAGTAAAATCTGTCAAAACAGGCCACGCAAGCCTCAAAGGAAGCTTCGTAACTGTGAAGGGAGACGAACTCTATTTGACCAACGCGCTCATCCCTCGCTATGCTCACGCTCACAAGGACACCAAACATGACGATACCAGACCGAAGAAGCTCCTCCTCCGCAAGAGAGAAATACGCTCTCTCATCGGAAAATATCGTACAGAAGGCTTGACATTGGTGCCTATTAAGTTGTATACTAGGAAACAACTTGTCAAGCTCGAATTTTCTATTGGAAAAGGGAAAAAGAAGTACGACAAGCGCGCAGATATGGGAAAAAGAGACGCCAAACGGCGTATCGATCGAGCGATGAGATCATAGGCGAATTTCAAAACTACAATGTCAAATATCAAATCAAGTATAAATGACAGAATGTTTTAAATTTTATTCATTACATTTTTGAGATTTATTTGGAATTTGTAATTTGAGTTTTGAAATTTCCGCAACAGAACATAGTTCTTAAGAAGCAAACGCACTAGACATTCACCAAGCGTAACAAACAATAGAATAGAATTGTTGCGGCTGGGGGTTGTTTAGACTCGACAGGGTGTACTTTCAAAATAGGCAAGCCGACCTCGTTGGTATGGTCGTAAAACTCGCCATCACGATGATAAATGCAAACTTCATCACAAAGACAAAGAATGCAATTGCGCAAGCTTTTGCCCCTTCTTTCGCTCTTGCTCTCGCCTAATTTACTTTAGCGCGTAGCCATCAGAATCCGGATTCTCGATACGGAATCTCTGGTGTCATAACATCGAGACGACGCGAGGTTATTTTTTTTCTTTCGATCTCAACTTGTACTGCAAAAAGGAAAGACTGTATGAGAATTTTGTCTGCTTTCTACCTCATATTTTTATACAAAGCACTCTAAGCTTGTAGAATATTTTGGAAAAACATTTCTGGACATGGGTGCAATTCCCATCAACTCCACATAATTTTATTATACAAAGTAAAAGTGAGAAGAAGACGCCACAATAGACCGAAACCAAAGCCACAAGTACTCGTACGGTCACGCTTAAACGAGCAAATCCTTGCTCCAGAGGTCGTGGTCATTGATATCGATAATATCAACCATGGTACGATGACGCTTGCAGACGCTTTAGTTTTGGCCAAAGAACAAGAAGCCGATCTCGTCGAGGTTTCCCCTCTCGCTGTCCCTCCTGTTTGCAAAATTACTGATTTCGGAAAACTCCAATACCGGAAAGACAAACAAGAACAGCAACAGAAGGCGAAACAGAAAAAAGTAGAAACCAAAGGTATCCGCATCGGTTTCCGTACCGACTCTCATGATCTCCTTTTCAAGAAGACTCAGGCAGAGAAGTTCCTCAGCAAAGGACACAAAGTGCGTATCGAAATCGTCCTCCGCGGAAGAGAAAAGGCGATGGCAGACAAAGCACGGGAGAACTTGAACCTTTTCATCCAAAGCATCACTACTCCTCATCGTTTTGAAGAAGAAGTGAAGCGCGGACCTATGGGATTTAACGCTCTTATCGTCGCCGAATAAATAGAACTTCAGATTTTGACACATTTCTTTGTTGCAAGCTCCGATGCTCAACGCTATATCAGAATACAGCTTTCTCCGCTTCTCACTTGCGTCGCGAACTGTATCAAAATCTGAAGTTCTATAATAACGAATTTTTTAAATAACAGTATGCCAAAATTGAAAACAAGGAAGTCAGTCAGTAAGAAAGTAAAAATTACTGCAAAAGGGAAACTCAAAACTCGTGCTACTGGTCAGAACCATTACAATTCTCGTGATACTGGTAAAGCCAGTCGTGCCAAAAGACAAGACAACGATGTATATCCAGCTGTTGCGAAAAACATCAAAGCCTCCCTCCCTTACTCATTCTAATTTAATTTATCAACCTTATTGGGACTTTATAATGTGAACACAGTTCGAGGCACAACTGAAGCGCAGAGCAAGCTGTATGAATAATACTGCGGTGAGCACTGGAAGGTGTAACGAAGAAATGTGTCAAATTATAAAGTCCGATCACCATTATGACAAGAATCAAAAGAGGCGTAATGACAAAGAAACGCCACAAGAATATTTTACAAGCTGCCAAAGGTTTCCGTTGGGGACGTAAAAATCTCTTCACGAAAGCCAAAGAAGCAGTCATCAAAGCAGGCAAATACGCTCATCGCGATCGCCGTGCCAAGAAGCGCAGTTTCCGCAGTCTCTGGATCACCCGTCTCAATATCGCTTTGGGATTAAACGGAGTGAAATACAATGAATTCATTGCTCTCGAAGGCAAGAAGAATATCGCCCTCGATCGCAAAGTACTTTCACAGCTCGCTGTGGAAAATCCAGAAATCTTCACAAAATTTGTCGAGAAGGTGAAATAACATATCCTCTCTTCACAAAAAACTCTTCCTGAAATATGGAGGAGTTTTTTGTTACTCGCTCTGAAAAACGTTCAAAATTTTTTAGATAATCCGTATCAAAGCAATTTTGATAAAGGCTCCCTAAAAAAATTTGAACATTTTTCACAACATTTCATCATATTTTTATTACAAAATAACCCTTTTCTAAGGCATTTTCTAATACTTGCATTTTTATTCGTTTTGTGCTATAATAGGTGGTTACAAAATGAGGCGGTGCCTCGGGAGTAACAGTGGTGGGTAATCGCCCACTTCGGGCACCTTAACAATCACATTTCTCTTGAAAGGAGAATATCATGGACGGTATGATGAAAATTGCTATCGCTCTCGCGATAGCTGGATTCGCGATGTTAGTCCTGCCATGGTCCATTTCAATATGGGTCATTGCAGCTGCCCTCTGGTACGTTCTTGGGTTCCAAGTCATTCGCGAGAATGAACGCGGAGTGATGGTTTTCCTCGGGGATCCCAAATCTGTCGTGCCATCAGGGCTCCAGTGGGCTCCGTTTCTTCTTGGCAAGTTCCTCCGTTACCCTACGGGGATTGTAGAACTTGATGTGACAGAAAAAGAGACTCGTCGTGCTGGCATCGTTACCCGCAAAGGGAAACTGCCAAAAAGCACTGACGGTACTGAACAGGAGGATCGCATCTTCGGTACAGCCAATGTCGGAGTGGATGTTTCATTTCGCTTCCGGTGGCCGAAGGAAGATCTAGATCTTTTGCAGTGTGTGAAACTCCTCCCTAGTCCACAGGATATTCCTGCTCTCGTGGACATCTTCCAGGAACCTATTCTGGATCACGTCCGTACAGCGGGTGGGAAGAAGATTTGGGTGGAGCTCGCGCGGGATCGTCGCGGATTCGCCGAAGAGGTGAATAGAAGTTTCAGGGAGAATATCACCCCTGTAACGAATAAGGACATCAGCCAGACAGGGAACATCATTACGGATTCTCACATAGAGGATCCGACGGTGTCCATCGCTCACATCGAAATCCCCAAGGCACTCCTCGACAGTCTCACTGTCGAAGAAATTGCTCAACAGGAAAAATCGGCTACGATTATCAAGGCCAAAAGCGACAAGCAAAAGCTGATACTCGAAGGGCAAGGGAAGGCAGACGCTCGCAAAACTTTCATCGAAGCGATCAGCGGGGAGCTAGAGGGTGTTCGCATCCAAAGTCTTCTCACACTCGAAGCGATGGCTCAAGGTCAAGCGACAACCATCTTCCCGATTCCAACCAACCTGATGGATCAGTTATCTGATGTGTTTGGAAAACCGGCAGGTCTCGATTCAAAGGAGCTCCTCAAAGGACTGAATCCCAAACAAAAACAAGAGCTGATGCAAATCCTTGCAGAAGCCCTGAAACCCATGCAACCAAGAAGGAGGCAATCATGAACTGGAGTTTGATTATCGGAGCACTGATAGTCATCACGCTTGTCCTGTTTCGACTGGGACAAATCGGTGACTGGAAATGGGGTGCTCTCTGGACACGTTTCCAAAAACCAGCTGGGGTAGGCGCTTCCGCTACCACTCCTGCAACTACTGGGACGTGCGTGACAGTAACACCTAAAAAACCTTTTCCTTTGATGAAGGTAATCGGCGGAGTGATTCTGATTGCTCTGTTCGCACACTTCTACACAGGGATTGGTTTCCTGGGACTTGGCGGGTATTCCAAAACATTTGAGGTCGAAGTGGCAACACTTGAACCTCATAAACTCTGTGGAATACCTACAGGTGAACATAGTTTCGTTGTTCCCAAAGGACGCGAGGTAGAGGTTTTTATTGGAAAAGAAAAAACTGATATCACGAGTGCCTTGCGTGTCAACAAGACGTTCCCTGGTGAAAAATTTCAAGTAGAGGACGGATGCGTGAGCATTTCTTTCGCTGTCAATGAAGCGTTTCAAAGGAACGCTTTCCAGAGACAGATAATTGCTATTCAGATCAATTGATTCTGGGAGCACAAAACAAAAAACGGCGAACGATGAAAACATTCATCGGGCGCCGTTTTCTTTTTGTCAAAAATTTTATACAAACAACTTCGCAATCTGCGTCACGATGATGAGTGATGCCAAAGCAACTGCGATACCAATGATGGCATAAGTAACAATCTTCTTGCCTGTCTTTGATCGATCCTCGTCACCTCCGGCTGTGATATAGGCGAGACCTCCGATGACAAGCATAATGATACCGAGAATACCGACGATAGAGAGAAGGAACTGAAGGGTGCTGAGAGCAATTTCCGTAAGAGTTTTTGTATTTGCAGGCAAAGAATTATTGACTGCTCCCCAACCGAGAATATCTCCTATTTGTTTCAGAAAGGATGGAGCGGCGATACCGATTGCGAGACCAATCATTGAAGCAGTAATGGCGCCTTTGGCAGTCTTCATTCGTCCATCATCTCCGGCAGAGAAGATATAGAAGACAGCTCCGATAACGATGAAGACAAGTGAAAGGACAACGATAATACCTCGGAGTTCTCCCAAGAGACTCCCAAGGACGCCTTCTACAGTACCGAAGGCGAGAGGATTGGAAAACGAAATAAGAGTGGAGGTACCTGCTGTACCTGCAGCAACGCAACACTTTAACCCACTACTTGTACAGACTGCTGTTGAAGTTTCTCCTGCTCGACATGTACTCCTACAGGTTTCACCCGTGCCCGTACAAGCAGAAGAAGAAGAAGAAGAAGAACTACAAGGAGGCGCACCTGTCATCCCACCACAACAGTTAGGAGGACTAGGTGGATTTACAAATTTACAGAAAGGCCGCTGTCCCACAGGAACAGACACACAACAAAAGTTATTAGGAGGAAGACAGCCGATTGCTGGTATAGTTTGTTTCCCTGTGCCACAGTCAGAGGTTTCTGAACATGCGCCTTTCTTATCATTCACACAAGAATTCCCTGCTGCCAGAGTACAACACACATTTGTACTACTACAGGTTCCGTAAGTTCTACTTCCTACTGATACTTGGACAGGATAATGACCACTACATGAAACAAGACACATTTGAGACATAAAATCTACACAGGAAGCAGCAGAAGTTATTCCAGAAACAGAGAAAAACGATACTACAAGAAAGAAAGCAAAAATAAAAACTTGATCGAAGATAGAAAAAATTTTCTTCAAGAATGACATAATATGAGAATTACTTTTTTAAATTGAAATAGATATTTTTTCATAAAATAAAGAAAAAAATAATATTTTTATATGTGTACTATATAGAGAGTGTTCTGTTTATTGTCCAGCCCCGGTGAGTCCAGCTATGGTATTGACGATGATAAGTCCGGCAAGGGCAACAACAAGACCGATGATGGTATAGGTTATATTTCTCTTGGCTGTTTTGGCAAGGTCTTCATCCCCTACAGACACGAGGTACTGTATCCCTGATATCACGAAAGCGAGTACGCCTAATACACCGAGTATTCCCAAAAGCCAGTTCAGCACTCGTGCAACAAGATCAAAAACTGAAATACTCGAAAGACCGCCAACTGTCTCTGAAAGAGGGAAGCACGTACCAGCCTTGACAGTAAATCCTTCAGGACAATAATTAAGTCCGCCACCAGAGCCTGAGCCTGATTCAGTACTCGAGGTAGAACCACCGCTGGAAGTTGATCCGAAGCCTGAGCCTGAGCCAGTACTCGAGGTAGAACCACTACCACTAGAAGTAATACAGCATACGACATCATTACTGGTACCACAATCATTTGTTAAAACAGCAAAAGTAGGAGGAATACAGTCATCAAATGATGGAGCACAAAAGCCTGTTCTTGCAGGAATTTGAGCATCAGTGCATGATGTGGCGGAAACAGATGATATTTGTGAGAAAAAAACTATTGAAAAAAATGACAAGAAAAATATTTTGCGCATAGAGTTTTATTTTTTAAAAAATCTTTCTAATAAAAGTTTAATAAACAGCAG
>Ga0210052_1001506_pt1 | contig 12906 bp, 13 predicted proteins | sample CryGeymeta201508_FD_183976 | JGI IMG/M metagenome (GOLD analysis project Ga0210052, IMG submission 183976) | Groundwater microbial communities from Crystal Geyser aquifers in Utah, USA - Crystal Geyser metaG 2015-08 (SPAdes) (version 2) | ecosystem: Environmental > Aquatic > Deep subsurface >...
GCACGTTCTCGGTGCCCAGCACATTGGTCTTGACCGCTTGCAAAGGGTAAAACTCGCACGACGGCACCTGCTTCAGCGCCGCCGCATGAAACACATAGTCCACCCCGCGCATGGCGGTGCGCACACTGTCCACATCGCGCACGTCACCAATGTAAAACTTGAGCTTGGCATGGTGATAGCGCTTACGCATGTCGTCCTGCTTCTTCTCATCTCGGCTGAGTATGCGGATTTCGCGCAAGTCAGAATCCAGAAAGCGGCGGAGGACGGCATTGCCGAAAGAACCGGTGCCACCGGTAATGAGTAAATTTTTATTTAAAAACATATAATGTTTGAACTTCTATCGAATAAATCTAGTCTGTAAATAAATTAAATCCATTTATGTATTGGTACGGATTTTATATGAGACACGCAACATCTACTTTTACGATCCATATACTACTCAATCTTCATGTATAAAAATAGTGCCAAGAAGGTATTTGTCAGGTTGCTCTGGACTCAAATGCAAATTGTCAAGTATTCATAAAATTATGCTCAAGTCACCGGTTGGATAGGCGTCCAGCAAACTTTCAATAGTCAAATTTATGATCTTGACTCCTTTTTTTCGAGCAAGTATTGCAATCGCGTAATGAAATTCTGTAGTTAAATGATAGTATTTTAAGTAGAATGCAAGGTTGTAACTTGGTAACTCATTTATTTCAGTTTCATCGTTGTAACAATGATTGCTTGAGCGTGAGCAAAATGAATTATAGTCGCAGCCAAGAAGATATATTTCTTTGAAACCCATGTAGATTGCCGTCAGGAGGGAGAAACTCACAACATTCATTGTTATTGATAGATTTTCAGACAAGTCATAACGCATTCTATCGACAGGATAGTTCTTGGCGTAAATTAAAATGCTTTTAATTTTGTGTGGAATAAGCTGTGATGCTCGTGTATCAGTTATTAATACAGGTGGATTTTCTTTATAGCGACCGCTTACATCTTTGAAGGTATTTTTTGAAATTCCCCAATAGTTGTTATCCATAAGAGCGTAGTATTTTGGTGTGATTGAATCAACAATCGATACTTTATAAAATGAGTTTACCGCAAAAATGGTCTCCTTGGTTAGTGCAGTGACTTGGTCTGCGGTTAATCTGGTTAACGACGGTCCGGTGCCCAAGATAAAGCACCGCTCTCCTTGGTGCTTGTTTTGATAGATTTTATTATTTGCAAGTAGCTGACGATTTCTTGCACTTAACAGAAGTCCAATATCGCTCGCAAAGTTGAATATTCTGAATATATTTCGATCAATTTTTTGTTTCAATTCAAATAGTGACATTGGTTTGCTTTATAGATTATTCGTCAAAGCCTTGTGGAAGCGCGAAAATGTCATCAAAATTCGGATTGGTTTTTTGAAAAATCAATATGAATTTTTTTATCTCATCTTCTGACGCGTTCCACCATTTTTTGGCGAGCAGGCATTGGACGATGTCCTGTGTGAATCGACTTCCAATCTTGATTGCTGGGACCCCAGCAACGATTGAGTAAGGTGATACATCTTTAGTGACAACTGCACCAGCACCTACCACTGCGCCATCTCCTATTTTTAATCCTTCAATAATGATGGCGTTTGCGCCAATCCAAACATCGTTCCCAATTAGAGATCGCAAGGGTTCGATTTTTTGAGGTTCTGAGGTGATCCAAGAAGTGCCTGTGCCATTATTTATTTCTGTAAAAATTGGAGATGTGGATATGTGAGAAAGTCCGTGCGACGCTAGGCCAATACAGCAGTTCCAGCTTATCGAGCAATATTTTCCAATATTAGTGTTTACAACTCTCGTGCCTGGTCCAATGTAGCTATAATTTTTGATGAAGCTGTTTCTAATCCTGGTAAATCTATTTACCTTCGCCTTGGGTTCAATTTCAGATAGGTCATCCACAAGTGCTAAAAACGATACAAGAGGCATCCTGCGGCGTTTCAGTATATTTGTAAAGTATTGTAGTTTACTCAAGCTGCCCTCTTTCAGGTGTGGTTTGGCGTAATATAATTCGTTTCGATTGAATTGCATGAAAAATGCAATAAAAAATAATGACATCAAGCGGACCATAAAAGGCTGTTGAGTCAAATGCTGATCGAAGAAGTGATGCTGTGAATATTATCAGTAGTAAATAATTTTTCGTGCCAAGTATTTTGAAGACTGTTAACAGGATAGTTATGAAGATTAATGCCATGCCAAATATACCTAAAAGAGAGTGCAATCGGATGTATGAGTTATGTGGGTTTCCATCTACTTCTACTATTGATAAAATTCTGTTCAACGGTGCACCAAATACTAGGGCGTAGTTATCATTTGACACATAAGTCAAATACTCGCTGTTGATATATCTTCTATGACCACCAGTTCCAAGTCTGTCTAATCTCTCAAAGGCTGTATAAAAAATATCGAGTTTATCGACGATTTGCGTTTGACTGGATACTATACCGATCGTGAGAAGTGTTATGGTAGTTAAACCAATAAAAGTGCGTTTATTTACTAATATTAGTGTGCCAGCGAAAATCAAAGCTGAGCTGGCAATGCCTGCGCGACCTATACCCCACACTGCCAATATTAGCCCTGCAAATGATACCATTATATTTGGCATGACTTTACTTTTAATGCATGAAAAATAATAGAAAGATATACTTATAAGTAATATTACGGAAATAAAATTTCTGCTGACATTAAATACATCCTCAGGGTTTATATTATTAAGAATATTGTAAATAAAAAATGTTGAAAGCATTATAAATAATGCCAAATAAATTTTTAGTCTATGTTTCGTGTATAGCACAGACCAAGCAAAACCTAGGTTACCAAGTAGTTGGAGTATGCCAAGCGATGTTTTATTTTCGCTAAAAATCATGTTAATTAGAGCACAGAGTATTATTAGTGCTACAATAGTAGTAGAGAGTGAATTCTTTGGCGCATTTAAGATGGAATAGATTAGTAAAATAATGCCATACACCACTAATATGCTCGTAACAACAGAAAAAACCAATGAACTTACAGAGTGAAATCTAAAAAATGTAGATATTAGAAATATCGGTAAAGCTGCCTCAGTGATTAGCTTCATTGGGCGATGGGTTGTTAAACTGGATTGAGTCATCAGGTTGAATTATGATTTATAGCTAAGTTTGTAACCGGCGTGTATTTTTTGATATCTACTGCCAACACGGCTCCCAAGATGCTTTCTGCATATTTCGGCGCCAGCCCAAACCCCGGCCGCACACTGCGCACGCAATCTGCCGAGATCACGTCCCCGGCTTTCATGTCTTTCACAAAGTAAAGCGAGCGCCGGAATTTCACATTCCCCTGTTCACTTGATTTTCGACTGTAGTCCACTTGGCCCAAGGCTTGCCAGGCTGTTTTGCTGTCTTTACACAGTACAGCAAGTTCTGCGGGTTCAAGCGAGAAGCTGTCATCGGGCCCGCCGCCGCTGCGATCTAACGTGAAATGCTTTTCTATGATGGACGCACCCATGGCCACGCTGGTGATGGCGGTGGTGTTGTCCAAGGTGTGATCTGACAAGCCGGTGACCAGGCCAAAGCGCTGGATCATGTCGGGAATGGTGCGCAAGTTGTAGTCTTCTGCCGGGGCCGGGTAGCCGCTGACGCAGTGCAACACGGCCAGTTCTTTGCAGCCGCCTTCTCGCGCGGCGTCAATGGCTTCCTGGATTTCTTGCGCATCAGCCATGCCGGTAGAGATAATCATGGGCTTGCCGGTACTGGCCACGTATTTGATCAGCGCGGGGTCCACGGCTTCAAAGGACGCAATTTTGTAGGCGGGGGCGTTCAGGTCTTCCAGCAGGTCAACGGCGGTGTTGTCAAAGGGCGAGCTGAAGATGGTGATGCCGTGCTTGCGGGCGTGCGCAAACAGCGGCGCGTGCCAGTCCCACGGCATGTGGGCTTCCTGGTACAGGTCGTAAAGCGTGCGGCCGTCCCACAGGCCACCGTGAATGCGAAAGTCTTCAGAGTCGCAGTTCAACGTGATGGTGTCGGGGCGGTAGGTTTGCAGCTTGACGGCATCGGCACCGGCCTGTTTGGCGGCTTCGATGATCTTGAAGGCGGTTTCGATGCTGCCGTTGTGGTTGGCGGACATTTCGGCGATGACGTAGGGGGCATAGTCGCGCCCAATGTCTCGTCCGGCAATTGCTATTTTTTGATTCACTTTTTAAACCTTTGTTGTTGCGCGCAATTTTTCAAGCATGGTCTGACGATGTGCCTGCCATTCTGTGGCAAGGATGCCAAGCCTGTAAATATCAATAAAGTCGTTATTTACTTTGTGCTGCTGCCTAAAAACACCTTCAGTGCTGAAACCAAATTTTTGGTGAAGTTTTATAACGGCTGAATTGAAAGCCAACACCTCGCAATAAAGTTTGTACAACCGCAATTCGTTAAACGCGTGATCCAGCATGAGGAATTCCATCTTGCTGCCCGTTCCTTTTGGGGCTGACGGTGATGCGTAAAAGGCCCAAGCGGAATTTTGGCTATGAATATCAATACCGGTAAAAGCAGCAATGCCGATTGGCGTGCCAGCCATTTCGTACATGAAGTATTTTTGATCTGTACGAGCTTGGGTTCTTGTCCACCAGGTCAAATGTTCTTCGCGGCCGATTTCGTGTTGCGTGTACATATTGGCGCGAACCGCAGGCTCGTTGCGCCATGCACGCATCAATTCAAGTTCATCGTCAGCAATGCTGCGCAATATTCCGAATGAGTCCATATTTTTCTTAAATGCTTTGGTTAAGAGAAATTGCCATGGCGGCAACCATGCGCTCGACACCCAGTCCTTCTGTTATTGCGCTTGCGCAGGCGGACATTTGGCCTAATTGTTCGGGACGATCAATAAAGCATTGAAGCTGATCCTGCAAGTCTTGATGCAGTAAACCACTGGATGCCAAGCAGTTCGCAGCACCGGATTTCTGCAAATGTTCAGCAGCCTCCTTTTGGTTATCAGCCAGCACGACCATCAAAGTCGGCATGGCCAAGCAGCACCGTTCCCACGACGTACTGCCGGCTGCACCTATAGCCAAGTCACTGTCGGCCATGCGCTGAGCCATGTTGCTGACGTTGACTACTACATCGGTGGGCCAGGGCATTTGGGCAGCCAGTTGCTGCACGTTTTGCAGCCAAGGCGCAGTCAGGCCCATGACGACGGTGATGCGGCAGTCGGCTGGCAAGGCGCAGGTTTTCAGGGCTTGCAGCACTTGGCCGGTGGCGTTGTCTTGATCGACGCCGCCCATGGTGATAAGCAATCTGCCAATGCTGGTCTGTGCTTGACGGCGCTGCAGGCTGTAGGGGCGCAGGGCGGCAAACTCGGGGCGCAAGAGCGCGTATTGCGGGCCGGTGAACACTTGGCAATCGGCCGGCACCAGCTTGGCATAGTCTTGCGGTTGGCGGCCCAGGTTTTGGTCCAGCAACAGGTCGCAGACGTGGGCGCGGTCGGCTAGGTCGTCAATGACCATGAGTTTTTTGTAATGCGGTTGCAGCGCAGATTCCCAGTGTTGGTCCAGCGCGTAATGGTCTACCACCAGCAAGTCGGGTTGCAGGCTGGCCAGCACAGCGGCGGTGTCAGCTGCATCGGCTTGCCAGGTGTTGCCCAGCCAGGCCGCATGCGCGGGCTCGATCTGCTGGCTTGGTTGCAGCTCTGGCACTTCAATTGCACTGTTTTTGATAGCTGCTTGCGCTTGCTGCACGGGGGCTGCAAGGCTATTTTCCTTATAACCACGTTGACGAATCACTTCCACCAGGTGGCCGGGGTGGGCGCGGCTGATGAAGTGGCATTGCGCACCGCGCGCCCGCAAGGCATCCGCCAGCGTCAGGCAGCGCATGACATGGCCGCTGCCCATGTGCAGGGATGCGTCGGTGCGGAAGGCGATTTTCATGACTGGCAGAACTTAATGTACAACGAACTGCACCGCATCGATGGCAGATTTTTCATACCGTTGCTTGATTTCTTTAATTTCTTGGTTTAACGAACTTTTGCACAAAATTTTGTATTTTTCGTTGCCCATGGTTGGCAGCTCGGTGGATTTTGGTTTGCGTTGCATGAGTGCTTTGATCTTGACCTGCATATTTATACCTCTTTCAAATTATTTCTGTAAATGTCATATGGCTGAATTTTTAGCTTAGTTTGCTTAACAACAGATTTAGTCAACTGAATGTCTTTGTAGACAATACTTTCATCATCATGAAAAAGTAGCCATGGCTCATTTTCATAAGTACCTGCTGTTGAATCTATAAGAATACGGCTTGTAGTTTTATTATTTTTATAGTCAACCACAGTGGCTATGTCAGTACACCAAATGAATTGAGGTGTGTGCAGTTTTAACAAAATAGACTTTAACGTCGAATCCATACTTTTGTTATTGAGGGCTTCTCTTTTCAAAGATCGGGCAGAGGTCAAATAAATCCGCAAAACACAACCTGTAGCTACATTGATAGTTTTGGAGGTGATGAGTGCTTCAACCCGCTTATAAACAATGGTGGCGTTGAGGTACATTTTTTCATACAGCGGAACAATAACGTAGTCCAAATCTATGAATGTATATTTGCCACGGTGCTTGCTAATGGTTGTAAACGGCAAATCATTGTCATTGGAGATAATAAAGTCTTCTAACGCATCAGCCACATAGTTGATGGAAACAGTGGGGTCTAGCGTCTTTGCATTGATTTCGCCGTGCCCGATAATGGCTACAGCATGACCTTGGCTTGTCATGGCGCCAATAATGGGTATGCCAGACTCGATGTAAGAGTAAATAGCTCTGAAAAAATCTTTATCCTGGTTTGATTGTTTTTTTAATACCAATGGGAAGAATCCCAGTTTTGAAAGCAGGTCTGAAACCTGAAAAAGGTTTAATCCTTCTGAGGGTGTCTTTCTGCCTAAATATTGTTGTGTTGAGTCTGCAATACGTGCAATAGGTTGTGATTGGTAATTGGCGTATTTCAATGCAAAGTAGTTAGCAACAGACCAAACTGCCACATGGGCGCAAATAGCAATGTCTGTGTCTTGTGCCATCCATGGAAAAGTGTCTACAACCAGTGGCATACCTAAAATGTGTGATTTAATTGGCGCTTTCAGAATACAAGATTTTTTATTGGCGATTAAGTAACTGGGTTCAAATGTGCCTTTACCGCGTGAATCAACCGAAGAGTCTCTTACAACAATATTGCCTATGTATGATTTTTGTTCGATATTTTCATTGCTAAAAAAATGCAAACGCACACAATCTCTTGATATGGCTTGGTGTTTTTTGGTATAAAAGGTAGTGTAAACACTTGAGAAATCAAAATCACGGTATGGGTATTCAACTAATACGGTGTTTACTTGTAAAGCAAGCCGAGTTTTTAACTCGTTGACCAGATGTGTATGGTTTGCATTTGGCAACAGCATGGCAAGCTTGTCTGCAACTAGCATGTAGTCAGTCAAACTGGCTATTTTGACAAGTTCAAAATCAATCATTTTAGTTTACTGCATCAGCTGCTAATGCATTGGCATTGTGACAGCCTGTGCTATGTGGAAAGCTGCCAGCGTCAGGCAGCGCATGACGTGGCCGCTGCCTATTTGCAGCGATGCATCGGTGCGGAAGGCAACTTTCAATGACTTGGCCTCGCTTGTGCATGCAGCGTTTGTATGAAGCGGTTGGCCCAGGGCGCGGCGGCGGCTACCTTGGCGGGGTCAATCAGGCCAAGGAGCTTGAAGGAGTGCTGGCCCTTGCTGTAGGGGTCTTTGGTTTTGCAGTCGCTGGTGGCTTTGGCAAGCGCTCGGTAGAGCTGTGGCTTGGCCATGGTTTCGGGTGCGCTGCTGCTGGCTGCGGGCAAGGCGTTTTCTTTGAAGCCTTGAGCAAAATAGGCTTTGAGCGTTGCACTGTCTGCAAGTAGCCAGCTTTCCATGCATTGAGCCATGAGGTGGCAGTCGGTGTTGGCTGCATTGACTGGCTTTGCCCAATGGTCGCCCTCACGCTGCGCAAGATGTTGCCAAGGTAGCCAGGTGTCTGGTGAGCCGGTTTGATGGATTGCGGCTATTGGCGCTTCACTGTCCACCAGCAGGATGGCTGCATCACCAGAGGCAAGTGCGGTGCAAAAAGATTCATAGGCATCACGGCGGCTGCCGCAGGCCACGATGCGGGGCATGTTGTCTTTGAGTCCGGCTCTTTCAATGAACTTGGTAAAGCCTTCGCGGCAGGCAGACTTCTGGGCAGCGGTGTCGCCGCCGCCTTCTACATAAAGTTTTACCACCGGGTGCCCCCGAGTTCACCACGAGTCCAGAGCTGCCCGAGTCGGTATTTTTCAAGCCAGGGTTTGAGTTTGTCGGGGTCAAGGTGTTTGATTTGGGTGCCACTGAGGTGTTTTTCAGCAATAAAGACAACTTGCGGTTGGTCTGTCATGGCGTCTACCAGCACATCAGAGTGGGTGGTGACGATGAGTTGTGTGCGGGTGGCGGCTTCTTTAAGCAACTCGGCCAGGGTGGGTAACACGTCTGGGTGCAGCCCCAGCTCGGGCTCTTCAATGCAGATCAGGGGGGGCGGGTTGGGGTGGCAAAGCACGGCCAGCAAGCACAGGTAGCGCAGGGTGCCGTCTGACAGGCGGGTAGCGGGCACGGTGAAGGCGCCTTCTTGAAAGAACACCTGAACAGTGCCGCCTTCTATTTGCACGTCGTAGTCGTCTATGCCGGCATACAGGGCTTGTAGCGCGGTGAGCAGCCTTTGTTTTACGGCGGGGTCACGGCGCATGCGGTTTAAGACTAACCCGAGGTTGCTGGCGTCGGGCTCCAGCTGGTCGTTGGGCAGATCGGCTTTTTGCGGCAGGCGGGGGACGGTGTAACGGCCAAAGCTCCATTCGCGGTAGAGCCTTATCTTGCCTAGTGCCTGCCCAAGGTAGGTGATTTCAGGGTATTGGTCGGGGTCGCGACGCTGGGCGAGTATGGATTGTTCGGGGTCAATGTCTTCCTGTTGCAGCACGCGGTTTTTGCCTTTGACATTGAGCGTGGGGCGGCCCTTGTTGAAGTGGTAAAAAAAGTAGGGCTTGGGGTGTGCTGCGCTGGCGGGTTGCGCATTTTCAATTTTTTCGTCGATGATTTCAAAGCGCTGGCCCACTGCGGTAAATGCAAGTTGATAGCGCAGACTTTGGGCTGCTTTAGGGTTGTGGATGACAACTTCAACACTGGCAACGGGTGTGCCGGTGGCACCTTTCCAGAGCCAGTCGCGCACACCACCGCCTTCGCGGATGGGTTTTAGCACCTGGTCTGGCGCACTGCGCAGCAGTTCAATGGTTTCAAGCAGGTTGGATTTGCCGGAACCATTGGGACCAATGATGACATTGAGCCGCCCAAACTGGATGGCTTCGGAACTTGCGCCGAAGCTGAGCAGGTTAGTGGCCTGAAGGGTGTGGATCAGCATGTTGAAATGTTTACGCCTATTGCAAAAGTGCCTGTCATTGTGCGTGCGTCATGGCCTTGAACAACCATTCAGCGCGCAGCCAATCTTCAGGGGTGTCGATGTCTTGCACGCGGTGGCGGGGCAATTTGACGGGAGCGGATGCTGCGCTGAAGATCATTTTGTTTGCCAGCCAGGCATTGGCATGGCCCCAGTAGAACTGGCCGGCATCGTGGTAAGCCTCCTCAAGGTCTTGGGAGCGGGTGTTGAAGTGCTCTGGGCTGAACATCTCAACCCGACCCGCTGGTGTGATGCGGATGGCGCGCTGAATGGGGAATGCATAGCTGGTGACGGCAAAGGCGTAGTCAGCGCCAGTTTCTGTCAGCACGGCCAGGCCACGGCACAGGTCACCAGCGCTGACAAAGGGCGCGGTGGCGTAAAGGCAGCAAACCTGCTCGGGTGTGTTGCCCTGCGCTGCAAACCAGTTGATGGCGTGCGCCACCACGGCGGTGGTGCCGGTGTGGTCGTCAGACAATGCTGCGGGGCGCATGAAGGGCACTTGCGCCCCGTACTGGCGGGCTACTTCGGCAATCTCGGCATCGTCGGTGGAGACCACAACCTGGTCAAAGCAGCCGCTTTGCAGTGCCGCTTCAATCGACCAGGCGATCATGGGCTTGCCGCAAAACAGCTTGATGTTTTTTCGCGGGATGCGCTTGCTGCCGCCACGGGCGGGGATCAAGGCCAGCTTCATGCAGAAAGGGCTTCTCGTAGAACACTGGCCACTTGGTCTTGTTCTGCATTCGTCAGTGTCGGGTGCATGGGAATGCTGATGGCTTCGCGGTAGTACAGCTCGGCCGCGGGGAAGTCGCCCGTTTTGAAGCCCATTTTTTGGTAATAGGGCTGGGTGTGCACAGGGATGTAGTGCAGGTTGACCATGATGTCTTTGGCGCGCAGGGCTTCAAAGACTTGTAGGTGTGTGGCGCGCGTTTGGTCTAACTGCAGGCGTATCACATACAGGTGGTAGGCGCTGTAGCTGTCCGGGTGTTGCCAGGGCAGGGTCAAAGGCAGGTCGGCGAGCAGTTGACTGTAGCGTTCGGCGATTTCATGGCGGCGCCCAACGTAGTGGCGCAGGCGTGTCATCTGGCTCACACCCAGAGCGGCTTGTATGTCTGTCATGCGGTAGTTGTAGCCCAGCGCCACTTGCTGGTAGTACCAGGGGCCATCTGTGGGTTGTGTCATCAAGGCGGGATCGCGGGTGATGCCGTGGCTGCGCAGCAAGCCCAGGCGGGTGGCGAGTTCGTGGCTGTTGGTCAGGGCCATGCCGCCTTCGGCGGTAGTGATGATTTTGACGGGGTGAAAGCTGAAGACCGTGATGTCGCTGTAACGGCAATTGCCGATGGGCTCGCCTTTGTATTTGCCGCCAATGGCATGGGAGGCGTCTTCTATGATTCTAAAGCCGTATTTCTGACCCAGGGCGTGGATGGCAGCCATGTCGCAGGGTTGACCCGCGAGGTGGACCGGCACAACGACTTTGGGCAGCTTGCCAGCCTTATCGGCAGCGATGAGCTTTTCTTCGAGTTTGATCGGGCATAGGTTGTAGGTGTGTGGGTCAATGTCCACAAAGTCCACTTGTGCGCCGCAATATAAGCCGCAATTGGCCGATGCGACAAAGGTGTTGGGCGTTGTCCAAAGCCAATCACCAGATCCTAAGCCTAAGGCCAGACAGGCAATGTGTAGCGCCGAGGTGGCGCTGTTAACGGCCACAGCGTGCTTGGCTCCGGTGTGCGTCAGCACGCTTTGCTCAAATGCGGGGATGTTGGGGCCCTGGGTGAGGTTGACGGATTTCAACACCGCGATCACAGCGTCAATATCGGCTTGGGTAATGTCTTGTTGTCCGTAGCGAATCATATGGATTGGCTCATTTAAAGGGTTAAACGGTGCGTGGCATTGGCTTGGGCTGGTGCGCCGCCATATTGAGTTGCCAATAGGCCAGGGTCTTCCAAACCAAAATTACGGCAAATGAAATGTTAAGCCCCAGCGGTACGGCCATGGCCTGAAACCGCCCGCTGAGTGCCCAGGTGGTACACACAAAGCTCAGCAAAGCGGCAATATGGCTGTAAATAAGGGGTTTGTCATAGCCTTGTGCATACAGGGCGTAATGTGGTGCCATGCCCAAGGCATTCAGCACCATAGCCAGCATCAGCCACGGATACAAACCCGCAGCATTTTGATAGATGGGGTTGCCAATCCAGTTCAGCAAATAGGGCAGTATGAGCCAGCTTGCTACACCAAACATTACAGAAAATGCCAGCGTTTGAAGTGACATTTGCCGCACTTTGGTGCGGGCAGCATTTCGTTCCTGGTTGTGGTGGTGCTTGATGAGTGCTGGATAGGTGTAGGCAAATACGCCTGCATCAAGAAATACCATCAAGGTGCTGGCAACGCCAAACAACAGCACATAAGCGCCCACCATTTCAATGCCGCCCAAGGCTTCAAGCCAATACCGATCAAGCGTTTGAACGCCGCGCAAAGCCAAGGTTGCAGCCAAAAATGCAGCGCTAACGGTGATGCCTTTTTTGACCCAACGCCAATCGGTGGGTTCGCGCCAACCACCCATATGCATTCGCTGCAACGTCCATGCCCCCAGGACTGCTGCCGCCGTGCCTGCGCAGGCCCAAAGGGCCATGACGGCATCAAGATTCCGCGCAGAGCTGTCCCAAGTCATCAGCGCAATGATCACAATCGCCCAGCTGCCTTGTCGCACAAACAAAATGATGCTAGCTGTGATTTGTTCTGACAAGGCTACCAGGAGTCTGGACATTTCCTGGTTGAAGTGTTCGAGCAACAGAATGGGGAAAAACCACCAGGCAAGGTGCTCTGGCCAGCCTGCTTGATTTAAAAACACGAGGGCCACCGGCAGCAACGCCAAATACAACACGCCTGACAAAGCCGCTTGCCCTTTGAGCAGGCGTCCACGTTGGTCATTGGGGGTTTTGAGAATTTCGCGTGTGACGTAGGTGTAAAAGTCAAGACCCACAAAGTAAATGCAGTAGCCAACTGTGGCAGTAAAAAGCCCGTAGTAGCCCACCGAGGCAGGGTTCAGGTATTTGGCAAGGAAAAAAATAAACAAAAAACGGGTGCCCAGCGTGCCGCTGCGCAAGCTCACGTTCAGCAGGCGCGCTGTGTTAGTAGCCAAGTGCTTTACCCAAAGTTGAATCGCTTGGATGCTGGACAACGTCCGCCTCAAGCTGCAGCGCTTCAATTTCCCCCCTCAGCTTTTCATATTCAGCCATCTTGCGCTGCAAGAACCGCCGGGTCAGCACGGCCTTTTCAGCCACGCCGGTGGGGGTGAGCAGATAGGCGTAACTCAGCTTGTCGGGGTTTTTGCTGAAGTTGCCCAGCTTGATCCAGCCTTTTTCAACCAAGGCCTTCAGGCAGAAGTTGATGGTGCTGACGTTGATGCCCACTTCTTTGGCCAAGGTGCGTTGCGTCACGCCAGGGTTATCCTGGAGC
>Ga0210052_1001515_pt1 | contig 12836 bp, 9 predicted proteins | sample CryGeymeta201508_FD_183976 | JGI IMG/M metagenome (GOLD analysis project Ga0210052, IMG submission 183976) | Groundwater microbial communities from Crystal Geyser aquifers in Utah, USA - Crystal Geyser metaG 2015-08 (SPAdes) (version 2) | ecosystem: Environmental > Aquatic > Deep subsurface >...
GCGTGCTGCGCTCGATGCGTTTGTCTTCTTTCAGCACCGCTTCAAAGGCTTGCAGGCGCTGTTCCACTTCAGCCACCGGCACATTGCCGCCGAACTTGACGTGCACTTTGACGACCCCCGTGTCCATGGGCGGCATGGCATCGCGCCCCACCAGCGGCATGATGACGCGGATGCTAAAGGCCAGCAGCAGTACCGCAGGCAGCACCAGCAGCGTGCGGCGCAGCCAGCCGCCTTTGAGGGCAAAACCCAGCATGCCCACATACATGCCCGCGCCGGGTGCCAGCGTGCGCTGGTAAAAGCGCTCAATCGCACTTTCCCAGCGATTTTTAGGCGGCAGGCCATTGCGGTACCAGTAGGCAGAGACCAAAGGAATAAAGGTGACCGCCAGAAAGTACGACACAAAAGCTGCAATCAGCACCGGGCGCACCAGGTGGGCAAAGATGGCTTCAGGAAAGCCGCCGATGTACATCAACGGCGCAATCACCACCACCGTGCCGATGGTGCCCACCAGCACGGGTGACAGCACTTCTTCGGTACCACGGCGAATGGCGGTGTCAACTTCTTCTTTCAGGTCATGCAAGTGGCGTTCGATGTTTTCCAGCACCACCACTGCGTTGTCCACCAGCATGCCCAGCGCCAAAATGATGCCGGTCATCACCGTCAGGTTCAGCTCCTTGCCCATCAGCCACAGGGTGGCCAGCGTGAGCAAAAACACCAGCGGGATGCTGATGAAGGAGATCACCACGGCGCGCCAGTTGGACAAGAAGAACAGCATCACGATCGAGACAAAAATGATCGCGTCGCGCAGCGCGTCAATGATGTTGCTGTTGGAGGTTTCAATCAGCTCCTCTTGCGTGTCGGCAATCTCGAACTGGATGTTGCTGTAGCGCACCTTCATGTCCTTGAGCGCGCGGTTGGTATCGAGGATGGCGCCTTGCACGCTTTCGCCGGGCGCGCGTTGAATGGCCATGGCAATGGCTTCTTTGCCGTTGCCATGAAAAGCGCTGTAGCGCTCGGCCTGACCCAGCGTGACCTGCGCCACATCGCCCAGCACCAGGCCGTTGATCAGCGGCAGGCGGCGCAGCGCCTCGACGCTGACGCGCTCGCCGTACACCGTGAGGGTGCTGAAGGCGCTGGCGCTTTGGGTGATGCCCACCGGGTAATCGCGCCCGATCTTGCCCATGAATTCTTGCAACTGCGTCTGGCTGACGTGGTAGCTGATGAGCTTGAGCGGGTCAAACTCGATGCGCACAGCAGGCTCATGGCCGCCAAAAATTTCGACATTGGCAATGTGCCCCTGCGTCAGCAGCGCGGTGCGCAAGTCGTTTTCCGCAATCAGGCGAATCTGACTCAAGCCCACGTCGCTGCCCGGCTTGGGCGACAGCGACAGCACCAGCACCGGCTGGGTAAACCCACCGACCGTGAAGACCCCGGACGGCGGGGTCTCTGGCGGCAGCTTGCCACGCGCCCGAGAGATGGCATTGTTCACATCCACCGTGGCGGTGTTGAGGTCTTTGCCGTATTCAAACTCGGCCTTGATGATCGAGACCTCATTCTTGTTGGTGCTTTGCACATCGCGAATGCCTGCCAGCGCGTACAACTCCTGCTCAATCGGACGGGACACTTTTTGCGCCACGGTTTGCGCCGCCGCACCAGGCAGTTGGGTCACCACCACCACCTGCGAGCGCTCCACATCGGGGTACATGTTGCGCGGCAGGTTGATGTAACCCAGCACGCCCATGATCGAGCCAATGAACAAAATCATCGCCAGCAGCAGCGGGCGCGTGTAAAAGTAGCGAAACAACATGATCAGTTGCCTTTTACCAATTGGAACGGCACGCCCAGCCCCAAACGGGTCAGCACGTCAGCCCCGCCGCAGGCGATGGTCTGGCCGCTCAAGCCTTCGTCGGTGCTGACCGTGCCTTCGCTGCCACTGGCAGCAAGGTTGACTTTGAGCGCTTTGGCCGGGCCGTTCTTGGGCAAGACAAATACGGTGGCTGCATGGCCGTCGTTACCCAGCAGGCAGGCATCGGGCAACAACACGCCGTCAGCCTTGTAGGTCAGCAGTTGCACGCTGGCGCGGGTGCCGGGGGTCAGGCCGGTGGCGCGTGCCTCGTAACGGCGCATACCTTGGGCAGTGGCTTCGGGCCAGGGTTTGAGCGGCAAATCTTGCTTGTTCAGACGCAGCGCCTGGGCGGACGCGCCCTCGGGCAAGGTCACCAACAAGCGCTGCTCACCCAGGCCCACCAGGCGCATCAGGGGCTTGCCCGGTGTGGCCAGGTCACCCATTTGCACCGATCGCGCGGCCACCATCGCATCGAACGGCGCGCGGATGTCGGCATAGCCCAGGTTGATTCGCGCCGCCTGCACACCTGCTTTCACAGCGCTCAGGCTGGCCTGGTAAGCGTTCAGCGCCCCGCGTGTGCCCGCCAGCCGGGCCTGGGCGCTGGCCTGGTTGGTTTGCTCGGCTTGCAGTTGTTCCAGCGACACGCCTTTCATGTCGTAGAGGGTTTTGGCCCGCGCCGCGCGGTCGTCTGCTGCCCGTGCCCCGGCTTCGGCAGCTGCCAGATCGGCCTTCAAGGTGGCTTGTTGTTGATCCGTGCGAGCCAGATCGGCTTGTGCGCGCTGCAGGTTGGCCAGCGCGTCAGCGGTGTCGATCTGCACCAGCAGGTCCCCTTTTTTGACGCGGTCGCCTTCAGAAAACCGCAGCGCCGTTACATATCCGGTCAGGCGGCTGGCGATGTTGGCTTCTTGCACGGCTTGTACTTCGGCGGTCAGTGGCAGGGTGAGGGTGACCGGGCCGCGGGTGAGCGCCAGTGGCTGCACCGTCACCGGCGTGGCTTTCGGCACGACCTCGGCGGCCAGGCGCGATTTTTGTTTGACCACGGCCAGCACTGCACCGGCAACCAGCACCAGCACCACGATGGCGATCAGGGTTTTTTTGGATTTGGGTTGGGACATGGCGTTGCTCGTCTTCAGAGTGTTGGGCGTGTTCATGGTTTTTGCGGGTTCAAAGTGGCGATGTATTGGGTAACCTCGGTGCCGGCCAGCACCTGGGCTTGCGACCAGGCGTTCAGGCTGCGAAAGCGCGCGTCGGCCAGCCGGTACTGGGCATCGAGCAGGTCACGGCGTTGGCGCAGCAGGTTTTCCAGGGTTTGCGCGCCAAGCTCCCATTTTTTTTCTTCCACCGCCACCACTTCGCTGCGGTAGCGCACTTCTTTGTCCAGCGCCTGGGCATCGGCTTGCGCGCTGTTGTAGGCTGAGTGCAGGCTTTGCCATTGGCGGCGTGCGGTTTGCCGACTGGCGGCCACATCTTCTTCAGTCGCCAGCGCGCGGGCGGCATCGGCATTGGCGCGTTTGAAGCTGCCCACCTCCAGCGGCATGGTCAGCCGCAAGGCGATGGCACGAGTGGTCATGTCGCCGCTGCCGCCGTGGTTGCTGAACACGTCAGCACCCAGGCTCAGGGCAGGCAACAAGTTGCGATTGGCTTCACGGCTGCTGGCTTGCAGGCTCAGCAAACGCGCTTGGGCGATGCGCACCGCCAGGGTCTGGTCGGGTTCCACGTCTTGCCAGGCGGGCGTGGCAACGATCTGCGTGCCCACTTCGGGGTCTTGCCCGCTGGCATCAAGCAAGTCGGCGCGGGTGTCGCCCAACTGGCCTTGCAGGCGGGCCTCTTCGGCTTGCAGGCGCGCCAGGTCACTTTCGGCCAAGGCCAGGTCTACGCCAGCGGTGCGACCCAAATCCACTTCCTGGCGGATGCGCGCCACCGCGGCTTCAACCCGCTCGCGTTGGGTTTGCAGCGCCTGCGCTTGCAGTTGCAGCGCTTGTTTGCGCGTCAGCGCGCTGGCTGCCTGGTTCAGGCGCAAGAGCTGCTCTTGCCGCGCCAGCAATTCCAGCGCATCGCGGTTGCCCTGCGCCTTTTCGCGCGAGGCAGCAATCACGCCAAACAAATCAATCGGCAGGCTGTAGCTGATGCCAACGCGGCTGATGGTGTTGTCCAGCATGGCCGGAGTGGTTTGGCCCGGGTAAAAGTAGCCCACCACATGTTGGCCCTCATAGTTGGTTTGGTCCAGCAGCAGGCTGCCGCGACCCAAGTAGCGCGCGGTGGCGGCCGATGCGTCCTGCTCGGCGGCTTGCAATTGGGCCTGGCGCGAGCGCACCGCGGGGTGATTCAGCGCGGCTTGCAGCACATCGCCCAAGGTGTTGGCGCTGGCTGGCGTGGGCACAGCCAGCGCCAGTAGCAAGGCAAGAACGGTGGGTTGAAAGGGGGAGTGGTTGACGCGAAGACGCGCCGGTTTTGACAAGATGGGTGGTTTCATGGCAGTGGAGACGCGGGGAGGCAGCAAAAGATGCAATTTCACCGATATTTATATAAAAAAGGCTTATAGCCCCGGTAAAATATAAGTAAGTAGCTATCAAAAAAATAGTATTCCAACACCAGATGTCCGCAACGAAACACCCCTGAACAAAAAGAGAATACGCAACCTGGCCAGAAAAGACGCGGCGAATCAAGTTCAGTTTGACAACACGCCAAACCCCAGCCCCTGCGCCACCCACCACGCGCCCGCCAGCAGCATCACGGTGGCAAACGTGCGCCGGCCCGGCAGCCAGGCATCCCAGCGCGAAAACTGCGCGATCATGGCGCTGGCCGCCGACGGCATGGCGCCAGCCAGCAGCAGCAAGGCACTGTGGCCGATGCCGTAGGCCAGCAGCAGCGCCGCGCCCCACATCATGGACGCACCCAGGGCTGCACCGGACCCAGCAATGGCCAGCGCTGCGCCCAGAGCTGGTGTGGCGCACGGGCTCATCACCGTGCCAATCAAGGCACCCAGCACCAGCGCGCCCCATAAACCAGAGCGCGCCAAATGCTGCTGCAAGGCGCTGGGTAGGCCGACGCTGCAAGAACTGCCCGCACGCCACAGCCAAACTGCCAGAGCGATCACCAAAGCACCGACCACCACCAGCCAGGGGCCGGGTAGCGTGCCCATCATCAAACCCAGCCGTGCAGCGGCCAGGCCCATGCTCAGCAAAGCGATGTTCATGCCCGCCACAAACGCCAGCGACAAGGTCCAGGCGCGACGTGGGCTGTTGGCCTGGCCGCCAACAAAACCAACGGCCACCGGCACTGCGGCCAGCACGCAGGGTGAGGCGGAGGTCAGCACGCCGCTGGCAAAAGCTGCGGCCAGGCCTTCAAGGCCAGTCACAGCGCGGCTTTCGGTTTGATGGCGTCGGTGGTCACGGTAGCTGGCGTCATACCAAGGTTGGCCAGGATGGCTTCAGCGCTGATCTTGCCCATGTGGCGACCGGTCTCAACGCCTTGGGCGTTGTAAAACACTTGTGTGGGCATCAGACGGATCTGGTATTTGCCGATGTACTCGCGCTCTTTCAAAATGTCGACATCGGCCACGGCAATGCGCGCGTCTTGTGCCAGGGCGTGCAGGATCGGTTTCATCTCGCGGCAACTCACGCAGTTGTTAGCACCAAACTCGATGATGGTGGGCTTGCCAGCACGCAGCACCACCTGAACCGCATCCGCAGTGCCGATGCCAGCGGCAGTTGGATCGGAGCCCTGCGCGCTGCTGCCCGCGTAAAGCCAAAAACCGGTGAGCGTGGCCGCGATGGCAACGACGATGACGGATGTTTTTCGAAAAGACATGACACTTCCTTGGCGTACTTGACTGCTTGGAGACGCCGCAATCGGCAAAAAGACGCAGATAAATGCAGGCTTTGCAAAAAAATCCATGCTCAGTGATGTTTCGAAAACGAAACAAGGTAATAGGTTTTATTACGAAATTGACACATTCAAAAAGGTTGAGCTTGGTTAACTTATTGATTTAAAACAAATTTGAACTCAAAAATTATCTGGCACAACTGTTGCATTTGATTTATGTCAACTCACCACAACAGGAGATAGCATGGAAGATGTGAAAGTAGGTCGCCGGTTCTTTTTGAAATCAGGCGGCGCAGCGGCGGCCGTCGCCAGCTCGGTAGTCATCCCAATTCATAATGCCAACGCAGCCACGCCAGCCAACCCGGCGCTGGGCAGCACCACGGCGCTGGCTTACCCCGCAGTGGCTGTGGGCAAAGTCAAAGGCATGCCAGTCAACGAAGCGGTGAGCTTTAACTACCCCGACGACAGCTCCATGTGCTACGCCATCAAGATGGGCGTCCCGGTTGCTGGCGGCGTCGGCCCCGACAGCGACATCGTGGCCTACAGCGCCATGTGTACCCACATGGGCTGCCCGATCCAGTACGACGGCGGTAGCCGTACCTTCAAGTGCGGATGCCACTTCTCGATTTTTGACCCCGAGCAACATGGCCAGATGGTGTGTGGCCAGGCCACCGAAAACCTGCCTGTCATCAAGCTCAGCTACGACGCCAAAACAGACACCGTGCACGCCGTTGGCGTGGACGGTTTGATCTACGGTCGTCAATCCAACATTCTGTAAGGAGCACACCCCATGTCAACCAACATAAATGACCGCATTGCGCTGCCCCCGAAGGATGCCCAAACAACCAACATGACTTGCCACTTCTGTATCGTGGGCTGCGGCTACCACGTCTACAAGTGGGATGCCAACAAGGAAGGCGGGCGTGCTGCTGACCAAAACGCGCTGGGTCTGGACTTCACCACACAGTTGCCACCGATGCAGGTGTGCATGACCAAGGCCATGACCAACACCATCACCGACAAGGCCGGCAAGCGCTGGAACATCATGGTGCTGCCCGACAAGGAATGCACGGTCAACAGCGGTTTGTCTTCCACCCGTGGCGGACGCATGGCCAGCTACATGTACGCGCACGACGGTGTCGGCCGCGAACGCCTGAAAACACCGCGTGTCTTCAAGGGCGACCAGTGGTTTGACACCGGCTGGGACAACGCCATGGCGCTGTACGCCGGTTTGACCAAAAAGATTCTGGACAACGACGGTCCGTCCGGCCTGGTTTACGACTGCTTTGACCATGGCGGTGCAGGCGGTGGTTTCGAGAACACCTGGGGTACCGGCAAGCTGATGTTCAGCGCCTTGCAAACGCCCATGGTGCGCATTCACAATCGCCCGGCATACAACTCCGAGTGCCATGCCACGCGCGAAATGGGCATTGGCGAACTCAACAACAGCTACGAAGACGCGCAGTTGTCTGACACGCTGTTCTGCATTGGTGCCAACCCTTACGAAACCCAGTCCAACTACTTCCTGAACCACTGGATTCCGAACATCACCGGCTCCACCTTGGACAAGAAGAATAAATGGTTCCCGGGCGAGACCGCAGCGGCAGCCAAGGTCATCATCGTCGACCCGCGTCGTACTGCGACTGTGGCCATCGCTGAGCAAGTTGCAGGTAAAGAAAACGTGTTGCACCTGGACATCGAGCCGGGCTCGGACACCGCTTTGTTCAACACTTTGTTCACCTATGTGGTCGCGCAGGGCTGGCAAAACAAAGACTTCATCGCCAAGCACACGGTCGGTTATGACGCTGCGCTCAAAACCAACCACATGACGCTGGCAGAAGGTGCCAAGGCCACTGGTATTTCCGTCGCCAACCTCAAAAAAGCAGCGGAGTGGGCCTACAAGCCCAAAGCGTCTGGTCATGCACCACGCACCTTCCATGCCTACGAGAAAGGCATCATCTGGGGCAATGACAATTACAACATCCAGAGCGCCTTGGTGAGCCTGGTGATTGCCACGCAAAACGTGGGGCGTCGTGGCACCGGTGTCTGCCGCATGGGCGGTCACCAGGAGGGTTACACCCGCCCACCGTATCCGGGCAACAGCAAAATCTACATCGACAAGGAAATCATCAATGGCAAGGGCTTGATGTACACCATCTGGGGTACCAACCCGTTCCAGACCACGCTCAACGCCGAAGAGCACCGCACCGTGTTGCGCCGCCGTGCCCGCATCGTCAACGATGCCATCTCGCGTGCCAAGGGTGTCAGCACCGAGCAACTGGTGGACATCATTTACAACGCCTGCAAATACCAGGGCGGCTTGTTTGTGGTGTCGATGAACCTGTACCCCACCGTGGTGGCAGAAGACGCGCACATGCTACTGCCCGCTGCCCAACCCGGTGAAATCAACCTGACCTCCATGAACGGTGAGCGCCGCCTGCGTTTGTCTGAAAAATTCATGGATGCGCCGGGTACGGCCAAGGCCGACTGCCTGATTGCCGCTGACATTGCCAACGCCCTGAAGGCGATGTACACCAAGGAAGGCAACGCCGCCATGGCCAAACGCTTTGAAGGCTTTAACTGGAAGACCGAAGAAGATGCCTTCAACGACGGCTTCCGCCGCGCCGGTCGTCCGGGTGTCGGCCCAATCGACAGCCAAGGTGGCGACACCGGTTACCTGGCCACCTACGCGCTGCTGCGCAAGGCGGGCAACAACGGCGTGCAGCTGCCGATCAAAAAGGTCGAAGGTGACAAGCTCATTGGCACGCCCATCCACTACGCAGACAACAAGTTTGATACGGCCGATGGCAAGGCACATTTCAAACCGGCACCCTACACCGGTCTGCCTGCGCGTGTGCTGGAACAGAAGAACAAGCACGCGTTCTGGATCAACAGCGGCCGCGCCAACGAAGTGTGGCAAACGGCGTACCACGACCAGTACAACACCTTTGTGCGCGACCGTTATCCCATGGCCTTCATCGAGATGAACCTCGACGATGCCAAGAAAATGGGCGTCAGCGGCGGCGATGTGGTGGAGGTCTTCAACGACTTTGGCAGCACCTACGCCATGGCCTACCCCATCAAGGCGCTCAAGCCGGGGCAAACCTTCATGCTGTTTGGCTATGTCAAGGGCGTGCACGGCGATGTGGTGACCGACTGGACCGACCGCAACGTCGTGCCGTACTACAAAGGCACTTGGGCCAGCATCAAGCGCGTGGGCAGCGTCGATGAGTACAAGGTCAGTGTTTCGTTCAAGGATCGCCGCGTCGGTTGATCTGGCACAGCTAAAAAAGGGAGCTTACGGGCTCCCTTTTTTTATGCACTGATGTCCAGCCGCCGCATTTTGTCCCACAGTGTTTTGCGCGAAATGCCCAGGGCTTCAGCGGTTTTGCCAAGATGACTGTCACAGTGCGCCAGTGCTTTGCGAATGTGCACACGCTCTGCCTCATCCACCACCGAGTGCAGTTGCGGCAATGACCCGGCAGGGGTGGTCAGCATGCTGCCCGCCTCGCGCGCCCCCGGGTGGCTGACTATGGGCTGATCAAGAATGCCGCCGTCACTGAGCACCACTGCGTGCTCCAGGTAGGCGCGCAGTTCACGCACATTGCCGCGCCAGTTGCGTGCCATCACGTCACGCATGAACACCTCGGACATGGCAATTGGTGTGCCTTGTTCTGCCGTGATTTGCTGCAGGATCAGCTCGGTTAGCCAGCGAATATCTTCCGGGCGCTCACGCAGCGGCGGAATCTCGATGCGGATCACGGCCAGCCGGTAAAACAAATCCTCGCGAAACTTGCCGGCCTGCATGTCGGCGTACAGGTCGCGGTTGGTGGCGGCAATGATGCGAAAGTCGCTGTGCGTGGTGCGCTCGGAGCCCAGCCTGAAAAAACAGCGCTCCTGTAACACCCGCAGTAATTTGGCTTGCATGCTGGCAGGCAGGTCGCCCACTTCATCCAAAAACAAGGTGCCACCATCGGCGCGTTCAACAAAGCCCTTGTGGGCCCGCTGTGAACCCGTGAACGCGCCTTTTTCGTAGCCAAAAAACTCGGCCTCCATCATTGACTCAGGCACCGCTGCACAGTTAACCGGTACAAATGTTCCTTTTTTGCTGCGCATGTCGAGGTTGTGGATCATCTGGGCGACCACCTCTTTGCCAACCCCCGATTCACCATTGATGAGAACCGACGTTTTCTGTTTGGACAGCTTGTGCACCAGTTCTTCCACATGCCGCATGGCAGGTGAAATGCCCAGTACCGTGGTGGGCATGTCCAGATGAACCGACACCGACTCCATCACGGCAACGACCAGTTTCTCGGTGTCAAAAGGCTTGGTCAGGTACTCGCGTGCGCCAGCCTGCAACGCCCCTACGGCGTCGTTAACGCTGCCGTAACCCGTCAGAAAAAACCAAGGCAGCAAGCGAATCGGTGCCGGTAGCTGGGCAAACCATTGCGTCGCCAGCCCGTCAGGCAAGCGCACGTCACTGACCACGGCGCCCCATGGCGATTCAATGTGCATTTGCGCTTCGGCCAGGCGGCGCAGCCAGACGACCTTGAGGCCTTCAAGCTCGAAGCGTTGCACCAGCGATTCACCCAGGATCAGGTCGTCTTCAATCAGCAGCAGATTTTTGTGGGTCATGGCGGGCAAGGTTGGGGAGCCAGAAATTCAGGCGGGTGGTAAAGGGCGGGGGGATATCGGCCGCTTGGTCAGCGGTGAAGCCGCCGCCATAGCGCACGGCAAATTCATGGCAGATCCACAAACCAAAACCGTGCGGGTCATTGCCGTCGTTGGTCATCAGCCGCTTTTGCAGGCGCTCGTCGGAAAAATGCTTGCCGGTGTTGGCCAGGATAAAGCTGACTTTGTCTGGGGTGACGAACAAGCGCGCATGAACTTGACCGTCCTGCCCGGCGGCTCGGATGGCATTGAGCAACAGGTTGAGCATGACCTGGCGGAACACGGTCGATGGCACACAGAGTTCAGCCTGCACATCTACCTCAGAGGTGATGATGACGAGCTGTTGCGCTGCCGTGGCGCGAGCCAACGTGAGCATGTCGTCCAAATCAGCCGGTGTCATACAGCGGTCTTCCACCTTGGCTTGAGGCAGCAGCGCCGTGGTGATGGTGCGAACCTGCTGCAGGCCCCGTTCGATCAAGCCCAGGCTGCGGTTGCGTGCCTCGGGCTGGTCGCCGTGCAGACGCAAGGTGCGTGTGGCGGTGATCAGACCCGCCAGGGGGTTATTGATTTCGTGTGCCACGGCTGCAGTGATGCGTCCCACTGCTGCCAGGCGCTCGGCCGAGAGCGCGCGCTGGGCGTTGGCCTGACGTGCCGAAGTTTCTATCAGCAGTTGCCGCACAGCCCCGGCGATGCGCTCCAGTTCAGGGTCTTTGACATACGGCAGCAGCAGCTGAAGCTGCTCTGGGTCGGTGTGGCCGATCTGGGCAATGCACTTGGCTGTTTGCGCAATCGGGCGCGCCATGCGTCGACCCAACAACCAGCCCAGCGGCACTAACAACAGAATGGCCAGCGCCGCACCAATCACCGCTGGCGTTGAGAGGGCAGCCCAATCCGGGTCAAAGGCTGCGGCATCAACTTCGGCAAAGACAAAACCAATGACTTGCGCATCGTCGCTGCGGATCGGCTCAATCAAGGCCATGCCACCATCGGGTGTCGTCAAGGTTTTGGTGCGTGTGGCATCACTCACTGCTGGAAGTAAACGGCCGTTGATCAGCACCCCTAAGGCCTGCTCGCCGGTAGGCAATCGACGGGGATCGGAGGCTGCCAAAAAGCGACCCTGGGCATCCAGCAGCGCGGCGCGCGACTGGCCTTTGGCGGTCTGGGGTAGCAAGGCGGATGCGTTGCGCAACAGGGTGTAGGCGCGCCAAGTGTCGTCTTGCGCCAGCAGTGGCTTGCCTTGCGCGGCTAATAATTCCACGATGCTTTGTACCCGGTTGACAATTTCAAGTTGGGCGTTACGCGCAGAAATTCGGGCCGCGACAATGCTGACCAACAGCACCGACAGCGTCACCGCCAGCGCCAAGCCCAGCGGAATTTGAACCCGGTAGGGAAATCTGGGCAGCATATGCAGACCGTGCCGTCAGGCGCGCAACGCGCCCACGCTGGCCGCCAGTGCTTTGATGGGTTCAAACAAAGTTGCATCGGGTGTGGCAAAACCGGACAGGTTCAAAGCCTTGAGCAAGCTTTGCCCTTGCGTGTCAGTGAACATATTCTGTAGCGCCGCGCCAAACGCTGGCAAAGCTGGATTTTTGTTGCCCAGCAGGTTCACCATGGGTGGAAAAGCGTACCAGTCTGATCGCCAAACCACGCGTGTTTGCGCCGCTGCCGCCATGTTTTGCAGTTGCATGGTGTCCCAGACGTAACCGTCAATGCAACCAGCCTGAGCCAGTCCGGAGGCCACGGCCTCAGCCACGTTGCGGTGGCCATGGGCAAAAAAAGAACGACGCAAGTCTTTTGACGTCAGACCTGCGCGGCGCAGCTGTGCCTGTGCCACCAGCCAGCCAGAGTTGGACAAAGGGTCGGAATAGGCCAGTACCCGGTTTTTCAGGTCGTTCCACCCCGTGATTGCGGAGGCTTTGTTGGGTTGTCCAATCAAATACGACTGGTAATACGGTCGGCCAGCGAGCAGGGGGATGGCCAGCAACTGCAATCGGCTTTGGTGCATCACGTAGGGGTAGCCGCAGATCCAAGCAGCGTCGAGTTGCTCTGAAAACAGCAAATCCAAGATGGCTTGGTATGACTCGCGCGCCACGAACACCACGGGTAAACCCAGACGCGCGGCCAGATAGTCGCTCCAGCGCGTCAGAAAAGCCGCCTGATCCGCCAGGATCACGGCGGTCAAGCCTACCCGCAGCGGGGCTGTAGAGGATGGTTTGTGTGTTTGGGCATGACCAGCGGTGCTGAGCACACTCCAAACAGCAGCTGTTTCAAGCCAGGTTCTGCGTTGCATGGTGGTTGGTAAAAAGTCCAGATGCTAAGTAGATTCAGATTTCCTGATCCGCACTAGGAGAGCCCTGGTTGATTTCAGGAATTACAACGGCACATAAATCCGAAAGTAATTTTGAAGTTGGGGTAAAGTTTGCGGCCTGAGTTCCCTACAGAAGGCCAGTATGCACAAACAACTATTTATCCCCGGTTTCCCAGATGGTGCGCA
>Ga0210052_1001529_pt1 | contig 12772 bp, 11 predicted proteins | sample CryGeymeta201508_FD_183976 | JGI IMG/M metagenome (GOLD analysis project Ga0210052, IMG submission 183976) | Groundwater microbial communities from Crystal Geyser aquifers in Utah, USA - Crystal Geyser metaG 2015-08 (SPAdes) (version 2) | ecosystem: Environmental > Aquatic > Deep subsurface >...
ACAGCGTCACGGCCAGCACCGGCACATCGTCAATGCCCTTGGGCTTGACGATCGGGTTTAACGTGCCCAACTCGCGCGGCAGCCAGTCCTGGTTGGCGTTGAGCACGTCATACAGTCGCACCAGCGCCTCGGTGCGCGGCACGCCCACCTTGAACTGCACCGTCAGCACCGCCAAGCCCGGTCGCGCCACCGAATAGGTGTGCTCAATACCAGCGATCTGACTCAACACCTGCTCGGCCGGACGCGCCACCATGTTGTGTACATCGGTACTGCTGGCTCCCGGGAAAGGGATCAGCACATTGGCCATGGTGACGTTGATTTGTGGCTCTTCTTCACGCGGAGTCACCAGCACAGCAAACAAGCCCAGCAGCAAGGCCACCAAGGCCAACAAAGGCGTGATGGCATTGAGCTTGAAGGCCAGCGCCAGCCGCCCGGAAATTCCCAATTTGGATTGGTTTTGCATGGTCATCTCACTGGGCAGCTGAGCCTGCAGCTTGTGCGCCTGACAACCCGGCGCGCACCGGGTCTAGCGCCACGCGCTCCAACTCGGTCAAGCCGGCCAACACTTCCACACCTTGATCACCATGCTCGGCTCCGAGGCGAATCGCCTTGAGGGAAAAGCCCTTGGCCGTGGCCACATACACCGCCGTCAACTCACCCCGGCGCAGCACCGCCGCTTGCGGGATCACCAGGCGCTGCGCTTGCCCTGCAGCAAAGCGCACCCGCACTTGCTGGCCAGGCACCAAGCCTTTGGTGGCCACTGCGGACAACTCCAGCCGCCATTCCACTGTTTGTGACACGGCATCGGCACTGGGCAAATGGCTGCTCTGGCTGGGGCGAATCCATTGCAGAGAACCGTCTTGCGCGCGCACCTGCACCTCAATCGCCGTGCTGGCCTGCACCTGCGCAGTGCGTGACACCGGCACCTGCACCACGGCCCGCAGCGGTGCGGGGGCATACACAGTCAGCAAAGGTTTGCCGGGAAAAGCCAAGTCCCCCGCTTCAGAGAGCGTTTGCAGCACAAAGGCATCAAATGGAGCCGTCACACGGGTAAATCCTTGGGACAGACCCGATTGTTTTTCCCCGGCGCTGGCCTGGTCACGCGCCGCCTGGGCAGATTTGAGCTGCGCGTCAGCCGTGTCCATGGCCGCCGCACTGATAAAACCTTTGGCCAACAGCTCACGGGTGCGGTTGAAATGAGCTTGTGCGTTGCGCAACTCCGCCTGCGCTTGCGCGGTCTGCGCTTTGCTGCGCTGCACGCCGGTTTGGGTTTCGCGGTCATCAATGGTGGCCAGCAATTGCCCAGCACGTACCGCATCACCCGCCTTAACCGCCAGACTCACCATGCGCCCGGAGGCCTGCGCCGACACCGTGCTTTGCTTGACCGGCTGGATCACCCCGTCCAACTCAAAACCACTCCCCACCGCACGGTTTTGCACCGCAACCACCGCCACCTGTGGTGCAGTCTGCGCCGCCACCGACCAAGCCACACCAGCCATCAACGCCAGCAAGACGCGTCTTAGCCCCGCAGGGCGAACCAGGACAGACGATAAAACGGACGGGTGCATAAGGGCTTCTCCAAAATACTATACCTAGTATATTTGAATACCCCCACCAGTACATAAACCAATCAAAAAAAACCCCGTCAAGCACAGGGCCTAACAGGGTTTTAGGGGATTTTTTTTATGCGTTTTTAAGAAAACGTACTCATTAACGTGAAACAACGCCCACAGCCGACAAAAATGGCGTGTCGTAGGGCCGACTTTAGTCGGCCATGGCGGGTTGAAACCCTTCCCTACGCTGGGCACGCATGTTTAATGCTTTGGGGTGTCCTTGTGGAACATGGACGTTAGTGCAGTGTTGCACGCTTACCGGCACTTAAAACCGTGTCTTTTAACGTGAAACAACGCCCACAGCCGACAAGAATGGCGTGTCGTAGGGCCGACTTCAGTCGGCCATGGCGGGTTGAAACCCGCCCTACGCAGGGCACGCATGTTTAATGCTTTGGGGTGTCCTTGTGGAACATGACTCAAAATGGTAATCAGTACGTTTTTTTTAGATGGGTGAGTGAGTGAGTCACATTTCAAAATAAAATAAAGTTTTAACATTTATTTATGATCAACTTAATACCAACAATTTGTTGATTTAGAGCTATTTTTTGCCGTTTTTGCCGTCTTAATCAACAAAACACCTTTTCTCAGTCTGATGACTTCGATACTGAGCGAATGACAGAAGCAGCTTTGCGGCGGGTAGCTATGCAATTTCAAATACCTGATGCTGACGGCTATTGCATGCTAAGGGAGATTCCGATTCGCAAGGGCCCTCGGCGCGTCCGCACTTTTGCTGTCCAGGATTGCTACCTTTGATTGACACTTGACCGCTGTCAGCAAAGCAGCGATTCCGGCCTTAGAGATTCGCGATCTGCCTGCTCGATAACAGCCGCTGGCAACCAAGGCTCGAAGGGCGGCTAGCACTCATTAACTCCGGTAGCCCGAATGTCAGATGCGTGGCTGCGAATTCAACCAAATGGGTAGCTCTTCGTCGTGACCACCATTGTTTCTGGACTGCTAATGGCACCGTGAAGATGAACCACCGTTCCAGGCGCATCCAGATGTTTTGCTAGAAATTCTCTCTTGTCTGAGATTCGAATTACCTCTTTTGGCTTTATTGACATGTCCATGACTGAATCGTCCTTGGCATCACGGAACCTAGGCGCCAATAGTTCATCGTAGTTAGTTGTGACACAGGCACAACCGATGTCATTGATCGACTTATAGATGCTGTCACCTTCGACCTTGCCTATGAAGTATTTCGTCAAATCGAGATCCTGCTCGTTTTGTTCTGCGATCAGTCTCGCAATTGAAAGCTGCTTCTTCGGTTCGAGCGTCTGCAACTGTTCTAACTCAGAAAAATTCAACAGCCCCTTTTTTTGAAGATCCTTCAAAGCATTCCATGCCAAGCTGCCCCAAGATGGAAGCCCCAACAACATCGATGCACCAGCCCCCACGAATAGCACCAATTCGCCATTCAACCCGGCCTGAATAATTTCTTCTGGTAACTCTGGGATCTCCCGCAAATTTGGGGCTTTGCTCACGTGAAATTCTCACTTTCAAGGTAATGCTGGACTGCTGCGGTGTTCCATGGTTGCAGATCGAAACTCATCGAACACTTCCAGACTTTACAGTCCAAATGACCGCGTTTCGACAGCTATGAAAAAGGCTGCCAATTCATGTTGAATAAACGGTCGTTTGGTTGACGCTAAAAATGGGGCCTGAAAAGCCTCGTTTTTTGATCTCAATGTGTAAACTAACTGGTCTATAAATCAACGTCACTAAAACGCATGAGTAAACGAATCGGTTACGCCCGTGTTTCCACTGTTGACCAGAACCTGGACCTGCAACGTGATGCCCTCACCCGTTCAGGCTGCGTCACGATCTATGAAGAGACCACCTCCGGCAAGTCATCCAGTCGCATCGAGCTGGAGCATTGCCGCAAAGCCCTGCGCTCAGGCGACACCTTGGTGGTGTGGCGGCTGGACCGGCTGGGGCGTTCCCTTTCTGACCTGGTGAAAATCATCAGCGGCCTAGAGCGCGAAGGCATCACATTTGAGAGCCTGGGCGAGAAGATCGACACCGGCAGCGCGTCGGGCAAGCTGCAGTTTCATGTGTTTGCCGCCCTGGCGGAATTTGAACGCAACTTAATCCGTGAGCGCACGATGGCTGGACTAAGTGCTGCCCGCGCCCGTGGCCGGGTCGGTGGGAGAAAGCCGAAACTGTCAGAAAAGCAAATTCGAGAGATCAAGTCGCTTCTCACCGACCCTACCGCGCAAGTGACGGAAGTGGCAAAGAGGTACGGGGTGTCACGGGCCACGCTCTACAAGCGCGTGGGGGTGGTAAGCCCCAAAAGCGCATGAAATGTGGCATCCTTAGCAACTGCCGGAATCAAACTTCCATTGACCGTCCAACAAGTCGTACTGTGTTTGGCCTGAAAACGAACTTTCTTGCCGTCATCATAGGTACGCCAGCAAGCAGCGTTGTTACACCGTGTATTGCAACTGACGACGCCAGGCTGTTTTGCAGGGCGGGCTGGAAAAGGGTCGCTGCTGGCCCACGTCTTCCTTCCTTCCCGGTTGAATCACCACCAAGTGGTCTCAGAAAATTGTTTCGGTTAAGAAGGTGATCTGCAACCGTTTGTCGGGGTTGCCTGTGGTTCGAACCCCGTTTGCTTCCAAAAGTTCTGGAATCATAGTCTGGAGCTTAGCACCAAGGGCCTCAAGGTTGTCCGCCTCTGTGGCAAGCCCCGGCACATCGTCTGAAGATGCAAACCAGACCCGAGCCTCAGAATCCCAACTGGCTCGAACATGAAATTGCTGCGTCATGGCGAGATCCTACATGCATGGACGGTTTTTCAATCAACACCTATTTGGCGGACAACAGACTATCCTGAATCTCAGCCATGAAGAAATCAGCGTCTCGCTGATTTGGCATGTTGATGACACGGGCCACAACTTCGCGTTCCGTGTAATACATGTACCGCTGCAGCCAATACCGCAAGCGTTCTTCAGTCATTTCAAGTTTGGACTGCCCTTTCAGCCTTTCCGTTTGACTCAGAAACATGTGGAAAATGAGGCACATGGCACCAGCAAGGGGCGGCTCGATGCTGTCATCGACGGTGCACGAAAGCTCTATCAATCGCAGATCCCTTGCGATTTGATGAAGAATGACATCATCAAGATTGAAAGGAAGCGCGGCCTCTGCTGGGCGCGATTCAACAGCTTTGATGATAGCTGTGAGATTTGTTTCTGGTATGTTCATAATAAATATGCTACTTAAAGTCTGTAGACTTAAAGGCATCATAACAAGAAGCTACCTGCATGAAAAAGCAGGTAAAAACTTCTTTGTCCGCCAGAGGGCGGCTGGCTAGGAACTTGAGATTGCTGCGGGCACGATATGGCCTGTCTCAGGAGGCTTTGGCAGACTTGGTTGATTTGCATCGAACCTATGTGGGCTCAATCGAGCGATCTGAGCGGAACGTGTCGCTGGATAATGTGGAAAAGCTGGCAACGGCGCTAAAGATCGACATTTGTGAATTGCTTTCCGAGTCGTTGACACTTGATCAAAACAGAGTCAGCGGATAGTTTTATAAAATTTGAAGATGGCACGCACCGTCCACATAACAAAGGATGGGCGATGTCTATGAATCGCGGTTAGGGAGAGGAAAATATGTCAAACGAATTCGGCAGTCTGATGCCGCTGTACTCAACGCTGGCGGGTGGTTTACTGTCGCTGATGGGGTCTTGGGGAGCCATTTGGTTCAGCGCCCGCTCAAAAAACAAACATGCCGCACAGCAATTGGCAGGCGCTTTCAAAGGTGAGATGTCTGCCCTCGTGCATATTGCTGAATTACGTAACTACGCTGGTGGCCTGAAATCGATGGCTCAGTGGTGTGTTGCAAACAACGCCGTTGGTTTCTTCAGCGTACCAAGCAGGGAAGAGTACCGGGCTGTCTATAAGGCCAATGTTGGCAGCTTGGGTAGCCTCCAAGGGGACCTGCCCAAACAAATCGCCATCGTTTACACACAAATGGCATCACTTCAAGAAGATCTCAAAACGCTGGACGAGACCCATCTTGGAGTTCGAACAGATGCCTGGATGGGGGAGCCCATAGCTGCGGCACAACGATACTCAGAGATGGCTTTGCTCATTGAAGACACGATTTCCAAAGCAAAAGCCAATTTGACCGACATTGATCGCCTGTATCCATCACCAAAAAAGTGACTGGACATCAAACTCCAGCCATTGAGCGCGGCTTTTTTCGCTCATGCACATAGCAATAATCAAATGTTCGAACAAACCTTCAAAAACATCGACGACATCCTGCATAAAGACGCAGGCTGCACCAGCGAGCTGGACTACACCGAGCAATCCTCCTGGCTGCTGTTCCTGAAATACCTGGACGCACTGGAGGCCGACAAGGCTCTGGAGGCCGAGTTGGACGGCAAAACCTACAGCTTCATCATCGACAAGCCGTACCGCTGGGAGAGCTGGGCCGCACCCAAGGGCGCAGACGGCAAGCTCGACCACAACACCGCCATGACCGGCGAAGACCTGCGCGACTTCGTCAACAACAAGCTGTTTACCTACCTGCATGGCTTCAAGCAGCGTGCCAGCGGTCCGCAGACCATCGAATACAAAATTGGCGAGGTGTTTGGCGAGATCAAAAACCGGATCCAGAGCGGCTACAACCTGCGCGATGTGATTGAGCTGGTAGACGAGCTGCGCTTTCGCTCACAGACCGAAAAGCATGAACTCTCGCACCTGTACGAAGCCAAGATCAAAAACATGGGCAATGCCGGGCGTAACGGCGGCGAGTACTACACCCCCCGCCCACTGATCCGCGCCATGATCCAGGTCGTTGCCCCCAAGATTGGCGAGCGTATTTACGACGGGGCCTGTGGCTCGGCAGGCTTCCTGTGCGAAGCCTTCGACTACCTGCAACGCCAGCCCAACCTGACCACCTCTGACCAGAAGACGCTGCAAACCCGCACCTTCTACGGCAAAGAGAAAAAGAGCCTGGCCTACGTCATTGCGATCATGAACATGATCCTGCACGGCATCGAGGCCCCCAACATCGTCCACGCCAACACGCTGGCCGAGAACATTGCCGACATTCAGGACAAAGACCGCTTTGATGTGATCCTGGCCAACCCGCCCTTTGGCGGCAAAGAGCGCAAAGAGGTGCAGCAGAACTTTCCGGTCAAGACCGGCGAGACGGCGTTTCTGTTTTTGCAGCACTTCATCAAGTCCTTGAGGGCCGGTGGTCGTGCGGCCATCGTCATCAAGAACACGTTTCTGAGCAATACCGACAACGCTAGCTTGTCCTTACGCAAGCTGCTGCTGGAGAGCTGCAACCTGCACACCGTGCTGGACTGCCCTGGCGGCACCTTTCAGGGCGCGGGCGTCAAAACCGTGGTGCTGTTCTTTGAAAAAGGTGCACCCACGCGCAAGGTCTGGTTCTACCAGTTGGACGTGGGCCGCAACATGGGCAAGACCAACCCGCTCAACGATGCCGATTTGGCGGCGTTCATAGAAGCGCAAAAGACCGTTGCCGACACCGCGCAGAGCTGGTCGGTGGACGTAGCGGCGGTCAACGCCAGCACGTTTGATTTGTCGACCAAGAACCCTAACGGTGGCGAAGTGGTGACGCACCGCAGCCCGCAAGACATCATGAATGAGATCGCCGCGCTGGATGCGGAGGCCGCCGAGGTGCTGGCGTCGATTCGGGAGTTGCTTTGATTGCTATTAAAATAATAGCTACTTGCGCCTGTTCTGAGAGGGCTATAGGGCGATTTGGCTTGTATTTTCTTCAGCAGTCGATTGAATTTGCATTATTGGAGATGGCGGCATGAAGGCAGGGTGGTTAGTGACGACTCTGGGCGAAGCGTTTATCACTTCGACGGGCAGCACGCCTCCCAAAAGCAATTCTGACTTCTATGGTCAGTTCATGCCGCTGGTAAAGCCCCCAGAACTCTGTGGCTCGACTCTCGATTCGGCAGAAGATGGCCTGTCTGAATCGGGTGCACAAGTTGCTCGCACTTTGCCGCCCAACTCAATCTTGGTCTCATGCATCGGCAACCTGGGCAAGATTGGCATGAACACTGTGCCGGTCGCATTTAATCAGCAGATCAACGCAATACACCCGGACACTGGAAAGGCAGTGCCAGAGTTCATGTTTTTCCAAACTCTGGGCGGGCGGTTTCGTGAGCAATTGGAGGCAATGGCATCAGGAACGACCGTTCCCATAGTCAACAAATCCAAGTTCAACAGCATTGAAATCGTGCTGCCCCCACTCCCCGAACAGCAACGCATCGTCACCCTCCTCGATAAAGCCTTTGAAGACATCGCCACCGCCACGGCCAATGCCGAGAAGAACCTGCAGAATGCGCGGGCCATTTTTGAGAGTCACCTGCAGTCGATGTTTACGCAGCGGGGTGGGGGTTGGTTGGAGAAGTCGCTGGGTGATTCATTTAAGACAGCAACTGGGACAACCCCGCCAAAGAATAACTCTGATTTCTATGGCAATTTCATTCCGCTTGCGAAGCCACCGGAATTGTGTAACGCACCCTTTGACACTGCCCCCGATGGTCTTTCTGAGGCAGGCGCAGAAGTTGCCCGCACGCTCCCCGCAAAATCAATCTTGGTTTCGTGCATCGGCAACTTGGGGAAAATCGGCATGAATACTGTGCCAGTTGCGTTCAATCAGCAGATCAACGCCATATTGCCAGACGAGAGACTTGCCATTCCTGAGTTCATGTTCTTTCAGGCCCTGTCACCAATTTTCAAAGATCAGTTGGAGTCAATGGCATCTGGAACAACGGTGCCGATTGTCAATAAGTCAAAATTTAACGGCCTCCGAATCGTGTTGCCACCGTTAACTGCTCAAGAAAAAACTGTTGGACAACTTGAAACTCTCCGTGACGAAACCCAACGCCTCGAAGCCATCTACAAGCAAAAGCTGACCGCCCTCGATGACCTGAAAAAGTCCCTGCTGCACCGCGCCTTCAACGGCGACTTGTAAAGAACCCGTGCCATGAACGAAGCCGAAACCCGTGCCGACCACATCGACCCCGCACTGCGGGCCGCAGGCTGGGGCGTGGTCGAAGGCTCGCGCATCCTGCGTGAAAAGCAGTGCGAGATCACACCGGGGCGGCTGCTGGGTGGCGGCAAACGGACCAAGGCCGAGGTTGCTGACTATGTGCTGGTCTACCGCAACACCAAGCTGGCGACCATCGAGGCCAAAGCCTGGGACAAGCCCTACACCGAGGGTGTGGGCCAGGCCAAGAGTTACGCCACCAAGCTGGCCGTGCGCTTTGCCTACGCCACAAACGGCCAGAAGATTTATGGCATTGACATGGCGACCGGCACCGAGGGTGACCTGGCGCAGTACCCCAGCCCGGACGAGCTGTGGGTGCAGACCTTTGCAAAGGCCGACACAGCAAGTGCTGTCTGGCGCGACCGCTTTGCCGATATTCCCTTTGAGGACCAGGGCGGCACCTGGCAGGGGCGCTACTACCAGGACATCGCCATCACCCGCGTACTGGAAGCCATCGCCGCTAGGCGCGACCGGATATTGCTCACACTAGCGACCGGCACTGGCAAGACCTTCATTGCCTTCCAGTTGGCCTGGAAGCTGTTTCAAAGCCGCTGGAACCTGAAAGACTGGCAAGCAGGCACCGAGCCCACCCGCCGCCCGCGTGTGCTGTTTCTGGCCGACCGGAACAATCTGGCTGACCAAGCCTACAACGCATTTTCAGCGTTTGAGAACACCTCACCGGGCGCCTTGGTTCGCATCGCCCCCGATGAAATCCGGCGCACCGGGCGCGTGCCGAAGAACGGCAACGTGTTTTTTACCATCTTCCAGACCTTCATGAGCGGGCCAGGTGATACACCGTATTTTGGTGAGTACCCGCCGGACTTCTTTGACTTCATCGTGGTGGACGAGTGCCACCGGGGTGGTGCCAACGACGAGGGCAACTGGCGCGCCATCCTGGACTACTTTGCCCCCGCCGTGCAACTGGGCCTGACGGCCACGCCCAAACGCACTCTCAACTCCAACACTTACGCCTATTTTGGTGAGCCGGTCTATGTGTACTCCCTCAAGGAAGGCATCAACGATGGTTTTCTGACCCCGTTCAAGGTCAAGCAGATTGCCACCACCATAGACGACTACACCTACACCCCCGATGACGCGGTGGTGGCCGGTGAAGTGGTGGCAGGCAAACGCTATGTGGAGAGCGATTTCAACCGCATCATCGTGATCCCCGAGCGCGAAGCCTACCGGGTCAAGCTGCTGATGAGCATGATCGACCAGCGCGAGAAAACGATCGTCTTCTGCGCCACCCAGGCCCATGCCCTGATGGTGCGCGACCTGATCAACCAGAACAAAACCAGCACCGACCCGATGTACTGCGTGCGTGTCACTGCAGACGATGGCGCACGCGGCGACGAGGCCCTGCGTGCCTTCCAGGACAACGAGAAGACCATCCCTACCATCCTGACCACCTCGCAGAAGCTGTCCACCGGCGTGGATGCCCGCAATGTGCGCAACATCGTGCTGATGCGCCCGGTGGGCTCCATGATCGAGTTCAAGCAAATCATTGGCCGTGGCACGCGCCTGTTTGACGGCAAGGACTATTTCACGATTTATGACTTTGTGCGGGCGCACCACCACTTCAGTGACCCCGAGTGGGACGGTGAACCGGCTGAATTGGAGCCAGCCAAGAAAGGTCCCGCCAATACCAACGAGGTGCGTGAGCCGCAGAAGGACTATCTGCCGCAGCCGCCTGAGAAAACCGTCAAGGTGGAGGTGAAATTAGCCGACGGCAAGGTGCGCCAAATCCAGAGCATGACCGCCACGACCTTTTGGAGCGCCGACGGCACGCCGATGTCAGCAGCCCAGTTCCTGGAAAACCTGTACGGCGTGTTGCCCGAGTTCTTTAAAGACGAAGACGAGCTGCGTACCCTTTGGAGTTCACCTGACACACGCAAGGCCCTGTTGGCAGGTTTGGCCGACAAGGGGTTTAGCAGGGAGCCACTGCTTGAGATGCAGAAGGCCATCGAGGCCGAAAACAGCGACCTGTTTGACGTACTGGCTTATGTCGCGTTTGCCGCTGCACCCGAAACTCGTACCCAGCGCGCCGACCAGGCCCGGGCCGAGACCCACCAACATTTCAATGACCGCCAGCAGGCGTTTCTCGACTTTGTGCTGGCCCAGTACGTCACGCAGGGTGTGGATGAGTTGGATGCTGACAAACTGACCCCGCTGCTTCGGCTGAAGTACAACAACGCGATCTCGGATGCCGTGGTCGATTTGGGCGGGACTTTACTGATTCGAGAAATGTTTGCCGGGTTTCAGAAGTACTTATATGAGACTCCAGGGAAGTAAATGCGGATTACAGCCAAAAGTGAGTCAGTTTCCAGTCGGCGTCAACAGACAGTTCACCAACCTTATAGGCATTTAGATGTTTGACTCAGTAACCGTCGCCAATTTCATGCGCATTAAAACCGCTGTAAAAATTCCAATCGGTCCAGTCACTATATTGGTCGGTGAAAATGGCTCCGGCAAGTCATCAATATTAAAAGCTATTCATTGGGCAGTTCGATGCGCAGTACTCCGAGATGGCTCTGATCGTGTGACATTGGAACGAATGGATTACGCACCAAGTAGAGACTTTTTGCATCTTGCGCACAAAATTCGACTGAATAGTGAGGGTGCCTCTCCACGCGTAACAGTTGAATTGGCGTCTGGCCCCGCCAAGGTGGCGATAAGCATGAATTCAACTCGTAACGACGCTGGAATTAAAGTGGTCATTGGCGGGGCACTGGCAGGGGCCTTTACCGCTTCATCCCAAATAACAGCCTACATTCCTGGCTTAGCGGGACTTTCAGAGGCCGAGTCTCTTCTTGCAACGCCCGTGCTTCATCGTCGGGCTGCGTCGGGCGAAGGTGGTTCAGTGTTGCGACACATACTTCTCGGCCTAGCAATTGCGTCTGCAGGGAAGGAGAGCATAGACAAGCACCTGGAATTAGTTGAACTTAATCGGTGGATTGCAAAAGTTTTCCCTGGCGTTCGCTTCTGGGTCAAATTCGACCGATTGCGGGATGTGTTTATCGACACTAAGTTCCTTACAAGCGACATGGTCCAACCCGGAAAGAAGTTGGACCTGCAATGGAAATCATTGGAAATGGCTGGAACTGGATTTCTCCAAGTTGTCCAGATCTTTGCCTATTTGCTCCATTTCAAGCCGAAGCTATTACTGATTGATGAGCCCGATTCCCACCTCCACCCAGGTACGCAAGAACGCCTCATTAAGGCAGTTGAAGAAGCGGCGAAAGAATTTCCAGAGACTCAATTCATGCTGACGACCCATTCTCCAAACTTGGTCCGTGCATCAAGCGCAGTGTCACAGATCCGATGGATGGCCGACGGCGTACTTCGGCCCGAAAACGAGGATCACATACGCCAGCGCATGGGGTGGGGAGCGCTAGACAAAGACTTAATGTTGATTACCGAGGATAGTAATTTGCTGTACATGAAGAGCATCCTCGCGCAGTGGCCGGAACTTTCACGAAAGGTGCTACTCTGGCCAACTTTCGGCTCGGGCTCTCTGCCAAGTGGCCGTGCAGTACTCAAAATCCGAGAGGAACTCGGGATCGCCGTCGTAATTCACAGAGACAGGGACTTTTTGTCAGATAGCGACAAAGCAGCAATCGAGAAGAAGATGCAATATGACATTCATAAAATACCATTTTGGATGCCACAAGGATCAGACATTGAAGCCGAATTTTGCACAATTGCGCACCTAAAGCTTGTCTTTTCGATGGATGATGTAGATGCTGAAGCGCTTCTTTCAGAGGCCCTAAGCCTGCTTGACCAAGAGGCTATTGAGGTTGATTTCAATACGGCGTATCTAGGTGCAGTGGGTGGCTTAAAAAAAACAGAGGTCGGGGTACCGAGCAAACGCTGGAGAGAATTAGGTCAATTTTGTCCGGCGACAATCAAAGGAAAAATTTTATTATGGGCCATTGATAAAGCAGCGAAGAATAGGTATTCCAATCCTGCGAATCACACAAAACTTCAGGAATTGGCTCGTCTGGGGAATCTGTGGGTAGATTTTGATGGTTCTATAGTCGGCGACAGAATTCACGACTAGATATTTGATGGCGCGTCCGCCGTGGACAAGGCACCTACCCACAGGACAAGCCTATGGACA
>Ga0210052_1001555_pt1 | contig 12587 bp, 10 predicted proteins | sample CryGeymeta201508_FD_183976 | JGI IMG/M metagenome (GOLD analysis project Ga0210052, IMG submission 183976) | Groundwater microbial communities from Crystal Geyser aquifers in Utah, USA - Crystal Geyser metaG 2015-08 (SPAdes) (version 2) | ecosystem: Environmental > Aquatic > Deep subsurface >...
TCGGCGTTGCCGGTGCGCAAAAGCTCGTTCACCTCCTCGTAGGTCTTGCGCTGCTTCAGCTCCACCGGCTGACCGAGGCGCTTCGCCAAGAGCCGGACGAAGGCCTGGTAGTCGGTAAAGGTGCGCGCCGGCGAAACCATCGCCGAGATGGCGAAGCAGAGGCCGTGGGCCGCACCGGCCGCACCCTCCTCGGCAACCGCCGCCCCGGGGAGCAACGCGAACAGGAGCGCGCCCGCCACCACCCGCACCGCCGCCCAGCTCCTCACGCCCATCGCCACCTCCGTCGACCTCTCCCCTGACCTCCAGCCGGCGGCGACTCTACCACACCGCCGCCGCGTCCCCGTCTCCCACTCGTCACCCGCCTGCCACACCCCCGTGACACGCCGCCCCCACCCTTGCCGCCACAACCCACTTCCCCAGGAGCGATAACGATGCGCACCCACCTCACCGTGATCCTGCTCGCCACCGGACTCATCGCCGTTGCCGCGCCCGCCGCCGCCGACAGCCTCACCGACGTCTTGCAGCGCAAGGGGCTCCTCACCGCCGGCGAGGTGGCGGCCGTGCAGCCCGCGCCGCTCCCGAAGGGGCTCCAGGGCCTCTCGCTAGGCGGGGTCGCGTACGTCGACTACTCGGTGGGCGAGACCGGCGCCGCCGGCGGAGCCACCCAGTCGCTCAACCGCTTCACCCTCACCCGCGGCTACCTCACGGTGGAGAAGGAGCTCCTCCCGTGGATGGCCGCGCGTACCACCGCCGATATTCACCAAGACGGCGACGAGGACTGGAAGTTCCGCCTCAAGTACCTCTACGCCGAGCTGCGCCCGGGCGACGCCGGTCCGCTCACCCAGATGAAGGCGGAGATCGGTCTCGGCCATATCCCGTGGCTCGACTTCGAAGAGCACATCAACCCGTACCGCGCCCAGGGAACGATGGCCATCGAGCGCGCCGGGATCTTCAACTCCGCCGACCTCGGCCTCTCCCTGCGCGGCGATTTCGGCGGCGCGCTCGCCGGCGCCGAGGGCCGCACCGGCAACCGCCACTACACCGGCCGGTACGGGAGCTGGCACGTGGGCGTCTACAACGGCGGCGGCTACCACGCCAAAGAGAAGAACGACAACAAGCTCCTCGAAGGGCGGCTGACCGTGCGGCCGCTCCCCGACGCCCTCCCCGGCCTGCAGCTCAGCTACCTCGGGATCACCGGCAAGGGAAACGTTGACCCGGGTCCCGACTACACGGTGAATACGGTGATGGCGAGCTATGAGCACCCGGTCGGGATCGTCACCGCCCAATACTTCCAGTCCACCGGCAACGCCGCCGGGAGCTGGACGGACCTAAGCGGCGACGGACTCGACACCGCGGGGTACTCGCTCTTCGGCCGCCTAGTCGCCCCGCGGACCCACGGCCGCCTCGCCGCCTTCGGCCGCTACGACCACTTCGACGCAGATAGGGACGAGAGGGTGGCCGGCGACGCCGACTACGACCTCGCCCTCGCCGGCCTCTCCTTCGATCTCCACCACCACAACACGGTGCTCATCGACTACGAGACCGTGAGCTACGGCAATGCCAGCGGCGGCCTCGGCAAGGCGCCAGTGGCAGACAACCGTCTGGGCGACGACCAACGACTCCAGGTGGTCTACCAGATCCAGTACTAAGCAGTAGCTTGGGGTCAGGTCTTTACTTAATATTCCCGGTCCACCACCGGACTCTGATGCGCCAAAGTCGAATATAAGGTAACGGCCTGACCCCAATCCGATCACTACTATGCGCCAAGCCACCGTCCTCCTCCTCGTCCTCCTCCTGCCTGCCGCTGTGACCGCCGATCCAGCCACCCCTCTGCGGGCGGTGGTGTGGGAAGACGCGGCGAACCAGGCGTCGCTCCAGCTCACCGGCCGGGTGATGGCGGACTACCGGACCTACGACCACGACGGGGTGGCGGACACCTTCACCTTTCGCCGCGTCCGCTTCGGCTTCGACGGTCGGGCCCTGGGCTGGCTGAGGCTGCGGGTGGAGATTGAAACCGCCGCCAAGGCCGAGCTCTCCGACGGCTTCGCCGATCTGATCCTCCACCCGGCCCTGACCGTCCGCGCCGGCCAGTTCAAGCTCCCCTTCTCTTTCGACGAGCTCACCTCCTCCACCTTCTTCGACCTCCAAGAGCGCTCCATGTTCACCGCCCTCGCCCCCAACCGCGACCGCGGCGTGGAGGTTCTCGGCGCGCCGCTTGCCTGGCTCACCTACGAGCTGGCCCTGGCCAACGGCAGCGGGGTGAACGTGGACGAGAAGGAGGCCACCGAGGATGGCAAGGACTGGGCGGCGCGCCTCGTCCTCCACCCACAAGGGACCGTGGCGGGACGGCCGGCGGTCGGCCACCTCGGGCTCGCCGCCACCGCCGGCGACCAACCCGCGGGCGACGCCTTCGCGGCGCGCACCGCGGCGCGCAGCCTGCGTTTCCTCTCCCTAACCTCGACCGCGGACTTCCGCCGCACCCGGATCGGCGCGGAGGCGGCAATGGCGGTCGGGCCGTGGAAGCTCCAGTCCGAATGGGCGCGCCAATCTCTCGCCGGCGACGACCTCGATGTTTCCGTCGATGCGGCCTACCTGACCATGAGCTGGCTGATCACCGGTGAGCCCTTCGCGGCCGCCTACTCCCCGGATGGCTTTGGCAGGATCCGGCCAAACCGCACCTTCGCGCCGGGCCGGTGGGGTGGGGCGGTCGAGGTGAGCGCGCGAATCGGCCGATTGGAGGGGCGCGACCTAGCGCAGGCGGCCGGCCAGAGCCGCGACGCCAGCGAGGCGGCGGTGGGCGTCGTCTGGATTCTCCACCCGAACGTGCGCGTCGTGGCCAGCACCTTCCACACCGAGTTCGACGAGCCGGTGGCCGTGGGCAGTGGTTCGGTGAACCACGAAGACGGGGTGGCGACGCGGTTGCAAGTCGACCTGTAACGGCCACGCGCGCAGGCGCCGGCGCCATCGTCCCCCCCCTGGCTGAACCCCCTCAGGCGTCCCCCCCGGGCCGCCACGCCAACCGCGCGGATCGTGCGCGAGCTCGCTTTTCTCCGTACCCCTGGACCCTGGCACGAGGGGTCCAGACCGGCGTCCTTCTTGCCCGCCGAAGGCGGTACGCTGAACGCGCAACGCCGCTCACCCCCCGCACCGGTGCACCGATCTGACCTCTCTCAAAGAGAAGGAGCTGCCCATGTCCCCCGATCGTCTCGACGCCCGTTACCGCCGCTTCGCCGCGGAGTACAACCGCGGCGTCGACGCCACCCTCCTCGCCGCCACCTACGACGTGCCGGAGGTGCAGCTCGACACCTTCGTGGAGTTTCTGAGCCGCAAGGGGTACGACCTGCACCGGCCCCCAGAGGCGCCGGGGGGGCGGTCCGCAGACGCGGTCGACTACCAGATCCTCGGAACCGAGATGCAGTTCGTGGAGGTGGAGCTCGACCCGGGGGAGAGCACGATCGCCGAGGCGGGGGCGATGATGGTCATGGACGCGGGAATCTCCATGGAGACGATCCTCGGCGACGGCTCCCAGCAGTCCGCCGGGGTGATGGACAAGCTCTTCGGCGCCGGCAAGCGGATCCTCACCGGCGAGTCGCTGTTCATGACCGCGTTCACCAACTCGGGCGCGACGAAGGCGAGGGTCGCCTTCGCCGCCCCCTTTCCCGGCCGGATCCTGGCGCTCGATCTTGCCGCCCTCGGCGGCGCGATCCTCTGCCAGAAGCAGGCCTTTCTGGCCGCCGCGCGTGGCGTGACGGTGGGCATCGCCTTCCAGCGCCGCCTCGGGGTCGGCTTCTTTGGCGGCGAGGGGTTCATCCTCGAACGGCTCGCCGGTGACGGCCTCTGCTTCGTCCACGCCGGCGGCACCCTGATGGAGCGCGACCTTGCCGCCGGCGAGCGGCTGCGCGCCGACACCGGCTGCCTGGTGGCGATGCAGCCGTCGGTGGACTACGACATCCAGCTTGCCGGGGGGATCAAGACCGCCCTGTTCGGCGGCGAGGGGCTCTTCCTCGCCACCCTCACCGGCCCCGGCCGCGTCTGGCTCCAGTCGCTCCCCTTCAGCCGGTTGGCGGACCGGGTGCTCGCCGCGGCACCGCGCGCCCGTGGCAAGCGCACCGGCTAAGGGTCGGTCCTCGGCGTCCTTGGCGACATCGTCGGCGGGCGGTAGGCGCGGCGCGCGCTTGCCTGCCCGCCGCACCGTCTGGCGTGGGCTGCATCTGGAAGATGGACGCGAGCCCCTTGGCGCCTTTGCGCCCTGCGCCTTCGCGTTCGGCCGGACGAAGCCAGACCGGTGCACACGGTGCAGGAGCGAATCCAGCGAGTCGTCCCGCCCTCGGCCCACCGCGCAACGCCAAGTCGCAAAGAGGTGGGGACGCCAAGGACGAGGCTCGGTTGGCGTTGACCACGGGGCGCATCGCGCGGGAGGGGCGAGACATGAGGCGGGCAGTGCCGCATCCGTCGGTGTGGCGGGCGCATCGCGCGGGAGGGGCGAGACAACGCCGGGAGTGAGCCCGTGGAACGACCGCGGCCGTATAGATCGACCCCCCCGGACCGCCCCCCGAGTCGACGGCCGCGGAGGGGCGCGGTATAACCCAGCCAAGGGTTCCCCATGCTCAGTCACGGTCCGGCCAAAAAGCTCACCATCTACGTGGACGAGGGGCAGAAGCACGGCCACCTCCCCGCCTACGAGGCGCTGGTGGATCTTCTCCACCGCAAGGGGATCGCCGGGGTCACCGTCTTCCGCGGGGTCGGCGGCTACGGCGCCGACGGCCAGATCCACTCGACGAAGAGCCTGGTCCTCTCCCTCCACCTGCCGGTGAAGATCGAGGCAATCGACCGCGCTTCGGCGATCGACCGGGTCCTCGCCGACGTGATCCAAATCGCCGGCGATGGCCTGGTGGAGGTGAACGAGACGAACGTGGTCCACTGCTGCGCCGCGGCCAAGCAGGCGGCCCCAGGCGCCACCCACCTGGGAGGAGGGCACTCCATGAAGCTCACCGGCAAGGCGAAGGTCCTCCGAGTGATCGTCAGCGCGGAGGACGAGTGGGAGGGAGAACCGCTCTACGAGGCGCTGTGCAAGCGGTTCTTCGCCCTCGATCTCGCCGGCGCCACGGTCTACAAGACGATCGCCGGCTACGGCCCCCACCGCCGCTTCCACAAGGTGGGGCTTTTGGCGCGCGGTAAGGACCTGCCGGTGCAGGTGACCGTGGTGGACACGGAGGAAAAGATCCGCGCCGCCCTGCCGATCCTCGACGAGATGGTCACCGAGGGGCTGGTCCTCCTCGCCGACGCCGAGGTGATCAAGTACACCCACCGCGACGCCGGCTGAGGCCCGCATCAAACGAGGGGATCGAGGCCGGGGTCGAGCTGCCAGCGGCCCGGGTGGCCCGGGGCGGCGACTGCCGCGGCGAGCCGTTTGAGGAAATCACAGCGGGGGACCGCCTGCACGCCCAGCGAGGCGAGGTGGGGGGTGGGAAGCTGGCAGTCGATGAAGTGGAACGACCAGCAGCGGAGCTGGGCGGCGAGGGTGGCGAGGGCCACCTTGGAGGCGTCGCGCTCGACGGAGAACATCGACTCGCCGCAGAAGGCCGCCCCCACCGCGACACCGTAAAGGCCGCCGGCGAGGCAGCCGTCGCGCCACACCTCCAGGGAGTGGGCGTCGCCCGCATCAAACAGGGCGCCGTACGCCTCCACCATCGCGGCGGTGATCCACGTCCCCCCCTCGGGATCGTCCAGGCGCGGCGCCGCGCACCCCGCCATCACCGCGCGAAAGCAGGTGTCCGCGGTGACCGTGAAGCCGCCGTTCCGGATCCGCTTGGCCAGGCTACGGCAAAGGCGCATCTCCCCCGGAACGAGCAGGGCACGCGGGTCCGGCGACCACCACAAGAGCGGCTGGTCGCCGGAGTACCAGGGAAAGATCCCGTGGCGATACGCCTCCAACAGGCGCGGCCGGGAGAGGTCGCCGCCGATCGCCAGCAGCCCCTCGGCGGTCGCACCACCCGCCGGTGGGAAGGTGGGGTCATCGGGGTCGAGGAGAAACACCCCCACCTATAGCCCATCCGCGGGGGGGAGGGCGACGGCGGAGGTGCGCGCAAAGTGGCGGCGAGGGTGCGGGGGGTGGCAACTTGGCTGATCGCGACCAGGCGCGGCGTGGACCGCCTCAAGCCGACCTCTGCCCCCCCGGTCCTTCGCTCCACCCACTCCCGCCGCGCCCGCCGGCCGCGATCTCGGGCAAGGTGTGGCTCCTGGCCACCGCGCGGTCGATCGTGGTTTCCTATCCGTCCCCGCGTACCCCTTCCCCGGTCTGCCATGCGCTTCTCCCACGCCCTGATCCACACCGTCCGTGAGACCCCATCGGAGGCGGAGGTGGTCAGCCACCGGCTGATGCTGCGCGCCGGGATGATCCACAAGGTGGCGGCGGGGATCTACGCCTACCTGCCGCTGGCCCTGCGCTCGCTCACCAAGATCATGGCGATCGTCCGGGAGGAGATGGTCGCCGCCGGCGCCCAGGAGCTCCTCATGCCGGCGGTGCAGCCAGCGGAGCTGTGGCAGCAGTCGGGACGCTGGGAGCAGTACGGCCGCGAGCTCCTGCGCCTGCACGACCGCCACGACCGTGAGTTCTGCCTCGGCCCAACCCACGAGGAGGTGATCACCGACATCGTCCGCGCGCAGATCCGCTCGTGGCGCCAGTTGCCGGTGAACCTGTTCCAGATCCAGGCGAAGTTTCGCGACGAGATCCGGCCGCGCTTCGGCCTCATGCGCGGCCGCGAGTTCATCATGAAGGACGGCTACTCCTTCGACCGCGACGACGCCGGCGCGTCGGCCACCTACGAGCGGATGCACGCCGCCTACCGCCGCATCTTCGCCCGCTGCGGCCTGCGCTGCCGGCCGGTGGAGGCGGACTCCGGCGCCATCGGCGGCTCCTTCTCCCACGAATTTATGGTCCTCGCCGACTCGGGAGAGGACGCGATCCTCGCCTGCGACACCTGCGCCTACGCGGCCAACCAGGAGAAGGCGACGTGCCGGCCGCCGGCCCCTCCCCCACCCATCGACGGTCCGCCCCCGGCGCCAGTGGCGACGCCGGGGAAGAAGGCGGTAGAGGAGGTCGCCGCCTTTCTCCACGCCGAGCCCAGCCGCTTCATCAAGACGCTCGTCTACCGCGCCGGGGAGCGGACCGTGGCGGCGCTGGTGCGCGGCGATCGGGCGGTGAATGAGATCAAGCTCACCCACGCCCTGGGCGCCAGTGGCGTGGTCCTCGCCAGCGACGCGGAGGTGGAGGGGGCCACCGGCGCGCCATGCGGCTTTGTGGGGCCGGTGGGGCTCCCCGCCGGGGTGGAGGTGTGGGTCGATCGAGAGGTGGCGGCGATGGCCAGCGCGATCAGCGGTGCGAACCGCGCCGACACCCACGTCACCGGCGTCCAGCCCGGGCGCGACTTCCCCCTGGCGCGGGTGGCCGACCTCATCAATGCCGAGGCGGGCGACGGCTGCCCGCGCTGCGCCGGGACCCTGCAACTCTTCCGCGGCATCGAGGTGGGCCACGTCTTCAAGCTCGGCACCAAGTATTCGGCCGCGATGGGGGCCACCTTCCTCGACGAGCAGGGTGAGAAGATCCCGGCGGTGATGGGGTGCTACGGCATCGGCATCGGCCGCACCATGGCCGCGGCGATCGAGCAGAACCACGACGACGACGGGATCCTCTGGCCCACCCCGATCGCGCCGTTCGCGGTGGAGATCGTGCTCGTTCGGGAGGACGACGCGGCGAGCCTGGAGGTGGCGGCGCGCTTGGAAGAGGCGCTCACCAGAGCCGGCCACGAGCCGCTGGTGGACGACCGGGCCGAGCGGCCGGGGGTGAAGTTCAAGGACGCCGACCTCCTCGGCCTGCCGTACTGCGTGATCCTCGGGCCGCGCGGCCTGAAGGAGGGCAAGGTGGAAATCAAAACGCGCGCCACCGGCGAACGGCTGGAGGTCGCGGTCGACGAGGCGGTCGCCTGGCTGACCACCCACCTCGCCGCCACCTGACCCCTTCTATCCCCTATCCTCTATTCCCTACCCCCCATGCCCCCCTACCAACTCCGCCTCTTCACCACCACCGACGACCTCATGCCGAAGGCCGCGGGCGAGTGCCTCGCCCGCCACACCGGGATCGACCCCGAGGAGGCGCACCAGGTGATCCTCGACGTCCTCGACGCCCAGCTCCGCCTCTTCGAGTTCCCAGACGAGGCAGCGGCACGGGCGTGCGCCGAGGAGATCGGCCGCCACGGCGTGGTGACCAAGGTGACCCCGAAGCGCTAGGCGCCACCCCGCGCGGGCGCACCCCCCGCGCGGGGGCGAGGCGGTGCGCCGCCCTCGCCTGCCCGTGCCTTGCCGGCGCGACTGCGCCGCGGTGGGCGCACCCAGCGCCGCGTCGTGCCACCCGCGCCACCGTCGCCGCACCGCTGGCCGAGGGCGGCGCCATTTTTTTCCATATCGACGGTTTCTTGCTCATGGGTGGCCTTTTTTCACCGACGAGGGGCCCATGGAGCAGGACGCCCTCACCCTCTTGCTGGTGGAGGATGATCCCGGCGATGTCCGGGTGATCCAGGAGCTGTTGGCGGAAAGCGGCGACCACGCCTTTTGCCTCCGCCATGCGGAGAGCCTCGCCGAAGGGTTGCGCCTTCTCGACGCGGGTGGGGTCGATCTCGTCCTCCAAGACCTCACCCTCCCCGATGGCCACGGCCTCACCTGCGTGCGCCGCATCCGCCGCCACGCCGGGAGGGTGCCGCTGGTGGTCCTCACCGGCTTGAACGACGAGGCGCTCGCCCTGCAGGCGGTACAGGAGGGGGCGCAGGACTACCTGGTGAAGGGGACGATCAACGGCCACGCCCTCAACCGCTGCATCCGCTACGCGATCGAGCGCGAGCGGCTGAAGAGCGAGCTGGAGGCGGCACGCGACCAGGCGGTGGCGGCGACACGCTCGAAGTCGGAGTTCCTCGCCAACATCTCCCATGAGCTGCGCACCCCGCTTACCGCGATCCTCGGCTTCTCGGCGCTCCTCCGGCGCAACCCGCACGGGAGGTGCGACCCGCGCCAACTGCACTATCTGGAACGGATCCACGAGAACGGCACCCACCTCTTGGCGATCATCAACGACCTCCTCGACCTGTCGAAGATCGAGGCGGGAAAGCTCTCCGTCACGGTGGCGGAGATCGACCCGGCCGCCGCCGTCACCCATGTGGTCGACACCCTCCTGCCGCTTGCCGAGGAGCACGACATCGACCTGGAGGTGGTGGTGCGCAAGGCCCTCCCCAGCCTCCACACCGACCCTTTGCGGTTGCAGCAGATCCTGCTGAATCTTGGAGGCAACGCGATCAAGTTCACCCGTCAGGGGCGGGTCACCTTCACGGTCAGCGAGTCCGACGCGGGGATCGACTTCGCGGTCCGCGACACCGGAATCGGAATCCCGGCCGCCGCCCTGCCGACCCTCTTCGATAAGTTCCGCCAGGTGGATGGCTCCACCACCCGCGAGCACGAGGGGAGCGGGCTGGGGCTGTCCGTGTCGCGCTCTCTCGCCCACCTCCTCGGCGGGGAGATCGAGGTGGCGAGCCAGCCCGGCACGGGGTCGACCTTCACCGTCCACCTGCCCCTGGCGGTGACCCACGCCCCCGCCGAGGCGTACGCCCCGGCGCTCCACGGGAGCGCGCCGTGAAGGATCCGCCGCACATCCTGGTGGCCGACGACCGGGCCGCCAACCGAGAGCTGTTGGAGGCGATCCTGGAGGAGGAGGGGTTCCGCCTCAGCCTTGCCCGCGACGGCCGCGAGACCCTGCGCATCGCCGCCAGCGACCCGCCCGATGCGATCCTCCTCGACGTGGCCATGCCGGGGATGGACGGCTTCGACGTCTGCCGTCGCCTCCAGCAAAACCTCGAGACCGCCCTCACCCCGGTGATCTTCGTCACCGCCCAAGCGGACGACAAAGAGAGCGTCTGCCACGGTCTCGCCCTCGGCGCCAGCGACTACATCACCAAGCCCTTCGACCCCGACGAGCTGGTGGCGCGGCTGCGCGCCAGCCTCCGCCAGAAGGCGCAGAACGACCGGCTCCGTCACCTCGCCCTCACCGACCCCCTCACCTCCCTGGGCAACCGGCGGGCAATCAGCGGCCAGATCAAGGGACGCCTGTCGCGCTGGCGGCGCCGCCAAGAGCCCTTCGCTTTGCTGATGGTGGACATCGATCGCTTCAAGCGGATCAACGACACCCACGGCCACGCGGCGGGCGATCGCGTCCTCCAAGCACTCTCCCGCCACCTCCTCGACCTGGCGCGCACCGAGGACTCGGTGGGCCGCATCGGCGGCGAGGAGTTCGTCGTCTTGCTCGACCACGCCCACCGCGCCACCGCGGTGCAAGCGGCAGAACGGCTGCGCCACCGGGTGGCGCGCCTAGCGATCGCTTTGACCCCCACGACCCCGATCCACCTCACCGTCTCCATTGGGGTGGTGAGCAGCGACGACCTAGCGCCGGCGATCCGCGAGAAGGGGGTGCTGCGCTGCGCCGACACGGCCCTCTACCAGGCAAAGGAGGCGGGCCGGAACCGGGTCGTCTACTACACCCCCGACCCCGCCCCCCAACTCCTCGGCGACGCCGCCGCCTGCACCACCGTCCCGTAGGCGGCTATCCGACTGGGTCGATCCCCTCTCGAAAAGAGGCGGGCGCGACTCCGGATCGGGAGCCGTGCGTCGCGCGCCCTGGGGCGAGTCTCGAACCACGGGACCCGCTCCGTGTGCCCTCCCCTCCGCCCCCCTCCCCTGCGCCGCCGCCGCGCGCTGCAGGCGATCGACCCACAGTCCGGCTGGCGGACCGCACCGGCTCCGCTTACACCGCCTCCAACCGGCCACCATGGAGGCGGAGCTGGCGCTCGGCGGTGGCGGCGAAGGTGGGGTTGTGGGTGACGTAGACCAAGGTGGTGTGGAGCTCGCGGTTGAGGGAGAGGAGAAGCTGGTGAACCGTGGCGGCGGTCTCCTCGTCGAGGTTGCCGGTGGGCTCGTCGGTGAGGAGGATCGACGGCTCGCAGGCAAGCGCCCGGGCGATCGCCACCCGCTGCTGCTCGCCGCCGGAGAGCTCGCCCGGGCGGTGGTCGACCCGTGCGCCAAGTCCGACGCGATCGAGCAGCTCCCGCGCCCGCCCCAGCGCCGCCGCCACCCCGCGGCCGGCGAGGCGTAGGGGCATGGCGACGTTCTCCAGGGCGGTGAAGTCGGCGAGCAGGTGGTGGAACTGGAAGACGAACCCCACCTCACGGTTGCGCAGGCGCGCCCGGCGCCGGTCACCGAGACCGTAGAGCTCGTCGTCGCCGAGCCACACCTGCCCCGCGGTGGGCCGCTCCAGGCCGCCCAGGCAGTGCAGGAAGGTCGACTTGCCGGCGCCGGAGACGCCGACGATGGAGACACACTCGCCCGCCTCCAGGGTCACCTCGACGCCGCGCAGCACCTCCAAAATGGCACCGTCGCGCGCGTAGCGCATGCACAGGTTCTCGGCACGGAGGGTCGCCACGGGGCGCTGCTTGTACGCCGGCGGACGGCGGGGTGTCAAAATGCCCAGATCGCACGCGGCTTGACGAAAGGCGGTCTCGACAGGGATGATCCCCTTCCACGATGCGCCGCAACCTATTGAAAACTATGCAGACTCCTGAGATCGAGCCGCGCGATCACGCAATCTTGCGGGCGATCATTCAGGACTACATCGCAACCGCCGCGCCGGTCAGCTCGCGGGCGATCGTGCGCCGTCACGGCCTGCGGATGAGCGCCGCCACGGTGCGCAATGTGATGGCCGACCTCGCCGACCTCGGTCTGATCACCCAGCCCCACGCCTCCGCCGGCCGGGTCCCCACCGACCTCGGCTACCGCCTCTACGTCGATACCCTCCTCACCACCCAAGGGCCGTCGGCCCAGGAGCGGCAGCTCCTCGCCGGACCGCCTGGCGACCACGGCCTGGCCGGCCTCCTCGCCTCCTCCTCGCGCCTGCTCTCCGGCCTCACCCACCACGTGGGGGTGGTCTCGGCGCCGTGTCTCGGCGACACCACCCTCGAACACATCGAGTTCGTCCGCCTCGACCGCCACCGCATCCTGGCGATCTTGGTGAGCGGTTCCAACTACGTCCAAAATCGCATCTTCCACACCGACCGTGACGTGGCCGAAGCCGAGCTGGCGCGCATCTCCCGCCACCTCAACGAGCGGTTCCATGGCCTCACCCTGGAGGAGGTCCGCAAGCGGTCGGCCACCGAGCTGCGGCAGACGCGCGAGGTCTACTACCAGCTCATCATGGAGGCGGTACGCGAGGAGCAGTTGGCCCCCGATTCCGCCACCCACCTCCTCTTTCTCGATGGCGCGAGCACCCTCCTCGATGAGCCGGAGTTCGACGATATCGACCGGGCCCGCGAGCTCCTCGCCGCCCTGGAGGAGCGCCACAACCTCCTCACCCTCCTCGACCGGGTGGTGGAGGCGGAGGGGGTGCAGGTCTTCATCGGGGCGGAGAGCCGGCTGGGGAAGAGTGTCGAGTGCAGCGTGGTCGCCGCGAAGTACGGCATCGAGGGGCGGGTCCTGGGCGCGGTCGGCGTGATCGGCCC
>Ga0210052_1001577_pt1 | contig 12458 bp, 8 predicted proteins | sample CryGeymeta201508_FD_183976 | JGI IMG/M metagenome (GOLD analysis project Ga0210052, IMG submission 183976) | Groundwater microbial communities from Crystal Geyser aquifers in Utah, USA - Crystal Geyser metaG 2015-08 (SPAdes) (version 2) | ecosystem: Environmental > Aquatic > Deep subsurface >...
CAGTTGCAGCAGCTTTTGCTTGGTGTCGTCCGGCAGCGACGAGGCTTTGATGTCGAAGCGCAGGTGGATGGCGGTCGCGACCTTGTTGACGTTTTGTCCGCCCGCGCCCTGTGCGCGTATCGCGTTCAGTTCGATTTCGCTATCCGGGAGGGTCATTTGACGGGGGATTTGCATGGTCGCTATTTTGCCAGCACCTGCTGCAAATATGCTCCGGTCACGCTGTGCGGATTGCCGGCAATGTCTTTGGGCGTACCTTCGGCGATGATTTGTCCCCCGCCGTTGCCGCCTTCGGGCCCCAGGTCTATCACCCAGTCGGCGGTTTTGATGACATCCAGATTATGCTCGATCACCACCAGCGTATTGCCCTGGTCGCGCAGTTTATGGATCACGCGCAGCAACTGCGCGATGTCGTGAAAATGCAGTCCGGTGGTGGGTTCGTCCAAAATATACAGCGTGCGTCCGGTGTCGCGTTTGGAGAGTTCCAGCGATAGTTTGACGCGCTGCGCCTCGCCGCCGGACAGCGTAGTGGCGGATTGCCCCAGCGTGATATAGCCTAAGCCTACGTCCAGCAGGGTTTGCAGTTTGCGTGCGAGAACCGGCACGGCCTTAAAGAATTCGTGCGCCGCCTCGACCGTCATCTCCAATATCTGCTGGATATTTTTGCCTTTGTATTGAATCTCCAGCGTCTCGCGGTTGTAGCGCTGCCCGTGACAGACATCGCAAGGCACATAAATGTCGGGCATAAAGTGCATTTCGACCTTGATTACGCCGTCGCCCTGACAGGATTCGCAGCGCCCACCCTTGACGTTGAACGAGAAGCGCCCAGGACCATAGCCGCGTTCGCGTGCCGAGGGCACACCGGCGAACAAGTCGCGTATCGGCGTAAACAGGCCGGTGTAAGTGGCCGGATTGGAACGCGGCGTGCGTCCGATCGGGCTTTGATCCACGTTGATCACCTTGTCGAAAAACTCCAGTCCGCTGATTTCGGCAAATGCAGCGGGTTCGGTGGCGCTAGGGTACAAGTGTTGCGAAACGGCGGGAAACAGCGTGTCGTTGATCAGGGTGGATTTGCCCGATCCCGACACGCCCGTCACGCAGGTCAATAAGCCGACGGGCAGGTTCAGGGTGACTGATTTCAGGTTGTTACCGGAGGCCCCGCTGATTTGCAACATGCGTTCGGGATTGGGCTGGCGCCTGATTTCTGGCACCGGAATGCTGCGGCGACCCGTCAAATAATCTCCCGTCAGCGAATGTTTGTCGCGGCAGATGGCTTCAGGCGTGCCTTGTGCGATGACACACCCACCGTGTTCGCCCGCACCCGGACCCATGTCCACCACATAGTCGGCGTGGCGGATAGCGTCTTCATCGTGTTCCACCACGATCACGCTGTTGCCCATGTCGCGCAGCTTCTTCAAGGTTTGTAACAAGCGGTCGTTATCGCGTTGATGCAGGCCGATGGAAGGCTCGTCCAGCACATACATCACCCCGGTGAGGCCTGAGCCTATCTGCGAGGCGAGCCGGATGCGCTGCGCTTCGCCACCTGAAAGCGTCTCGGCGGAACGTTCCAGCGTCAGATAATTCAATCCGACGTTGTTTAAAAAGGTCAGGCGGCTGGCGATCTCATGCACGATCTTTTCTGCAATCGTCTGTTTCTGTCCTTGCAGTCTTAATTGCTGAAAAAATATAAGTGCTTGATTTAATGGTAATTTATTTATTTCATAGAGGTTCTTGTTCGCGACCCGTACATGGCGTGCTGCCAGGCGCAATCGCGTGCCGTTGCATTCCGTGCAGGTGCAACTGTTCAGATATTTCGACAGTTCCTCGCGCACGGCAGGCGAATCGGTCTCTTTGTAGCGGCGTTCCAGATTAGAGACGATGCCCTCGAACGCATGTTCGCGCAGCATGGGTTTGCCGCGCTCATTCAGGTACTGAAAGGCGATTTCCTGTTTGCCGCTGCCGTACAGCACCACTTGCTGGATGGCATCCGGCAAACTCTCGAAGGATTGCTCGATGTCGAAATCGTAATGCCTGGCCAATCCCGCCAGCAACTGGTAGTAGAAAGCGTTGCGCCTGTCCCAGCCTTTGATCGCTCCCGAACTCAGCGACAGTTGTGGGCTGGCGACGATGCGTTTCGGGTCGAAGAAACTGATTACCCCCAAGCCATCGCATTTGGGGCAAGCGCCCATTGGGTTGTTGAAGGAAAATAAACGCGGTTCGAGTTCCGGCAACGAATAGTCGCAGATCGGGCAGGCGAATTTGGCCGAAAACAGATGTTCTTTGCCCGTGTCCATTTCCACCGCCAGCGCGCGACCATCGGCGTGGCGCAGCGCGGTTTCAAACGATTCGGCCATCCGCTGCTTGGCATCCTGATGAACCTTCAACCTGTCCACCACCACCTCGACGGTATGCTTTTTGTTCTTTGCCAGCGACGGCAGCGCGTCAATTTCGTATAGCGTGCCGTTGACGCGCAGCCGCGTGAAACCCTGCGCGCGCAGCTCGTCAAATAAGTCCAGTTGTTCGCCCTTGCGCCCCACCACCAGCGGCGACAAAATCATCACGCGCGTGCCTTCCGGCAAGGCCAGCAGCTGATCCACCATTTGCCCCACGGACTGCGCCTGCAACACTAGATCATGCTGGGGGCAATACGGGTCGCCCGCGCGGGCGAACAGCAGGCGCAGATAATCGTGAATTTCCGTGACCGTGCCGACCGTGGAGCGCGGGTTATGCGAGGTCGCTTTTTGCTCGATGGCGATGGCGGGCGACAAGCCTTCGATCGAATCTACATCCGGCTTTTCCATCAACTGCAAAAACTGCCGCGCGTAAGCCGACAGCGATTCCACATAGCGGCGCTGCCCCTCGGCATACAGCGTGTCGAACGCCAGCGACGACTTGCCCGAACCGGATAATCCGGTAATGACGACTAATTTGTGGCGCGGCAGATCGAGGCTGATGTTCTTGAGATTATGGGTGCGCGCCCCGCGAATTTTGATAGTTTCCATGCCGGATAAACGAGAGTAAAAATCAGCCGCGAATATACGCGATTTAGCGCGCAATCCAAAATGGTAAGACGGTTAATGTGAAACTCGCGCAGCGATGAATCTTAACCCTCGTCCTCGTTTCGCACCCCCATCCCGCAGCCCCCTCGCTTCGCTCTCCTCTTGCACGGCTACAAGAGCGTGAGAAGGGAAAACGAATCGCTGCGCGAATTTCACGTTAACGGCGACAAAAGATTCTGTACTTTTTCGCCGCCTTGATTCGCTAACACGGGATTTTGCAGCCGCATCTGGATGAAGAATTCGCGCATCTGCTCGGATTGCGCCAGGCGAGCGATCATCAATTCCTGCGGAATAATGGTGCGTGGCGGGTTGGTAAATTCAAGCATTGGGATATTCTTCGCGCGCGATTTTTTCCAGCACCAGGATGTCTATCCGGTCTTTTGGGCGATTGGCGATGCGTTTCATTACCAGTAAATCTGCAATCGCGGCGATGGGGACTTGTCGTCCAAACAGTTCACCGATTACCGCATTGCTAGCCAGTGTGCTGAACGGCACTTCCGGGCGCACCCGCACATCTACCACGCTGCCGCCAACTTGTGGCTCTCTGAGCGAGAACGACAACATGCCTTTTTCGCAATACCCCTGCTCGATGAGTCGCGCGTCGCGCAGCGTTTCCATGTCAACAGGAAGGGCGGGAATCAAGCAAAAATGCTTCGCCACGGCGATGAATCGCACCAGGTTGGCATCGTCCAGCGCCAGCGCCAAATCAATATCGAAGGTGGCGCGCAAAAAACCGTGCAGCTGCACCGCCAGTCCGCCAACCAACACATATTGGACGTGATTATCCGATAGCGATTCAAGAAGTTCGGCAATTTTCACGAGTTATCCCGCCAGCCCCACATAGACGTTCTGCACGTCATCGTCGGCATCTATCGCTTCCAGAAACGCTTCGACTTCTTCGCGCTCGGCATCATTCAGGGTGACGGGGTTTTTGGCCTGGTAGCCCAACTTTGCGGATTGCACCGTGAAGCCGAAGGCGGGCAGGGCGCGGCATACGGCATCCAGATCGGTGATGTCGGTGATGAACAAGGTCGCCCCTTCATCACCCGGCTCGAAATCCTGCGCGCCCGCTTCGATGGCGGCAATTTCCGCATCGGCATCCTTGGTGTTCGGGGTCGCTTCGATCATGCCGACATGGTTGAAATCCCACGAAACCGAGCCGGTCGCCCCCAGTTGCCCTTTGCGGAACAGCACGCGGATATTGGGGTAGGTGCGGTTGGTGTTGTCGGTCAAACATTCGACGATGACGGGGACGCGGTGAGGGGCAAAGCCTTCGTAGGTCAGTGATTCCAGGCTGGCACCGCCGTCCAGCAGCCCCGCCCCTTTTTTGATGGCGCGCTCCAGCGTTTCCTTGGGCATGGAGACTTTTTTGGCCTGTTCGACCACCAGACGCAGACGCGAATTCAGGTCGGGATCCGCGCCGCCCTTGGCGGCGACCATGATTTCCTTGGACAGTTTGCCAAAAATTTTACCCTTGGCATTCGCTGCGATTTCCTTGTGTCTGGCTTTCCACTGAGCGCCCATAGATGCTATCCGATTGTTTGATGTTTGCGGGAGGCGCATTTTACCCCAACCCCGTTAAATATGGAGTGCGGCGATGTGTCACCGCGCAGACTTGTCTGCGCGCTCCAAAAGGTGGGCGGTAATTCGTCGGCACGCGCCACTAACTGCTAAAATGCGCCTCTTTTACCCCTTTACAAAATTTCCATGCAACCTGAAAACGATACCATGAACGCGATGGAACGCCGCGCCAGCTTCGGTCTGGCCAGCATCTACGGCCTGCGCATGTTGGGTCTGTTTATTATCCTGCCGGTTTTCGCGCTGTATGCGGAACACCTGCCCGGCGGTGATAGCCACTTATTGATGGGCATTGCGCTGGGCGCTTACGGGCTGACCCAGGCAATACTACAAATCCCGGCGGGCTGGATGTCTGACCGCTACGGACGCAAACCGGTGATTTATGCCAGTCTGATTCTGTTTGCGCTGGGCAGTTTTATCGCCGCTTCTGCAAGTGACATTTACTGGGTGATTATTGGGCGCGTGATACAGGGCGCGGGGGCGCTGAACGCCGCAGTAATGGCGCTCACGGCGGATCTGACCCGAGAGGAGCATCGCACCAAGGCGATGGCGATGATAGGCATTACCATCGGCATCACCTTCTCGATTTCGATGGTGCTGTCGCCGCTGCTGGACAGCGTGATCGGTGTGCCCGGACTGTTCGCGCTGACCGGCGTGTTGTCGCTGCTGGCGATCGCTGTGGTGAAGTTCATGATCCCCGATCCTGCCATCACACGCTTTCATAGCGATACCGAGGCGACGTTCAAGAAATTTTCAGAAGTATTGAAAAACAAAGAATTACTGCGTCTGGATTTCGGTATTTTCTCGTTGCACGCGATTTTGATGTCAGTGTTCATCCAGGTGCCGTTCGTGTTGCAGCGCAACGGCTTGCCGCTGGCACACCACTGGTATGTCTATCTGCCAGTGATGTTGGCAGCCTTCGCCTTGATGGTTCCGCCCATCATTATCGCCGAGAAAAAAGCCAAAATGAAACAGGTGTTCATGGGAGCGGTGGCGCTGGCGATGATGGCGCAAGCCTTGCTGCTGTTCGCGCAAAACAGCCTATGGGGCGTGGCGGGCGCGCTGCTGGTTTTCTTTACTGCGTTCAACGTGCTGGAAGCTACACTGCCTTCGATGATCAGCAAGATCGCCCCACTGGCGGCCAAGGGTACGGCGATGGGCGTGTATAGCAGCGTGCAGTTTTTAGGCGCATTTTTCGGCGCGGCAGCGGGCGGCGCGTTGATGCAATATGTCGGTGGTGATGCCGTGTTTATCTTCGCTATCGTGTTGCTGTTGTTGTGGCTGATTGTTACTTCGGGAATGCGGCCGCCCGCAGCGGTGCGTACCCGGATGTATCATCTGGGCGAGATCAACGAAGCTCATGGCGCGCAATTGCAGCAGCAACTTGCACAACTGCAAGGCGTGCGCGAGGCGATGGTGGTAGCGGCTGAAGGCATGGCCTGCCTCAAGGTAGAGATGCAGGGATTTGATGAGGCTGGGGCAGAACAACTCGCGTCTCAGACCGTGGGCAAGGAGTCTGTCGGACTTGAAGAATCGTAGCGAAAAGGTTTAAGCAGGCAAAGCCGCAAAGCGGCTGCTCGCAAAATTTGGCTGGGCGAGGGCAGATTTTGCTGGTTTCGCAGGTCAATAGTTATTCTATTGACCAAGAAAACGGTGAAGTGGGTCAAGCAGGCAAGCCGCACAGCGGCGGCTCGCAAATATGCGCCGTCCAGGCGAATTTCCCCGGCCACACCACCCGAGGACAAGTGCAGTAGATTTCCTTTAAGTCCGACAGACTCCTAGGGTCTTCTAACGATCATGGCGCAGGCCACCTCAAATGATGAATCGGCTGCGTCATGCTCTTCCCCTCTCCCGCAAGCGGGTGAAGGGTACGGTACGTTGCTGTGCGAGACTCACGTTAATCAACATCATTGTGGATTTTTTTAAGGTCAATTCTTTAGATATCTTTATGAAAAGATACGTGAAAATATTAATGTTAGCTTCCCTTTTTTTGATACTGGCACTGTTCAGTGGATATCAGGGATATTTGCAAAGCGGACACAGTCCTGGCGAATTGATGGATTATGCGGAGAAGCGGCTTCAGGGTCACACCCGACTCGAAGCGGCTTTCTCGCCTGTTTTTACAGAATTACGCCTGGCACTTGACGTACCCTCGCAAATGGATAGGGCTAACCTTGTTGTGCCTCCGCCCCCCGAGCCTTTTGATAATATTGTTAACCAAGTGAACTCGGCCGGTTTGCTCGGCGAGTATGATCACCTAGTGCGAGTCGGCCCAGACCAAGCCATTAAGAGTATCCGTCTGGCGGCAAGGCTCGCAAAAGATGGTGATACAGTTGAAATTCAGGCGGGTAATTATCATGGTGATGTGGCAACTTGGTCGCAAAGAAAGTTGACCATTCGTGGCGTTGGTGGCAATGCACGAATTTTTGCAGATGGACAAAGCGCTGAAGGCAAGGCTATCTGGGTGATACGTGATGGCAAATTCATTGTTGAAAATATCGACTTCATTGGAACACATGTCTCCGACCATAACGGGGCAGGTATACGCTTCGAGAAAGGAAATTTGCATATTCGAAATTGTCTTTTCTATGGCAATGAAAATGGCCTGTTGGCTACGGGAGGAGATGCTGAGCTGACCATAGAAGGCAGTGAATTTGCTTATAACGGGGGGGGGGATGGCCAAAGCCACAATTTATATGTCGGTGCTATCAAATCATTGAATGTAACCGGCAGTTACTTTCATCACGCCAATGTTGGTCATCTGCTGAAAAGCCGTGCTGCCTACAACTTTATAGCCTACAACAGGCTGACCGATGAAACAGGGCATGCCAGTTATGAGCTGGAGTTTCCAAATGGAGGGATTGCTTATGTTATCGGCAATATTATCCAGCAGAGCCGATTCACCGAGAATTCGACATTGATTTCTTACGGTGCAGAAAAGTACCCTTGGTCCGACAATCGTCTTTATCTTTCCAGTAACAGTTTGATCAACGACCTACCCTACGGTGGATCATTTCTGCGTGTTTATCAGGGTGCGCAGCAGGTTGTTTCGATGAATAATCAGTTGATAGGCGTTGGTGAGTACCACACCCCCGATATTCTCACTACCTTCAATGATATCCATGAAGATTGGGATGACTTTTATGGGGTACACGATGGGGAGCATGATGTAATTTTCCGGAGTCTGCCCCCTGGTTTAGCTGACGGCATCGATCTCGTACCGCAGTATGAATACCTACATCCAAGACAAGTCAGGAAGCTCGTCACTCCTCCGGTAGTCACGGGTGCGATTCAGATGAGACTACCATAGTCTGTTCAGAGCAAATTCATACGTAATATCTCAAACGATACCACGCTATTCCTAGCCATTCATAGATCGCATAGTTGGCGCGGCGCATGCCCTCTACGCCGGGAAGTAAGTCAGATAATCCCAACTCATTCCGGGCGAAGAACATAGTTGGGGCGGCAACCACGTTGATGCCTTGCTGCTCGAATATCATCCTTGCACGGTACATATGCATTGCATCGGTCACCAGAAGAATGCGGTGTATTCCCGCTATTTTCAGTATTTCTGCGGAGCGTTCGGCATTTTCAGCCGTGTTGTGAGAACGGTCTTCCAGCCATTTTACGGGAGTGACAAAGTCGTCCCGCAATGCGCCTGCCATGCCATCGGCTAACGGTTTGATACCCTCTTCGGGTATCGCTGCACCCCCGGAAACCAGCACTGGCAAGCCAGTTTCGTGGTGCAGTTTTGCTGTGTAGCGCAAGCGTGCCAGAGCGATATAGTCGGGGATGTCCTGACCTGCGTATTCAGGGCTATTTTTGAGTCGCCCGGCGGCTAATACGACAATCGCCTGTGCCCCGGTATGATCGCTTGATGACAAGGGTGCTGTCAGATTTTCGAGTGGATATACCAACAGCCACGCACCCGCCTGAGTGGAGAGCAAAAACATCAGGGCAATAGCGCTGCCGCTGATAATCCGTCCGCTGCGGCGCTTGCGTAATAGCCAGCCGATCCCATACAGCAAAAACAGGCTCAGCGGGGGGAGTAGCAGCGTGCGGAAGATGGCAACGGTAGTCATGGTCGGACGCAAACAAGCATGGTCAAACGATTCACGATCCGTTGCGCAAAAAGGCTTCAAACATCATCAAGGTCCAGATGGGTGTGCTGTAATCGCGCAGGCCGCTCCGGTGCTGAGCCAGCATTTCGGCCAGGAAATCCATATCGAACAAACCGGAATCTCTCATCTGTGCGCCCAATAAGGCGGTACGCGCCTTTTCGCGTAACGGGCCTCGCAGCCAGTTGGCCAGCGGGACAGAAAAGCCCATTTTGGGACGATACAGTACCTCATCGGGCAGATAGGGTTCCATCGCCTTCTTGAATACATATTTGCCTTCGTTGCCGTGCAGTTTGAGTTCGGGCGGCAGGCTGGCCGCCCATTCGATCAAGGGGTGATCCATCAGCGGTTCGCGCACTTCGAGCGAGTGCGCCATGCTGGCGCGGTCTACCTTGGTGTTGATGTCGCCGACTAAATAAGTTTTATAATCAATATATTGGATGGCAGACAAGGGGTGTTCTGGCGCATTCTTTGCATGGCGGCGCATCACTTCTATCGCTTGATAGCCTTGCAGTTGCCGCTTGAAACTGGCGCTGAACATGCGCTCACGCAGTTCGTCTGAGACGAAGGAAACGCTGTGAAAGTAAGCTTCCACGCTGTTACGCGCCAGTGCCTGAAAGGTGGTTTTGGCACGGAATAGTTTGGGTGCCCAGTCGGCTTTGGGATAAATCCTGCCCAGTAGCCCGAACAGCGGGCGACGCAAGGATAAGGGCAACAGATTGCGCACGTTCTCTTCATGCATATGCCAGCGGTAGCGGCGATAACCGGCAAAAGTCTCGTCGCCGCCATCGCCGGAAAGCGCCACGGTGACGCGTTTTTTAGCCAGTTGGCAGACGCGGTAAGTGGGAATCGCCGAGCTGTCGGCATAAGGCTCGTCGTATAGCGCGGCTAATGTGTCTATCAGGCCGAAGTCGTCGGTGTCTACGATGTCCAGCGAATGATGGGTCTGGTAACGGCGGGCGACCTGTGTGGCGAAGTCGGATTCGTTAAAGGCCGGGTCATTGAAGCCGATCGAGCAGGTGTTGACCGGTTCAGCCATTTGTTCCGCCATGATGGCGACCACCGCGCTGGAATCCACGCCGCCGGACAGAAACGCGCCCAGCGGCACTTCGGACATCAGGCGGATTTTGATGGAGTCGCGCAAGCGTTCCAGCAGTTCCTGCTGTGCGTTTTCCGCGCTGATGGGGTTGGAGCCGTCGAAGGTCACGTCCCAATATTGTTTGGGCTGAGGCCAAGCTGCACCGCGCCGGATGGTGAGGGTGTGGGCCGGGGACAGTTTGAGTGCCTGACGGTAAATGGTGCGTGGCTCGGGCACATAGCCAAAGGCAAAATATTCCTCGACTGCACAAGGATCAATGTCGCGTTTGAGATTGGGATGGGCGGTTAGTACCTTGAGTTCAGAACCGAAAATCAGCGAGCCATCGTCAAGCAGTGCGTAGAATAAAGGCTTGACCCCCATGCGGTCACGCGCGAGGAACAGGATCTGTTGTTTACGGTCATGCAGCGCGAAGGCGAACATCCCGCGAAAGCGCGAAACGCAGGCCTCTCCCCATTGTTCCCAGGCATGAACGATCACTTCGGTATCGGAATGGGTGTGGAAAATGTGACCGAGGTTTTTCAGTTCGGTCATCAACGCGATGAAGTTGTAGATTTCGCCGTTGAACACCACCGCGATACTGCCGTCCTCATTGAACAGCGGTTGCTGTCCAGAGGATAAATCTATGATAGATAAGCGTTTATGTGCGAGCCCTACGCCGGGTTCGGCGTGCAAGCCAGTCTCGTCCGGCCCTCTATGGTGTTGGGTCTGGTTCATGCGTGCCAGCAGCGCCTGATCTATTTCACATGTTGTCTGGGTGTCGAAAATTCCTGCTATGCCGCACATAATTATCCTTTTAAGACATGGTCATAGACCGACAAATAGCCCTCTAGCATCGCGTTCATACTGAACTCGCGGTCTATGATGGCGCGCGCCGCCTGGCCGTGTTGCTGGCGTAATTCGGCATCGCGCACATAGTTCAGCAAGCCGTTCGCCATCGCATCAGGGTTGGCGGCAGGGACAAGTGTACCCGTCACGCCTTCGCGCACCAGTTCGGGATTGCCGCCCACACGGGTTGCGACGACAGGCAGTGCGGACGCCATCGCTTCCAGGATGGTATTGGAGATACCCTCACCTAGCGAGGGCAACACGAAAATATCCATCACCCCCATCAGTTCAGGGATGTCGGCGCGTTCGCCGGCCAGCCAGGCAAGCTGCGTTGCGCCATGCTGTTCGAGCAATGCCATGCAGGTGGTGCGGCTCTCGCCGTCACCTGCGATCAATAGGCGCAGACGGTCGCTTAGCTCAGGTGCCAGTTCAAGCAGCCTGAGAAAGGCGCGTACCAGATTGGGATAATCCTTGACCGCCGCCATGCGCCCCACGCTGCCGATGACCATCGCGTCCGCTGGCAAAAAGCCTGTGGGAAAAAGCGCGTTGCACGGCGCGGCAGCGGGGTGAAAGCGGACATTGTCCACGCCGTTGTAAATCTGGCTGACGCGCTCAGGCGCTACGCCTATCGTCGCTATCAGCCAGTGCTGCAAGTCGCGGCTGACGGCGATGTAGTGACCGACAAAGGGGCGGATCAACCGACGCAGCAGGTTGTATTTGCGATTTTGTCCATACAGGTCGTAGGTGTCGCGGCCATGCACGCCATGCACCCGGGCGCGCACCCCTGCCAGCGCGGCAATGACCTGGCTTTCCAGCGCGGACAGGTTGCGCGTGTGGACGATGGCTGGGTGCAACTGCCGGAAAATTTTGAATAGCCGCAGATAGGCACCCAGGTCGTGACCATCGCGCTTGGCGACATCATAAATCGCCACGTCGCAGCGCTTGAGGCGTTTGGCAAAATCGGTATGTCCTTGCAGGCACACAATGGCGTGCCGATAGCGCTCTTGCGGCATCTGATTGATCAGGTTAATCAGCCCGTTTTCCAGTCCGCCGACACCTAAGCGATGGATGACGTGGACGATCAGCGGTGCGTTGGTGTGCGCCATCTATTTTTTGCTCGCCGCCAACAAACTCTGTTGAATTGCCGGGTTGGCCTGCGCAAGAAAGTTTTCCATGATCACCGCGATTTCTTCGCTCTGCATGTTGTGGGGGGCAAAGATGACGATATCCGCACCCTCGTCGCCCTTGCCCGTCAGACGCTGTTTTGCTTGCAGGGCTTTGGCCACAAAATCATTGGCGGTATGTGTGCCGCCTATCCAGTACCACCGCCACGCCAGCATTTTGCTGTTACCCCAAAGTAAGCGGTTTTGCACGACGCGGCCGGGTTCGCCATGCAGGTCGTGTACCGATTCTGCAACGATATTCCACTCGGGCGAGTGGAGTCTGGCGATAATATTTTGCGAAGAAATGGTTTCCGCACCAGGGCGTTGATCGCGGAAAAAGGCGAGGTAAATGCCGATGATCTGGTCGCCGTTGCGATATTCCTGCAACAACGTGGCGTTTGCACCCGGGAAACTGGGTTGCAGCCCGCTTGCGGGGGGGGTGGCTGTCCAGTGGTTCAGGGTGGGTGGCAGGGTTAACGTGACGGGGGCAGGATTGTATGACTGTTGTTCCAGATGATGTAAGTAAAGGGGAGCTGCCCCGGCGATGGACAGTGCGGCAACGGCAAAGCCGATGACTTTCAGGGTTGGCGCGCCTGCCGCCACATCGTTTGAGGTCAGG
>Ga0210052_1001584_pt1 | contig 12439 bp, 8 predicted proteins | sample CryGeymeta201508_FD_183976 | JGI IMG/M metagenome (GOLD analysis project Ga0210052, IMG submission 183976) | Groundwater microbial communities from Crystal Geyser aquifers in Utah, USA - Crystal Geyser metaG 2015-08 (SPAdes) (version 2) | ecosystem: Environmental > Aquatic > Deep subsurface >...
TTTTTCCCCCGCGAAAAAAAAGTGCGCGCACAAATTTCCGAAATTCCCGAAATTTGTCATTTTTTACAAAAATTTTAATAAATTTTATAAAATTTATAAGTCGCTACAGCCGGTAAATCACGATTTTTATGTAAATTTTCCCAAAAACGTAAGGAATGAGTTTCCTTACGAAAATTTGCTCATTCCTTACGAAAATTTTTGCACTTTTTTACAAAAAAGTCATTCCTTACGAAAATTTTATCATTCCTTACGAAAATTTATGGTAATTTTATTAAAATTTATCATAAATTTATATAAATTTTATAAAATTTATAAGTCGCTACAGCCGGTAAATCATTAAATTTATAAATTTATACAAAATTTATACAACGTTATAACTTTTTATAAAATTTGTATAAAATTGATAAATTTCCCAAAAATTTTCGGTCCGGCCCGATTTTTCGAAAATTGGCAATTTTTATAAATTTTATAAAATTTTTTTATAATTTTATAAAATTTTTATAAACGTTTATAAAATTTTTTTATGCGTTTTATAAAATTTTATAAACGTTATGATAAATTGTTACGATTTACCGGCTGTATCATTGCGTCGTTAATAAAATTTATAAAAAGTAAGCCGTTAAGAGTCGTGTTTTACACTGTGTTTTATTTATCGCACTTAAACGCTTGTTTGTATGTTATCATTAAAAACAGCTTGCTACAGCCGGTAATTTATAATTACTCATTATAAAATTTTAGTGTAAGTACAATTTATCATACGTAGCATGACATTTTATAGGTAACTATAAAAACAAGTCGCTACGTATGGTGTTTTGTTAACGTGTTATGTTATGTTTATAAAAGTTATATGTTTGCACTTAAAATCATACATTTTATATCTTTCCATAAAAACAAGTCGTTATGTACGGTAAACTATACCTTGTATTACTATTGTTATACACTTTTATAAAACGTGGTTTATAATTTTTATAAACTTTTATAAAGGTGGTTATACAGTGTTACGATTTACCGGCTGTGTTCTTGCGTCGTTAATAAAATTTATAAAAAATAAGCCGTTAAGAGTCGTGTTTTACCCTGTGTTTTATTTATCGCACTTAAACGATTGTTTGTATGCTATCATTAAAAACAGCTTGCTACAGCCGGTAATTTATAATTACTCATTATAAAATTTTAGTGTAAGTACAATTTATCATACGTAGCATGACATTTTATAGGTAGCTATAAAAACAAGTCGCTACGTATGGTGTTTTGTTAACGTGTTATGTTATGTTTATAAAAGTTGTATGTTTGCACTTAAAATCATACATTTTATACCTTTCCATAAAAACAAGTCGTTATGTGAGGTAAACTATGTCTTGTATTACTATTGTTATAGACTTTTATAAAACGTGGTTTAGAATTTTTATAAACTTTTATAAAAGTTGTTATAAAGTGTTACGATTTACCGGCTGTATCCTTGCGGCGTTAATAAAATTTATAAAAAATAAGCCGTTAAGAGTCGGGTTTTACACTATGTTTGATTTATCGCACTTAAACGCTTGTTTGTATGTTATCATTAAAAACAGTTTGTTCCAGCCAGTAATTTATAACTGTTCATTATAACAGTTTAATACAGTTAGAATTTACCGTATGTAAAATTATATTTTATGTATATTTCTAAAAACAAGTTGTTGAGTACGATAAGCTGTTATCTATTATAATGTTGCTATAAACTTTTATACGTCATTGCTTATAATTTTTATAAAATTTTGTAAACGTTATTATAAATAATTACACTTTACTGAACACATTATTACATATTTACTAAAACTTATATAAAACAATAAACTAGAAACACTGTTTTACATCAGGGTTATTTGTTACACTTAAACGTTTGTTTATAACATAACGCAACAGTATTTTATTACAGTATACAGTTTATAATTGTACTTTATGTATAAGTAGTGCCTACATTACGTAATTATTATTTAAGCTACGTATATAATATATGCTTCATATTTAAATTTGTTTTTTTGTTATAATTAAACACATGTTTATCAGTGTACGTATATTAGGAAAGGTATACACAAGCAAGGAATACTTAACGGTATTATATATTTATACTACATTTTTATACGGTACACGTAATAACATAAAAACGTATACACGTATTACCTTTCCTATAAAAACATGTATTAACATATTTATATTAAAAAATAATAACTATAATACAGAATTTAATAATGTGTATAACATGGTAATTTCATTACGCGTTACATACTTATTACTACCGGTGTATTTAACATGTTTATATAATACCTTTCCTTTATAGTTTACTTACAACTGTTTGTTTCACAAACTACAAAAAACCATAAATAAATACATACATGTATAGTGTTTCTAAGTTGCTGCACTAGTAACATTCTTATATGCTATGTATACTTACGGCACTTACACATTTTAGTACTATTATTATAGTAGTAACTAATAATATAATAAATGCTGTTATTGTAAATTACGTAAAACAATACGAATTACGTTTTTAACATACGTAGTGTTGTAAACTTGTACAACACCTTTCCGTGTATAATATGACACGTAAACAGTAAGAATTCAAAACAAACAAAAACAAAGGTTAATTAAATACTTTTATCAATATGCGCACATTATATGCTTTTTTGTGAGTGTTAGTGAACGTTGTTATTTATAAATTTATTAGGAAAGGTATTACCGTAACGTATAAACTTGCTTATCAGATAACCTTGTACGTGTACTTAACAACAATGTAAACTTTTAATTAAAAGCAACAGCCACAGCATATTAAAATTATATATACTTTCACAAAACTGTTAACGAAAATTTATTACACAGTTTCATATGATTACACTTATTACAAACTTAAGTTACGTATTATTTAATTTTGCATATATAGTAGAACGTGACTACCGTATATTATAAAACAGTATAATTACGTATTATATGTATTTACGCTTTAATTTTTATACGTTATTCCTTTCATTTGTTATTATCAATGTTTTGGTTGTATTGTTAAACGTTATGTATTCGTAGAACAAATAGGAAAGGTTACTACGTATGATGCTAATAATACATACATTAGTGTAATAGTTTAACGTTACATATCTACAATGTAAATATTGATGCATTACAGTTGATACGCTATTATTTAATACACTTATATATTAATGCATTTATGATTATGTGTGAAACACATATCGGTGTTAAAATGTATAATAGGAAAGGTTTTAATATAACACAAGTTTTTATAAACAAAATAAGTGTACAAGTTTTTAGTATACGTGAACCGTTTATTTTACTTATATGTATATGTATAATTGTGTATATAGTTATTGATATATCTTTCAAACATATGCACTACATTATTTTATAACAGACTATCAAGCAAAATGAAAGTTCATGATTAACATATAATTACTTCATATACTTTTATGGTAGTACTTTCATCTTTACATAATGTTATGTGGGTAGAACATTAACATCATAAACGTCTTTAATAGATAAATGTATACATTTATAAAATTAAGCACGGGTGCATGTCAAGTATTTAATACAATTATTAAAATAGAATAGATTGTAGCGTACACCTACCTTTCCCTATATACAGTATTTTATGAAATATGTAAACAACAAAAGATTAGAACAAAAACGTAAGTTCTTGCGGTATGTAATTATTGTTTATTCATTAATATAATAAACTATTTAATTTATTTTTACTTAATACTTTTCTAATACACGCAACAACAAAATACGTGTAGTGTATACATTACTACATGCGTTTATTGTTGTGATTGTAATATAATTATACACTGCCTTTATAGGAAAGGTGTTTTCTATATATAATATAACATAGGACAAACATATTTTTAGCTTTTACTTTTTACGAGAAGTACATACACAAAAAACTATGTTATACTGATACAACACGCATACGTTATATACGTGCTATTTTTTTTTAACACAGTACTACCTATTTTTATAGTCCGGTTAGCTGTTGTTCTTGTATGCGCGCATTAATTATTAACACACCTTAGGAAAGGTTATTACTTAAACGTATACATAGTTTTTAAAAATAGTACAGTAACAAACTGTATGCTATAAATAAGTAAGTACAACATTACACTACTTAAATTATTTATAATATTTATGTTTGGTTTTTATGTTTTTAATTGTACACAGGACATATATATTATAGGAAAGGTTCACATCAAACATTTATGTAATAACTTTTTGCTACGTAAATAAATAACTCTGTACATAACGGTGCAGGGTAGTTACATGCACATTACCGTAATGCTTCTTTTTTGTGTTTGTTGTATGTTTAATTAAAACGTTCTGTTCTGGAAAGATATTTATATAATCCTTTTTGTGTTATTATGCTAACATTAATACGGTTATTAACATCATACCTATGGGATTAATATTCAAATGTAATGTTATTCCTGTAGCTTTTTATTTTTTTGTGATTTGGTAACAAATTATAATACATACAAAATATAATGGAAAGGTACAAGCATACCACCACAATTTGTAGGGTACGTAGTATATGCTACGTATAATAATAAATATATTATATAATTATATTGTATTACTTTCATTAATATACTATTACATGCCGTGTTATGTATGTTAGTGTTTAATCACGTACGTTACACATAAAAGTATTAAACAGTTACTTACTACTTTTTTAGTAATGTGTAATCATTAAAACCTTTCCGTTACGGTATTGTACACATTATCATGTATACAAAAATTATAAACAACATAGTATTATACTAACTTTTTAAGTACGTGTACGTATTTGATTTTATATAAACATATTTATATATTAACGTATACTAGGTATTACTTTATTGTGTGTATGTTATAATTATGATGTATGTGGATGTGAGATAATAACTGTAATGCTTGTGTTAATGTGTTACCTTTCCTAAACATTAAGTATTAATTGCATGTATATAAATATACACACAATGAAATACATTAACTACTATTTAGTATTGCATGCGTAACTCCTATTATACAGTTGTGTGTTACGTATGTCTGTTACCTTTCCTATAATATGTTTATTTCTATGTTAGTTAACAAACCAAACAAATCAAATTGACATATATAAAATATTACATGTAGTTTAAAGAAACAAGTTGTAGTTAACAATATTACAAAACAACAAGCATATATACATATATGTTGTTGTTTGGTTATATACACTACAATTGTATTACATATACTTAGGAAAGGTAACATTACGTAGTATGCATGTTATGAAGTAATGTATTAACATACAGTTTTGTGGATGTAATTCACAATGGTTGTACGGTTACACCTTTCCAACTGTAGTGTATAATACGTTTGCATGTGTAACACTAAAATACAAAAATAAATGTAAAAATAAAATGTTACATACTTTTTTTTATAACGTGTACACATGATTCACAATTTGTACATCGGTTATCATGTTCTAATTTATTATAATAATTGAAAGTTGTTTATTTACGTATGTCGTTAATGGTGTATTAAATTTTTTCAGGAAAGGTACTCGGGTATTCACGTAAACGTATATTTCATTTTATAGTATTCCTTAATATGTACTTATATAAATATATGAGAATTAAACAATAAATAGATAACAATTAAAAGCATCACCTTGTAAGTAGTTATATTGCAATTATGTTTTTACATATCGGCATGTATACCTGTATACATGCGTAATGAAGTACCACTCCCGGGAAAGGTTTATAGTACAATGTACTATTAATAAATATTATTAACTTTATACTATAATAAACATACAGTAATGTTGTTATGTATATATTATATTACATAAAAAGGATGGGTTGAGGTTAGTAGCATTCCCGGTAGTACTCCATATACCTTTCCATATATAATATGTATTGTGAGTACATTATCATGAAAACCAAACAAAGAAAGATAATGTATTAATTAACAACCATTACTACGTTTTACAATGTCAATATTATATTAAAAAAGTTGTATGTAAACGCTACGTATATATTTTTTTATTTTAACATAACCACTAGAATCAAATACCTTTCCTACGTATAAATAAACATAATGTTATGTCTTAACAGACATAACAAAACTCATACAATATTATACAAAAAATATAAGAAAGACACATAAACTTAATAACGATACATAATTGATATATCAACGCATATATAAATTAATACATACACATATGTAATTACAACTACACTGAACTGTTGTTTGTTTAGTGTGTTGTTATTATATGCATGTGGTTATTATCTCTATAGGAAAGGTTCATAAAATTACATACATTACATGCCACTACGATATACGCGTTACTATATATCTTATATGTACTATATTAATTTACTGTTTTAATATAATACTTACTACATGTTATTATGTAAGAGTACTTCTGTGTTACACATGTAGTTACTTATTATTACACTAAAGTTTGTTAACGTATAAGTATTGTATACATATATGTGGCTGGCTACCTGGTAAAAAAATTATTATACGCAATACCTTTCCTACGCATTATTAACTACGTAGTGATTAGCATCACATAAAGGAACTACGACAATAAAAACTATGTAGTAAGACATGAACGCATTGCATAATATTTTTATTGTTATGTACATTCCTACGTTTAATAAAAGTTTGCAGACACTATTACGTAATATAATTTATACTAACATAAATAATACCTTTCCGTGTAAAGCATTTATATTTGTAGTAAGTACAACAAATAAAAACAAAGTAAACATAAGTTACGTAATACTTGTATGCACTAATTTAAATTATAATAGTTACATGCATACACATAACTTGTGTAACGTGTAAGTGAAATAAACTTAACAGATTATGAATATAAGTATACGTTTAGAAATAAAAATCACAACGTAACCTTTCCTGATGTAATATATATGATAATACTGACAAACAACAAAACAAAATTAATATCATAAAAATTTATGTATGTAATACCGAAATTGTATAAAATGCTACAGTACACATTTCTACGTTACTTATTACGCGTGCTTTGTTTACAAATTTTAATTGTATGTTTTTGTTTTTTGAGAAATATATATTACTATTATCGTTAGGAAAGGTATTACATATTACGGGAATGTACTTTAAAGTAGATAACTTATATTTTTTGTGAGTGTATCACCGGATGTTTGTTAATCCCTAAAAAAAAAATTTCATGTGTAAACTTGTTTACTTTGTTGTGACATAACAATACGTATTATTGTATAGGAAAGGTTTATGTCGTTTATATGTACACGTGTAAACATGTTGTAAAGTCATTATAAACTTATTGCAATAATGTAATGTAAGTGAAACGTATTTATCATTTTGTAACATTTTTACTTATATATGTATTTCCATTTGCGTTTTTTTACGATGATGCTTTACGACTATTACCTGTAAAGGTTATATTAACTGCACTTATATAAGTTTTATATATAAGGCATTTAACTACCCCAGGTCGGTACATGTAACATGTACAAGTATATTACGTAAAAAATAAACATATATTCTTGTATACCATGTTGTTATTTATAACCACGTAACGTTGCTGTGAGAAATGCATATCATGGTTAGGTATTAATACGTTGAAAACATATATTTTTTTATTATAAAAAATTAATGTATTATCTGTAACTTTGTGTTACCTTTCCTGCATGTAATAATATTACACATAGTAAACACAACAACAACAAATCAATCATTAATATCAATTAATAAGCGGTTTCATAAGTTGTTGTCATCATACTCTTTACACCGTGTAATAACAGCTCATATTATTTTATGGTTACAGGTTCATATAGTGCTTGCTTATTGTCGTAGACGACATATTATAGGACATCTATCTGTTATAGGAAAGGTAGTAACACTAACGGAAAGTTATAAAAATATAAAAAATAGTTTATGATAATAAACGGTTATATGTTAACAACAAGTTGTTATTAATTTCATTTTGTATACATCATACATAAATATGTTACATAAATGTAATATATTAATTTCTAAATTATATATTTGTAATACTTTTTATTATAAAAAATAAAATTATACTAAGTAATGTTATATGCTTTATTCTATACTGTACTGTTTGTACCTTTCCTAAAATACATAACAACTTGTAGTACACTGCATGTATACAATTAATGTAAATAAGTAATACGTAGTACATTGCTATAAATTATTTACGATTATGTAAACACTTTGTTATTAAAGTATGTGCATGATACATTAAAACCTACAAATTTTATAAACAAAGATACAAACATATACGTTTATACTTTTTGTATCTTTTGTTTGTGATTTGTATATTACGTTTACAATGTTATCCAGGAAAGGTTTGTAACCGTATGTAATTGTATACAACACAGCATGCACGGCTACATGTAATAATGTATTATATTAACGTAAACACGTATCAGAAAAGTTGTATTTAATAAAATACGTTACGTAACAGGTTACGTTTTAATGTATTTAATGTGTGTAAGTATTTAAGTGATAGTTGTCCAATGCATACAGGCAAGTTATCATTAAGATTTTTGTTCACTTAATACTACATTATATAACTGTACGCACAATACACGCTATTTACATATACTCGGTGTTTGTTTATTGTCATGTGAAAATTGTGTATACTTTACATGTAGGAAAGGTTTATATGATTTATAACTATACATATCGTGGGTAATAATTACATGATTTATTACTTAATGTCTTGTTTTGTAAGTGATGTACATACACGAGATCTACATCGTAAACAGGAAAGGTATTTATACACCTTGTATATCAGTTTGTAATGTACTTGCCCTTTTATGTTACATATAACATATGTAGATAATTTTAAGTACACTACGACGGTTTTTATAACACTATAAAAATGGTATGCAAGTATGAGTGTGTTTTTAAAATTATAAACTTAAATATATCTGTTGGTTTTGTATATTATTATTAGCACAAGTTTTTGTTGGTGTTTGTACAATGTCCCCGGAAGTACACAAATTGGAAAGGTTTACTATATAGTGTGCACGTATATGTGTATACATTTATGTACGCTATGCGTTACTAGGTTTAAATACATAACGTACTATACACATACATAAAGTATTATATGTATTTCATCCTTTCTATACTTGTTATATACGTTACAGATTATTTATTAATTGCTACATTTATATAATAGACGGAATATTATTATGCGTAAACGGTATACGAAGTAGGTAAGTTTGTTACACTTTGTGCTTTTTGTGTTTGGATGTAATAATGTTTACACTTATACTCTTAATGGAAAGGTAAAACCGTTATACTATATACACATAGTATGTAAACTTTAACTGTATATCTATACCACGGGATGTTAGTAGCACTTACATAAACGTATAATTATAAAATGTTATATTATAACATTTATATATTTTTTAGTTTATTAAAAAATGTATGTACGCGTACGCGTATTTACTTTTTATAATATAAACATAAAAACCTTTCCGCATGTATTTTGTATGTTAAAAGTAATTAGCAACGTTATGTAATAAATTAAAATATGTTATTTAAGCACACAATACCTTTCCACGTATATAGAATATTTGTTAAAACGGCTAATACAACAAATATTAAAATAACGTATAATGTAAGTACAATTTATATGGTGTACATGTACAACATTATATGAAATGTATTTGATTTAATTCATAATAGTGTTTAGTAATGTTGTTTACAGACATTACACATACACTTATGCAATAGGAAAGGTTAAGTTTATATTTATATAATTTATAGAAACGTTAAATAAAAATATATTTGTATTAATTTTTGAACGTAATAACTGTGTAGCACATTGTTTAATTCACCTTTCCTAAAAACTCAACATACATGTATTACGTAATTATAAAAAACACGTCATGTATATTAATATAACAAATACTATATGGATTAGTAAGCAAGTATACATTATTTGTAACACGTGTGGTGTTAAGTTTACTAATATTATTATAATGTAACGGTTATTACATTCATGTGGTTTTGTGTATGTTATACGTGTAGAATAATAACAGTATTATTAGGAAAGGTATACTACTACGTTAACAACATATGTATAGTTTTTTACATATAACAATAGAATGTCACTTAACGGTACAGAATTAATCTAAACCCGTTTTATTCGTTTGTATTTAACTATTGACAACAGCATACTTTTAATAACATAAAAAATAAATGTGTACATGTTATACAAAAATGTATCGTTTTATATATTGTAATATATCAAGTATGGGTGTATGTTATAATACATTATTAATATATTAGTCTTTTTGAAATACGTAAATGCTACTGTAATATACTTTATATACATCCATGTAGTTTGATTTTGTATAATGCAATTTAGTGTTATACTTTACATGTTGGAAAGGTGACTACGTTTTTAAAGATTTATTTTAGTATAATAACATTTATATATTATATTACACTTTTGTAAGGTATACGTAATTAGTACTTCTATTGTAATACTATAATATACAACAATCATATGTGTTATGTATGCTTTCCTAACATTATCAGTTTTATGTTAACATATAACCATAACAAAACATGCTAATATTAAATGTAATAATACGAACACATACCGGTAGTACATACAATTACAAAAAAAAATGTAGTTACTTGACCCAGTTAAGAACCTTTCCTATATAAAATGTAATGCTGTAACATGCATAACGACAAACCACATTACGTAGATGAGACAACAAGTATAAGGTTTAATAAATGTACATGTAGTTTTTATGTTTATACTTTTTATAAATGCATACAGGGTGGCATGCAATAAGTATAACCTTTCCTAAAAGTATTACTGAAATGTATGTAATCAAAACAAAAAAACGATGACGTACACTTTTAAAAAACAATGTATAAATTTTAATTAAAATAATATTATTTTTTATGTATAAAACTAATTTTATGCGTACGACGTACAATAAGTATAATAAGTATTATCTGTAGGTATGCGTTAACGTCTACACGTATTTCAATTCTGTTTTAATTTGTTTGTTAGGTGTTTTTTTATGCCATTGCATATATAGCGCATGAACAGGAAAGGTTCCACAAAGTATGTGATTACGTAAGCCGGAACGTAATAATACATGGATATATAAATTTCTTGGATAATTTGTATATATGCGCTAACATACAGTCATTAATAATAATATAGAGGAAAGGTAGTATAATTTATATACATAAACGTGTACGTAAAATAACAAGATACAGTTTACAATGTTTTGATGTAACACGTAATTCAAAATGTTAACATTAACATATTATTTTTTATAAAGTTTATAAACAAAGTAATGTAGAATATAACATAAAAAGTTAGTATAATAGACATATACTTTTATAAATATTATAAAACGTAAGTTATAAAATTTTATAACAGTATGTACATACATATGTTGTAGTTTATCATATATAACGACTTGTTTTTATATATAGGCATAAAATGTAGTGACCCGGTTGGTAGAATAAAACATTTTAACATTTATAAAATTTTATAAAAATTATAATCAACGTTTTATAAAAGTTTATAACAACATTAATGTAAGTTATAACTTACCATACGTAGCGACTTGTTTTTATAGTTACATACAAAATGTCATGCTACGTACGGTAAATTATAACTGTATTAAACTTTTATAATAAACAGGTATAAATTACCGGCTGTAACAAGCTGTTTTTAAGGATAACATACAAGCAATCGTTTAAGTGCGAGAAATTAAACATGTTATAAAACACGACTCTTAACGGCTTATTTTTTATAAATTTTATTAACGACGCAATGTTACAGCCAGTAAATCGTAACAATTTATCATAACGTTTATAAAATTTTATAAAACGCATAAAAAAATTTTATAAACGTTTATAAAAATTTTATAAAATTATAAAAAAATTTTATAAAATTTTATAAAATTTACAAAAATCTCCAATTTTCGAAAAACCGAAAATTTTTGGAAAATTTAACAATTTTATACAAATTTTATAAAAAGTTATAACACTGTATAAATTTTGTATAAATTTATAAATTTAATGATTTACCGGCTGTAGCGACTTACAAATTTTATAAAATTTATATAAATTTATGATAAATTTTAATAAAATTACCATAAATTTTCGTAAGGAATGAGAAAATTTTCGTAAGGAATGACTTTTTTGTAAAAAAGTGCAAAAATTTTCGTAAGGAATGAGCAAACTTTCGTAAGGAAACTCATTCCTTACGTTTTTGGTAAATTTTACATAAAAATCGTGATTTACCGGCTGTAGCGACTTATAAATTTTATAAAATTTATTAAAATTTTTGTAAAAAATGACAAATTTCGGGAATTTCGGAAATTTGTGCGCGCACTTTTTTTTCGCGGGGGAAAAA
>Ga0210052_1001620_pt1 | contig 12205 bp, 10 predicted proteins | sample CryGeymeta201508_FD_183976 | JGI IMG/M metagenome (GOLD analysis project Ga0210052, IMG submission 183976) | Groundwater microbial communities from Crystal Geyser aquifers in Utah, USA - Crystal Geyser metaG 2015-08 (SPAdes) (version 2) | ecosystem: Environmental > Aquatic > Deep subsurface >...
AAGTACAAAATATGAAAACCGATTTAGCTAAAGTTTTTAACGACCAATTTAAACTAGATGATAGCATCACTGAGATGATTACTAGCATCACAAACAACCAAACAAACGCTAATAATAAAGTAACCGTTAGCAATTTGAGACAAGTGTTACGAGCTAATAAGGTCCCCAGAGCAGAATGTGCAACCATCCTTTCAATGGTAAAAAAGGAAAAAGCACTATCGAGTAGGATTGCGCGCTTGCAATTAATGCAAAAATTACTCAAATACTGGCATGCCATTCATTTGCCTTTTGCATTAATTATGTTGGTGATTGTTATTATTCACATTATTGTAACGGTATCTTTTGGATATAAATGGATTTTCTAATGAGCGAAGTATTAATTGAACAACTTGTAGTTTATGGCGTTTTGTTTTTACTGTGTGCCTTAACCATCTTATTTTATTTAAGATCAAAAAAAGTTAAATCAAAAGTGGTCGAAAAAAAGGTTACCATTGCAAAAGAAGAGGGTTTATTTGAACCTATTTCACTACATCCTTTTATCGATTTAAATACCTGTATTGGCAGTGGCGCTTGTGTTTCTGATTGCCCCGAAAAAGATATCTTAGGCATCGTTAACGGAAAAGCAACTGTTATAAACACTTCTCATTGTGTGGGTCACGGTGCTTGTTTTCATGCCTGCCCTGTTGAAGCCATTTCACTTCGCATTGGCACTGAAACAAGAGGCGTTGATTTGCCACACATCAATCAAAATTTTGAAACCAATATGAAGGGCATTTATATTGCAGGCGAACTTGGCGGTATGGGTTTGATTAAAAACAGTGTAGAACAAGGTCAGCAAGCCATTGATAATATCGTTAAAAGTAAAAAACCCTCAAAGCAAAATGTTTTTGATGTAATCATTGTTGGAGCAGGTCCTGCGGGAATATCAGCTACTTTAGCAGCAAAAAAATACGGATTAACCTCATTAACTTTAGAACAAGATTCTTTAGGCGGCACAGTTTTTACCTTTCCAAGAGCAAAAGTAGTGATGACTGCTCCTATGGATTTACCGCTTTATGGTAAAATTAAATTATTTAACACTTCTAAAAGCGAATTGCTTGAGCTTTGGAAAAAAGTTATTGCTGAACAGCATATAGAAATTAAAGAGCAAACCAAAGTAGAACATATCATCCCAAAAGAAGATGGCTCTTTTAAAGTTGTTACTAAACAAGGTGATGAATATTATTGTAACAATGTGCTACTCGCCATTGGAAGGCGCGGAAGTCCACGGAAATTAAATGTTCCCGGCGAAGATTCGGCTAAAGTTGCTTATCGACTTTTAGAACCGGAGCGCATAATTGATAAAAATATCATTGTTGTGGGTGGCGGAGATGCGGCTATTGAAACCGCTTTATTGCTTAAAGATACTAATCATGTGATACTTTCATACAGAAGCGACAAGTTTTCGAGGTTAAAACCAAAAAATAAAATAATTATTGACGAAGCTATTGCAAATAATAAAATTAAAGTTATCTTTAACAGTAATTTAAAAGCCATCAACCAAGCCAATGTTGTTATGAATGCTTCAGATACCAATTTAGAAACAATTATTGAAAATGACTTAGTCTATATTTTTGCCGGAGGCGAATTGCCAACAGCATTTTTACAAAAGGCAGGCGTAGAAATTTCAAAAAGATTTGGCTACATTATGAAAAAACATTAAAAATGAAAGCGTTTTCTAAATATATGGTCCTCTTAGTTTTATTAAATACCTTTTATAACTATGGACAAATATCACCGGGCGATTTAACAAATGCTCATGCCAAATTTGAAGGCATGAGCAATTGCACTTTATGCCACGATTTAGGAAACAAAGTTACCAATAACAAATGCCTTGAATGCCATAAAGACATTCAAGCTTTAATAAAACAAAAAAAAGGCTATCACATAAGTATAGAGGTAAAAGGAAAAGATTGCTTTCAATGTCATAATGAACACCACGGGCGCAAGTTTAATATGATTCATTTTGATGAAAAAAAATTTAAACACAATTTAACTGGTTATAAATTAGAGGGTAAACACGCTGAAGTAGATTGTAAAAAATGCCACGTTTCAGGATTTATTGCCGATGTAAACCTAAAAAAAAGACCGCAAACTTTTTTAGGATTAGATAACAAATGCGCCTCTTGTCACGCCGATTATCATCAAAAAACCTTGTCATCAAATGATTGTGCAAAATGCCACGACTCCAAAAAATTTAAACCTGCCGTAAATTTTGATCATAATAAAGCCGACTTTAAACTTAAGGGAAAGCACCTTGCAGTTGATTGCACTAAATGCCACGCAAAAAGCACTTTAAACGGAAAAGACTTTCAAAAATTTAACAACCTGTCTTTTAATGATTGTAAATCTTGCCACAACAATCCACATAGTGATAAAATTAAAGCCACTTGCACCCAATGCCACAATGAAGCTTCCTTTAAAGTGATAAAAGGTGTTGGAAAATTCAATCATAACACCACCAATTTTACATTAAAAGGAAGTCATTTAAAAGTTGATTGTTTTAGTTGCCATGCCAAAACTACCAATCCAAAATTGGTATTTCAAGATAAACTAGGTATTGACGAAACCAATTGTGTTAAATGTCATGAAGATAAACACAGCGGTAAACTAGGTAATGACTGCACAAAATGCCACAACGAAATTAAATTTGTTTCCTCAAAAACATTAGAATCTTTTGATCACAAAACAACCGATTATCCCCTAGTAGGCAGGCATCAAAAAGTTGATTGCAAACAATGTCATAAAACCGAAAAATATACGCAAGCTATTGATTTTTCGGCTTGTAAAAATTGCCATACCGATTATCATAAAGGTGAATTTATAAAAAATGGCTTAACTCCTGACTGCAAGCAATGCCATTCTTTAAACCAAGGTTTTGACAACACCCTCTTTACAACCGAGCAACATCAAAAATCAAAATTTCCACTTGAGGGCGCTCACGGCGCTACCCCCTGTTTTGCTTGCCATGTGAGCGAAAAAGAAAAACTATGGACCTTTAAAAATCTAGGAATTACATGCTCAGAATGTCATCAAGATCAGCATAAAGACCTTATTCAAACTAAATTTTATCCCAATAAAAAATGTACTGCTTGTCATAACAGCGAAACTTGGAATGCAATAAATTTTGATCACAAATTGACAAAATTCCCTCTTGAAGGCAAACACCTTGAAACCGATTGCCGAAGTTGTCATTTTAAATTGGATACTAAAAATAAAATAACCGTTCAAAAATTCATCAATTTAGATATGAAATGCAGCGGTTGTCATACCGATAATCACAAAAATCAGTTTGCCCTAAATGGCGTAACTGATTGCACCAGATGCCATACTTCAAAAAATTGGCTACCCGAAAAATTTGATCATAACACCACTAACTTTAAACTAGATGGACGTCATGCTCAAGTTGCTTGCAACCTATGTCATAAGGCTGTAAACGAATCTAAAAATCTTGTTTCTAATTATAAAATAGAAAAACACCAATGTATAGACTGTCATCGATAATACTCGTTCTATTTGGGTTTACTCAAATATTGGCGCAATCACCTCACGGCGATGCCCTTAAAATTGATTGTGTAAAATGTCATACTTCTGAAAGTTGGAAGGTCAATTTAAAAACCATTAGCTTCGACCACAATAGCACTGGTTTTGCGCTAAATGAATCGCATTCCAAAACCGATTGTGTTGAATGTCATAAAACATTGGTATTTAATCAAGCATCTAACCAATGTGCCTCATGCCATACCGATTTGCATAACGCAACGGTTGGAAATGATTGTGCGCGTTGCCATACTCCAAAATCTTGGGTTGTTACTAACATACCAGAATTACACGAAGAAAATGGGTTTCCACTAGTGGGTTCTCACAAAACATTAAATTGTATTGAATGCCATAAATCGGAAACTAATTTAAGGTTTGACAGAATTGGAAATGAGTGTATTAACTGTCATAGAGAAACCTTTAACAATGCGCAGAATCCCAATCATGTTACCGGAAATTATTCCACAAATTGCATTGAATGTCATAACCCACAATTAAAAGAATGGACGCCTTCTAATTTTAACCACGACTTTTTTCCATTAACGCAAGGCCACAATATTGGTGATTGTAACCAATGTCATACTACCAATAATTTTACTGACGCCTCACCCGATTGCGTGAGTTGTCATCAAACTACCTTTAATAATACGGTAAATCCAAAACATGCTGATGCCGCATTTGATACCGATTGTAAGGTTTGTCACACCACAAACCCCGGTTGGAAACCTGCTACTTTTGACCACAACTTTTTCCCTTTAACTAAAGGTCATGATGTTCAAAATTGCAATGCATGTCATGCTACTACACCAAATTATGCTACTACACCTACCGATTGTGTAACTTGTCATCAAACTGATTTTAACAATACCAGCAACCCTAATCACCTTGTAAATAATTTTCCAACAGATTGTGCCACTTGTCACACAACTAACCCAGGCTGGACCCCATCAACATTTAATCACACCTTTTTCCCTTTAACGCAAGGTCATAATTTGCCCGATTGTAAAACGTGCCACACTACAAACAATTTTACCGATGCCTCACCCGATTGCGTGAGCTGTCATCAAACAACTTATAACAACACAAACAATCCAAATCACGTTGCTGCTGGTTTTCCAACAGATTGTATGGCGTGCCACACCACTAATCCCGGATGGACACCTGCCACTTTTGATCACACCAATTTTCCACTTACCTTGGGTCATAATATTGCGGATTGTACACAATGTCATAAAAATGGAAATTTTACCAATACCTCACCCGATTGTGTGAGCTGTCATCAAACAACTTACAACAACACAACTAATCCAAATCACGTTGCTGCTGGTTTTCCAACAGATTGTATGGCTTGTCACACCACTAATCCCGGATGGACACCTGCCACTTTTGATCACACCAATTTTCCACTTACCTTGGGTCATAATATTGCGGATTGTACACAATGTCATAAAAATGGAAATTTTACCAATACCTCACCCGATTGTGTGAGCTGTCATCAAACAACTTACAACAACACAACTAATCCAAATCACGTTGCTGCTGGTTTTCCAACAGATTGTATGGCTTGTCACACCACTAATCCCGGATGGACACCTGCCACTTTTGATCACACCAATTTTCCACTTACCTTGGGTCATAATATTGCGGATTGTACACAATGTCATAAAAATGGAAATTTTACCAATACTTCACCCGATTGTGTGAGCTGTCATCAAACAACTTACAACAACACAACCAATCCAAATCACGTTGCTGCTGGTTTTCCAACAGATTGTATGGCTTGCCACACCACTAATCCCGGTTGGACACCTGCCACTTTTGATCACACCAATTTTCCACTTACCTTGGGTCATAATATTGCGGATTGTACACAATGTCATAAAAATGGAAATTTCACCAATACCTCACCCGATTGCGTGAGCTGTCATCAAACTGATTTTAATAATACAACTAATCCAAATCATTTAGCTACAGGGTTTTCAACGGATTGTATGGCTTGTCACACCACAAATCCAAATTGGACGCCTTCTACCTTTAATCACGATGGACAGTATTTTCCTATCTATTCTGGCAAACACCAAGGAGAATGGACTAATTGTAATGAATGTCATACAACACCAAATAATCTATCTACTTTTAGTTGTATAATCTGCCACGAGCACAGTAATCAAGCTAGTTTAGCGAATGATCACAACGGCGTTTCTGGCTATACTTATGTTAGCAGTGAATGTTATAGATGTCATCCCGACGGAAAGGGCTAGAAATTATATTGATATGAAAAATAGTATTGTTTTATTAGTGTTTATAACTCTTTTTTGTTCAAAAATATTTGGACAAGAACACAACGGAATTTTAAAGGGCAAAATAACTTTTGTAACCTCTCAAAATGTATATGTAAATTTTGAAAATACCGATAATATAAAAGTTGGCGATACTTTGAACCTTTCAAACAGTGCTAAGCCTTGCCTAATTGTAACAAACAAATCTTCTAAATCGGTGGTAGCTGTGATCATTAATGGCTGTGAAGTCAAAAAAGATGATGAGGTTACTTTTAAATTTTTAATAAACCAAGAGCCCCTTGTTGAAGTTAAAAAAGTGACCATTCCAATTGATTCCATTAGTATAAAACCAGTTACGGTAAGTAAAAAAGCTGAAACTGTAAAAAATTTGGAACGCATTTCAGGGAAATTTTCGATTGCTAGCTACAGTAATATTTATAGCACTAGGCCAAACCGACAGAAAATAATCACTCGTTTTAATATCTATGCCGATCATATCAACAATTCTAAATATTCCTTTGAATCTTATCTTAATTATAATAAAGATATACGGACTGTTACCAATAATTACACTCAAAATCAAAGTCCTTTTAAAGTTTATAGTTTTGCGTTAACTTATGACAAAAGTCCTACCTTATCAATTGCCATTGGACGAAAAATCAATAACAGCATATCGTCGGTTGGTGCAATTGACGGATTGCAAGTTGAAAAACATTTCGGCAAAAATTATGTCGGTGCAATTGTTGGTTTTAGACCCGACTTATTTGATTATGGTTTCAATTCAAATTTGTTTGAATATGGAGCCTATATTGGTCGCCTCACAAATACGCCCAATCTATACTCGCAAACTACATTTGGAATTATAGAGCAACAAAAAAACGGAAAGGTAGATAGGCGATACACTTATTTTCAACATTCAAGCACGTTTTTTAACAAGCTCAACTTATTTTCATCTTTTGAGGTTGACATTTTTAATAAATTTAATGGCTTGAAAACAAGCAGTGCCCGATTGACTAATTTTTATGCATCAACCCGTTATAAATTTAGCAAAACCGTAGATGCAAGCATTTCTTTTGATTCGAGAAAAAGCATCATTTATTACGAGACTTTTCAATCGGAAGTAGAGCGCTTATTATCGGATGATGTTGCCAGACAGGGTTTGCGTTTTAGAATCAATACTAAACCATTAAAATACGTCAACGCAGGAGCAAGTTATAGCATTAGATATCAAAGTGATAAACTCAATAAATCGGAAAATATAAACGCTTATTTTAGCATGTATCAAATTCCAAATATTGGAGGATCGTTCAATTTTAATTTTAATAACAACACCTCTAATTACCTAAAAAGTAATATCCTATCTTTTTCTCATTCAAGAACTATGTTTAAGGATCAACTGAGTACCGATTTTTATTTTAGAACGGTAGATTACACCTATAACAGCAATAATTTAAAAACCAAAGAAAATTACTTTGGAATTGATTTATCAATAAATATTAACCGAAATTTGCGTTTTAGTTTAGATGGTGAATATCAAAAGGGCGATTTAGAAAAAAACTACAGAATTAATACTCAAATAATAAAACGATTTAATAACAATAAGAAAAAAACAAATTATGCGTACTAAATTTAAATTAACAGCTACATTATTTGCACTCCTATTAACTTTAGCTTCTTGTAAAAAAGAACCAGAATCTAAATATACACCTTTAAATGGTACAGAAGCCATGCCTGCAATAGACTCAAGCTCAACAGCAACACCTTCATTTAATGACGATTTACACACCGTTAAGGTAAACGAAATTTTAAAAACCCAACGCTATTTATACCTTAATGTATCAGAAAAAGGGGCTGTTGAACCATTTTGGATTGCCACCAGAATTATGGATATTACCGTTGGCGAAACCTACTTTTATAAAGGAGGTCTTTTAAAAACAAACTTCGAAAGTAAAGAGTTTAACAAGGTTTTTGACAAAATTTACCTAGTCTCTTCAAATTTAGTTTTGGCAAATCACGCCACAAATCCAGATTTTCAAAACACAGCGGCTAATGTTCAGGCCGATGTCAATCCAACAAAAACCACTCAAAAACAAGTTGCCGTTAAAGGTTCGATAAAAATTGCTGAATTGGTTAAAAATGCGAAGAAATACGAGGGAAAAACAGTGCAAATTAGCGGTACTTGCAAAAAATTAAATGCGAGTATTATGGGCAAAAATTGGATTCACCTTGCCGATGGAAGCAAAGATTCTTACGACCTTGTGGTTACCTCTACTGAGCTTGTTAATGAAGGCGACTTTGTTACCATTAAGGCTGTTGTAACCCTAAACAAAGATTTTGGTGCAGGCTATAAATATGACCTTATTTTAGAAAATGGAACACTTGTTCATTAAAATATTTTTTTTATAAAATATTAAAAGGGGGCTAATTAGCCCCTTTTTTCATAACTTCTGCTAAAATATTTTTCCCCGTAACAGCCATTGCGGTTAATACACCCGAAAACAAAGCGCCTCCAACACCTGCCGTAACAATATCTTGTCCCGTAAGGTAAAAGTTTTTAATAGGCGTTTTAGGTTTTAAAAAATCTTGTCTAAATCGGCTTGGGCTGTGATCTAAACCGTAAATTTCTCCTTTTTCATAATTCACAAAATGTTGTGTGGTTAATGGTGTTGAAAGTTCATAATAATCAACTTTTCCTTCAAGATGTGGAAGTTGTTTATAGAGTTCTTTTAGCAAACGCTGGGCGATTTGTTCTTTTAACGCTTCATAAGCTTCACCTCTTTTTTTCCAGCGCGTGCCAAACCAAGGTGCAAAGGTTTCATAAGGCACAAGGGTAATGACGTCAATAGTGCTTTTATCGGGATAGCGATTAAGCCAATCTGGGTCTTTAGCCGAAGGAAATGAAATGTAAACCATTGGAAATTCTTCGTTAATATCTTTTAAATAACGTGCAACACACGAATCGTGGTCACCAACTTTGGGATAAATCCAATGATTGGTTTTTGGCAATTGCAATGCATCGGGCGTCCCTTTTAATCCAATATACAAACTCACGTGTGCGACAGATTGTTTTACTTTTTGCAATTGTAAGTTCAGTTGGTGTTTTTCAACAATTTTTGTGGGTAAAAGTTTGTGATAAGTTGTCATAATGCCTGCATTGCTGATGATATTTTTAGCATAAAACAAGGTGCCATCCATCATTTTAACCCCTTTTGCGACGTTATTTTCTATCATTACTTCGGCAACTTCGGCATTAATCAGAATAGTTCCACCAAAAGCCTCAATCACCGGGTCGATGGTTTTAACAATTTGAGAAGAGCCACCAACGGGAAAGCTGCCTCCGTCAAAATAATGGCGCGCAACCGAGGCGTGCATATAAAAACTGCTCTGCTTTGGTGGCAAACCATAATCGCCATACTGGGCACAGAGCACTTTAATAAGCGTTTCATTTTTGGTTAAGGCGCTTAAAACTTCATAGGTTGTTTTATCGGCCAATTTATAAAAAGGCCTTTTCATAAATCCGCCAATCAAGCGGTTTAAAAGGGGTGGCAAAGCCTTGCTTATGTAATAATTTTTGCTGGTTTTAACCGCTTGGAATACCAATTTTAAATAAGCTTCGATGGCTTTTTCTTCTTCTGGAAAATAAGAAATTAGCTGCGCTTTGAAATTTTTAACGCCTTTCACAAAATCATAATGTTTATCACCAATTATAATACGGTCGTAAACTTCGCCTAAATCGGCCCATTTAAGTGCGCCATCGGTAAGGTAATTAAAAAGGTTTTTCATAAGGCTATTTTCGCGCTGCATCTCGCCTATATAATGGATTCCCACATCCCACTCATAGCCATTTCGTTTAAAAATATGCGTAAATCCACCCGCCGTATAATGGCGTTCAAGAACCAAAACCCTTTGACCTTGTTTTGCTAAAATAGCTGCCGTTGCAAGTCCACCCATTCCCGAACCGATAATTATGGTGTCATAGTTTTTTAATAATTTTGGTTGTTGTTTATAAGATTGAATCATCTTTTCTATTTTTTAATGGAACAAGATACAAAATTGAAATCACTATCTTTATGGCTAAATAAAAAAAATACAAGCTATTCAAAATTTTTAATGATTTGTTGTAACCTTTCTTTTTAAAACCACGTCTTAACAATAATGACGGACAAAGATCAAATAATAATTGCTAAAGTTTTGAGTGGAAACACCAATGCTTATACCTATTTGGTCAATGATTACAAGGATTTTGTGTTTACAATTGCTTTTAATATTGTAAAAAACCGAGAAGATGCTGAAGATATTGCGCAAGAATCATTTGTAAAAGCCTATAAACAATTACACACTTTTAAAGGTGATTCTAAATTTTCGACTTGGTTATATACCATTACTTTTAGAACGGCTATTTCGGCAAATCGCAAATTAGCAATTGCAATTACCGAAGTTGATGATTATGTGCTCAATAATTTTGAAGATGATGACTTGGCAAGCCAAATCACCGTGCTTAATGCCGAAGACCAAAAGTACTATATTGAAAAAGCCATGAAAAAATTACCCGAATTAGATGCTTTGGTGTTAACTTTGTATTATTTAAACGAGCATACAACCGAAGAAATTGAAAAAATTACTGGTTTTTCAAAGGTAAATATCAAAGTGAGAATGCACCGTGCACGCAAAAAATTAGCCGATTCACTAAAAGAAATTTTGCCTAAAGAAGCTGTTTTATGGCGTTAATTACACAAAAATGAAAAAAGAGGCATTAAAAAAAATAATCGCACAAAACCTTAAGGTAAAACCCTCACCCGATTTTACCGATAAGCTTATGAAAACCATTACGGCAACGGCTAATGAAGCCTTGCTAAAAACAACTTTAAAAGCCCATCTTATTCATCCGGCTCCCGATAATTTTGCCACTAAAGTATTGCAAACCATCAATAAAAAAGAACAAGTCATTGCTTATAAACCCGTTATTAGCAAAACCGTTTGGTACCTTTTAGGTTTACTGTTTACCTTGATTTTAATTTTAGGCTTAAGTTCATCCGATTCAAAAGTAGAAACTAAATACCGCGCTTTAAGTTTAGATTTTTTTAATTCAAAAATCAATCTATTGGCGCAATACCTAGTTTCAAACTCCTTTTTAAGTATGCTTTTAGTAAGCATTTTGAGCTTAATTTTGATTGATATGCTATTTAAATCAGCACGTTTGTCTAAAATGTCAAGCTAACACAAAGCTTGATGCGAAGCACAAAAGTTCATCTAACCACTAAACCCACTTTCTTGTTAAACACCTGTCATCAATCCAGGCTTGTTGTCCAATCATTATAGGTCATTTCAAATTTGATTTCATTTGTTCCGTGTGTTCCAACTGCTATCCAGCCTGCTTTTCTATAAAATTTTTCTGCTCGTGTGTTAAAGTCGGTACCTAACCAAACTGTATCTTTTGTTTGAGTAAAATACCAGTTTAACATTATTTTGTGTAGCTGCTGTCCAATACCTTTTTTCTCATATTTTGGGTCTAAAAATAGTGCCCATATATTATTTTCTTTCAAGTCAACCATTGCAAAACCAACAATTTGCTTATCAATTTCGCACACCCAACCTTTTCCCCTTACTGTAATAAATTCTTCACAATCTTTGTCTGTCACTAAATTAGGGTTAGATAGCGTGTTTTCTGTTACAGAATTTCTTACGATTTGAATTTGTTTTATATCGTCAATTTTAGCTTCTCTAAAAGTCATAATTTATTCTATTCATTTATTTTTTTATCATTAGGTTTTCCTAAATTGTCAGCTTGGTTGATGTTTAGTCGCTTTAGCCTGACCGCCAACGGCTTGCCACTTTAAGAAGTGGCGGATTTTCAACACAAATGTTCAATTGAAAAACTGAACTTCATTTAACCACTGAACCGCCACTTTTGGGTTGGTGCTGTTATAGGCTGCCGTTCCTTCAGTTTGCATAAGTGTCCGCTTTATAAAATTCGTGTTCTGCTTTGTCGAAGTCTTCTAAAACAAGTTCAAAGTCAACAAGATTTTTGTCAATCCATAAACTGTCTTGGTTGCGAAAATTCAATCCCGTTTTTTTGTCAACCATTACAAAATTCACGAAGTCAAAATTTACTGTTTTAACGTCAACTTGGTCACTATCTCCCGATAGATAGTTTTGCTTGTCACCAAAGAGAATAAACACTAATTCAATTTTGTCAAGTTCTTGCTTGTCATTGAATGTCTGTCTCGTCCTAAAAAAAGTTTACACTTTTTGGTTAATAATCCTACTACAAATTTACACATTTAAATTAATCCTAAAATAGCTTTACATTTGTTGAACCAGAAGAAGCAGAAACGAGCAATGCTGAG
>Ga0210052_1001626_pt1 | contig 12171 bp, 11 predicted proteins | sample CryGeymeta201508_FD_183976 | JGI IMG/M metagenome (GOLD analysis project Ga0210052, IMG submission 183976) | Groundwater microbial communities from Crystal Geyser aquifers in Utah, USA - Crystal Geyser metaG 2015-08 (SPAdes) (version 2) | ecosystem: Environmental > Aquatic > Deep subsurface >...
GCGGGGCTCTAAAAACTGAGCCGGGGAGGCTCAGGGAGGGGAGGATTACATGTTGTATGCGCGTTCGCCGTGGGATACCGTATCCAGACCTTCGCGTTCTTCTTCTGCCGTGACACGCAGGCCGATGGTCAGGTCAACGATCTTGTAGCAGATGAAGGCCACTACACCGGACCACACCAGCGTGGTCAGTACGGCTTGAGCCTGTATCCACAGTTGCCCGCCCATGTCGGTATTGACCACCGTGTTGGCGACGTAATCGGCAATGCCCGTGCCGCCCAGGCTCCAGTTGTTGAACACCCCGGTGAGCAGCGCACCCAGAATACCGCCGATGCCGTGGATGCCGAATACGTCCAGCGCATCATCCGCACCCAGCAGCTTCTTCAGACCCGTTACACCCCAGAAACACACTACACCGGACAGCGCGCCGATGCACAGGCCGCCGCCGATACCGACCCAACCGCAGGCCGGGGTGATGGCAACCAGACCCGCCACCGCACCGGATGCCGCACCCAACAGGCTGGGCTTACCCTTCAGCAGCCATTCCGCAGCCATCCAGCTCAACACAGAGGCCGCTGTGGCAATGAAGGTATTAGCAAAAGCCAGGGTTGCCGTGCCGCCCGCTTCCAGCGCAGAACCCGCGTTGAAACCGAACCAGCCCACCCACAACAGTGCAGCACCGATCATGGTCATCACCAGATTGTGCGGAGCCATGGCTTCCTTGCCATAACCGATGCGACGACCGACCATGAATGCACCGACCAGACCTGCAATCGCCGCGTTGATGTGCACCACGGTACCACCGGCAAAGTCCAGCGCACCCTTTTGGAACAACCAGCCCGCCTTGGTGGTTTCCACCGCCAGCGTTGCCGCATCCTTAATCGCATCGGGACCTGTCCAGAACCACACCATGTGTGCAATCGGCAGATAGGCGAAAGTGAACCACAGTGCGGAGAACAACAGCACGGCGGCGAACTTCATGCGTTCGGCAAAGGCACCGACGATCAGCGCCACGGTGATGGCGGCGAAAGTAGCCTGAAACGCAACGAAGATGAACTCAGGAATTACCACGCCCTTACTGAAGGTGGCCGCATTGGCGACACTGCCTGTGGCCGGATCGAAGATACCCTTGAGGAACAGCCTGTCGAAGCCACCGATAAACGCGTTACCCTCGGTGAACGCCAGCGAATAGCCGTAGATCGCCCAAAGCACGGTAATCAGCGCGAAAATACTGAACACCTGCATCAGGATGGACAGCATATTCTTGCTGCGTACCAAGCCCCCATAGAACAGTGCCAAGCCGGGGATAGACATCATAATCACCAGCAAGGTGGCCACCAGCATCCAGGAGGTATCACCCTTGTTCGGCACAGGAGCGGCGACGGCGACCGCTTCAGGGGCAACGGCGGGAGCGGCCGCCGGTGCTGCCACGGTTTCTGTCACGATCGGAGCAGATGCCGCCTCCTCAGCGAAAACAGGCGCTGACAAGCCGCATAACGCGACCATCAGCATGATTGACGCTAGTATTTTCTTCATTTCAATCTCCTTAAAGTAAAGCTCGCGTAAGCGTTCGTTTGACCCCTCGCCCTCTGGGAGAGGGTTTGGATGAGGGAAACGTGCATGGCGCGTTTGGTTATTGTGCCGTGCACGTTAAAGGGCTTCCGCGCCGGACTCGCCGGTACGGATGCGGATCACTTGTTCGATTTCCTGCACGAAAATCTTGCCGTCGCCAATTTTGCCGGTGTGAGCAGATTTTTCGATCGCTTCGATAACGCGATCCAGTTGTTCGGCATCAATCGCCGCTTCAACTTTGACCTTGGGCAGAAAATCCACTACATATTCCGCACCGCGATACAACTCGGTGTGACCCTTTTGTCGCCCGAAGCCTTTGACTTCCGTGACGGTGATACCCTGTACGCCGATTTCGGACAGGGCTTCACGCACCTCGTCCAGCTTGAACGGCTTGATGATGGCTGTGACCATTTTCATCATTTTCTCCTAAGTGAAGTGCGGGGGCTTTCGCCCCCGGCGGTTTTTAGAACGCGCGTGTCAAAGACAATACTGCGGTGCTACGCCCCAGGTATTTACCTTGTGGATTGGTATAAAAAGCAGCGCCTGCATTGGTATCGCTCAATGCCAAACCGACAACGAAGCCGCTAAAGTCTTTGCTAACACTCAGTTTGTAATCGGTGTAGGTCGCCACAGAAGCGGTCACCCCCCTGTAACTTTGTTTGCCTACATGCGCCCCCAAGCTAATACCGGTATCAGCAACGGGCACGCTTGCATTCACTTCAAAGTAATTCGTTCCAGACGCATCCGCCACGCCAAAGGTCTTACCCAGGCTATGGGAATACTTTGCAGAAATCCATTTGTAACCCAGCGCACCATAAATTTCGTCAGTATCGCCTTTGGTTGCACCAGCAACATATGAGCCGGGATAGTTGTAACGCAGGAAACCAACGTCATATGTAAAATCTCCTGCAAAGCTGTTCCTGAAACCGAAATAGGTATCCAATTCCACCCCCGCCGAAGTAGCGACACCTGCATCGCTCAACCAACTGATGCTCGACCCCCAGATACCGGCATAGAGACCACTGGCATGGGCATAATCAAAGCCGCCTTGAATGGCAGGTTTTGCACCTGTTTGCGAAATGCCCCGGTATAAGTAGTCACTTACCAAACCAACATTGGCAGTGAAAGTATGAGGAGAGGCTGCTTCAGCCATCGCCAGTGAAGGCACTACTGCCAGGATCAAAGAGAACAATAATTTGCTGTGCGACATGATGATTCCTTTCAAGTGATAAATAACAAAAATGAATTTCCCGCGCCAAGTTAAAAGCAATATGCGTGCCACTAATTTTTTATTGTTAATAAACATATAGTTATAATATTACATTGGTTTTTTAAAGGGCTGCCCCGCACCAAGCCAACGCACACTTTAGCTATCGCGCACCATTAACGTGCGCCGCCAGAGAGGCCGAAGTTTGCTACACTGCCGGAAAAACAGGATTCAGACTGCAAGGGTCTTCGCCTAACGGGCATGGCATATTGCCACCCCTGATAATGAAACACGCCATGCCCGTCCCTCACCCCCGCCCCCCTCTCCCAGAGGGCGAGGGGTACGATTCGTCGTTGCGCGAGTTTCACGTTAAATATAGTCGCGCTTTGCGCTCGTTGTTTTGAGCGAAGGATTCGGCAAACCATAAACCCTATCGAAGGATTTGCACCATGCTAAACGCCAAGGTTTTTGAAGAAATTTCCGCCAAAGTGAGCGCGGCGCTGGATAACAGCCCCGCCAAAGACATCGAAAAAAACATGCGCGCCCTGCTGACGCAAGGTTTTGCAAAGCTCGATCTGGTGACCCGCGAAGAGTTCGACATTCAGGCGCAAGTGCTGCTGCGCGCACGCGAACAACTCACCGCACTCGAAGCGCGCGTCGCCGAACTGGAAGCGCAACGAGACGCAGTCGCAAAATAACATGAGCCTGGCGGTACTCTACAGCCGCGCTTTATCCGGCATGGAAGCCGAACTGGTCACGGTCGAAGTGCATCTCGCCAACGGTCTGCCGAGCTTCACCATCGTCGGACTGCCCGAAACCGAGGTCAAGGAAAGCCGGGAGCGGGTGCGCGCCGCCCTGCAAAACTGCCAGTTCGATTTCCCCGCCCGGCGCATCACCGTCAATTTAGCCCCCGCCGATTTGCCCAAGGAAAGCGGGCGCTACGACCTGCCCATCGCGCTGGGCATACTCGCCGCAACCGGGCAAATCCCCACCGACCGACTCGCCGAATACGAATATGCGGGCGAACTGGCACTGACGGGCGAACTGCGCCCGATACGCGGCGCGCTGGCGATGACCTATCGTGCAGCCAACTCGGGACGTGCCTTTATCCTGCCGGAAGCCAATGCGGCAGAGGCCGCGCTGGTGGAAGCTGCCGTGGTCTATCCCGCCAAAACACTCCTGCAAGTCGCCGCGCATCTGGCGCGTCGCGAAACCATAAAACCTTACCTAAACCTGCCTGAAACCCTCCCCCCCCATTACCCCGACATGAGCGAGGTCAAGGGACAGGAACAGGTCAAGCGCGCGCTGGAAATTGCCGCCGCTGGCGGGCATAGCGTGTTGATGATGGGGCCGCCGGGCGCGGGAAAATCCATGCTGGCGGCGCGTTTCCCCGGCATCCTGCCGCAGATGACCCAGCAGGAAGCGCTGGAAAGCGCGGCCTTGCAATCGCTGGATGGCAGCTTTGATGTCAGCCGCTGGAAGTCTCGCCCGTATCGCGCACCCCACCATACCGCTTCCGGCGTGGCACTGGTCGGCGGCGGCAGCAACCCGCGTCCGGGTGAAATTTCGATGGCGCTGCATGGGGTGTTATTTTTGGACGAACTGCCGGAATTCGACCGCAGCGTGCTGGAAGTGTTGCGCGAGCCGCTGGAATCGGGGCATATCACCATCTCGCGCGCCGCGCGCCGCGCCGAATTCCCCGCGCAATTTCAGTTGATAGCGGCGATGAATCCGTGTCCGTGCGGCTATTTTGGCCACTACAACGGCAAATGTCGCTGTACGCCCGACCAGATTTCGCGCTATCGCGGCAAAATTTCCGGCCCCTTGCTGGACCGCATAGACATACAGATTGAAGTCCCCGCCGTGCCGCAGGATGACTTGCTGGGCAAGGCCGCTGGCGAGTCCAGCCTGTCCGTGCAGCAGCGCGTCAATGCGGCCAGAGCACGGCAACTGGCGCGACAAGGGAAAAACAACGCGCTGCTTTCCGTCACGGAAATTGAGGCTTTTTGTACGCCGGATGCACCCGGCATCGCCTTGTTACAACAGGCTTTAAGCCGCCTCAACTTATCGGCGCGCGCCTACCACCGCATCCTCAAGGTCGCGCGCAGCATCGCCGACTTGGCGGGCAGCGATGCCGTCACCCGTTCACACATCGCCGAAGCCGTACAATATCGCCGCCTGAATTTTTAACAGCCGCACGAGGCGGCTGTTTTTGGGGGGAGGAGGATTAACCGAACAATCTGCCGAAAAAACCTTTTTTCTTCTCGATAAAACTATCCTGCTGAATATTCCGTTTGACGTATTCCACATAATCCGCATCATCGCGCTTGATGTGGTTGAACAGCCAGGTAAACAGCATCTTGTGCAGCTCTTCCGACACATCTTCGCCCAGGCTGAAACGATGCTGCAAGTCGGCCACCTTGTTGACGAACATTTCATGCACTCTCTTGTGCGCCTTCAAAAATGGGTAATGCGCGTCTTCCTGCATACTTTCCTCGAAGGCGAAGTGCGAAAGCGTGTAATCCACCGTTTCATCTATCACTCGACCCAAGTCTTCCATCTTGTGGCCGCTTTTGCGCGCGTCGTCAAGTTCATTGATGTATTCGACAATGCGTTGATGCTGCTTATCAATGATGTTAATGCCGGTGTTGAGGTCGGTAGTCCAAACGAGCTTAGCCATGACATCCTCCTAATCTGGGTTATTGTGGGTACAAATTACATGAGCTTCGGATAATAAGCCTATTCGTCATCCGAGATATTGTTTTAGCTCAAATTTTGATGCGTACATGTTAAAATCGAACGACTTTTTTTGCCTTCAACGACCATGACCCGCTCCCCGCACCCGATAGAAAATCTTCTCCAGCAGCGCATCCTGATTCTGGATGGCGCGATGGGGACGATGATCCAACGCTACAAGCTGACCGAAGCGGACTATCGCGGCACACGTTTCGCCGATTGGCATCGTGACCTCAAGGGCAACAACGACCTGCTAGTCATCACTAAGCCCGAAGTCATCAAAGCGATCCATTGTGAATATCTGGCGGCGGGCGCGGACATTATCGAGACCAACACCTTTGGCGCGAACGCGACCACGCTGAACGCCTATGGCATGTCCGAATTCAACTACGAGCTGAACAAGGCGGGTGCGCGTGTGGCGCGCGAAGCGTGCGACCAATTTGCGACAGCCGACAAGCCGCGCTTCGTCGCAGGCGTTCTGGGGCCCACCGACAAGACCGCGACCATTTCGCCGGACGTGAACGACCCTGCGGCGCGCAACATCAGCTTCGACAAGCTGGTTGCGGATTATTCGGAAGCCACGCGCGGCTTGATGGACGGCGGCGCGGATTTGATTTTGATCGAAACCATCTTCGATACGCTGAACGCCAAGGCGGCGATCTTCGCGGTAAAAACGGTGTTCGCGGAACGTAAGGCATCGCTGCCGATCATGATTTCCGGGACGATCACCGATGCCTCGGGCCGCACGCTGACCGGGCAAGTCACCGAAGCGTTCTACAATTCGCTGGCACACGCCAAGCCAATTTCCATCGGCCTGAACTGTGCGCTGGGTGCGGCTGAGTTGCGCCAGTATGTCGAGGAATTGTCGCGTGTCGCCAACTGTTACGTTAGTGCGCACCCCAACGCTGGCCTGCCCAACCCGCTGGCCGAAACCGGCTATGACGATACGCCCGAGAACATGTCCGGCCACATCAGGGAGTGGGCTGCCAGCGGCCTGCTCAACATCGTCGGCGGTTGCTGCGGCACTTCGCCCGCCTTCATCAAGGCGATTGCCGAAGTCGTCAAGGATGTCCCGCCGCGCAAGATTCCCGACCTTCCTGTCGAATGCCGTTTATCCGGCCTTGAGCCTTTCAATATCAGTGACGATTCCTTGTTCGTCAACGTCGGCGAACGCTGCAACGTGACGGGTTCAGCCAAGTTCAAGCGCCTGATTCTCGAGGGAAAATACGACGAAGCGCTGGAAGTCGCCAAGCAACAGGTCGAAACGGGCGCGCAGGTGATAGATGTCAACATGGATGAGGCGATGCTGGACGGCGAAGCCGCGATGGTGCGTTTCCTCAATCTCATCGCCTCCGAGCCGGACATTTCCAAAGTCCCGCTGATGATAGATTCCTCCAAGTGGAGCATCATCGAAGCGGGGTTGAAGTGCGTGCAGGGCAAGTCCATCGTCAACTCCATCTCGCTCAAGGAAGGCGAAGAAAATTTCATCAAATACGCCACGTTAGTGCGTCAATACGGCGCGGCAGCCGTGGTGATGGCGTTCGACGAACAAGGTCAGGCGGATACCTACCAACGCAAGACGCAAATCTGCCAACGCAGCTACGACATTCTGGTCAACCAGGTCGGCTTCCCGCCTGAGGACATCATCTTCGACCCGAACATCTTCGCCATCGCCACGGGCATCGAGGAACACAACAACTACGCGGTTGACTTTATCAACGCCTGCGTCTGGATCAGAAAAAATCTGCCCTATGCCAAGATTTCCGGCGGGGTGTCCAACGTATCGTTCAGCTTCCGGGGCAACGAGCCGGTGCGCGAAGCGATCCACACCGTGTTCCTGTATCACGCCATCAAGGCGGGCATGAACATGGGCATCGTCAACGCCGGACAGCTCGGCGTTTATGAAGAAATACCGAAAGAACTGCGCGACGCGGTGGAAGACGTGGTGCTCAACCGCCACCCGGATGCGGGCGAAAAACTGGTCAAAATCGCCGAAAACGTCAAGGGCGGCGGCAAGGAACAGGTCGAAGACCTGGAATGGCGCAAGGGTACGGTGCAGGAACGCCTGACCCACGCGCTGGTGCGTGGCATTACCACTTTCATCGTCGAAGACACCGAAGAAGCACGCCTGGCAGCCAATTTCCCGGTGGAAGTCATCGAAGGCCCGCTGATGACGGGCATGAACGTGGTCGGCGACCTGTTCGGCGCAGGCAAGATGTTTTTGCCGCAAGTGGTCAAATCCGCCCGCGTGATGAAACAGGCGGTAGCGCATTTGATTCCCTACATCGAAGCCGAAAAACTACGCTCGGGTGACACCAGCACCAAGGGCAAGATCGTCATGGCAACGGTGAAGGGCGACGTGCACGACATTGGCAAGAACATCGTCACCGTGGTGTTGCAGTGCAATAACTTCGAGGTGGTGAACATGGGCGTAATGGTGCCGTGCCAGCAGATATTGGACACCGCCCGCGAACACAACGCCGACATCATCGGCCTGTCCGGGCTGATTACCCCGTCGCTGGAAGAAATGGCGCATGTCGCCAAAGAGATGGAACGGCAAGGCTTCAAGATTCCCCTGCTGATCGGCGGCGCGACCACTTCGCGCGTGCATACGGCGGTGAAAATCGAACCCAATTATCCGAGCGGACAGACTGTGTATGTCGTGGATGCCTCGCGCGCCGTGGGGGTGTGCAGCAACCTGCTCTCCGACACGCTGCGCGACGAGTATGTGGCGGGCATCAAGGCGGAATACGCCAACGCGCGCGAAGACCATGAACGCAAGAAGACCAAGGCCGTGTATGTGTCGCTTGCAGCCGCGCGCGCGCATGGCTTCAAGACGAACTGGGGGATTTACACGCCGCCGAAACCCAATTTCCTGGGTGTCAGGGAATTGCGCGACTACAGCCTGGCAGAAATCGCCGAGTTTATTGACTGGTCGCCGTTTTTCCAGGCATGGGAACTGGCGGGTCGCTATCCGAAGATTTTGCAAGACGAAGTGGTGGGCGTTGAGGCGACCAAGCTGTTCGCCGATGCACAAGCCATGCTGAAAGAAATCGTCCAGGGAAAATGGCTCACCGCCAATGCCGTGTTCGGCCTGTTCCCTGCCAACACCGTGACTGTTGATGGCATACCGGGCGACGACATCGAGATCTACACCGACGAGACACGCAACAATGTAGCGATGACTTGGCACAACCTGCGCCAGCAGAGCAAGAAGCCGGACAACATCCCCAACTTCTGTCTGGCCGATTACATTGCTCCCAAGGGCGTGGCCGACTACATCGGCGGCTTCGCCGTCACCGCAGGCATCGGTATAGACGCGCGCGTGGCGGAATTCGAAAAGCAAAACGACGACTACAGCGCCATCCTGCTGAAATCGCTGGCCGACCGTTTGGCCGAAGCCTTCGCCGAATTGCTGCACTTGCGCGTGCGCCGCGAATTCTGGGGCTATGCGGCGGACGAAACGCTGGACAACGACGCGATGATCAACGAGAAATATCGCGGTATCCGCCCCGCCCCCGGCTATCCCGCCTGCCCGGAACACAGCGAAAAAGCGCCGTTGTTTGCGTTGCTGGATGCGCCAAACAAGGCCGGCATCACTCTCACCGACAGCTACGCCATGCTACCTACCGCAGCCGTTTCCGGCTTCTACTTCTCGCACCCTGACGCGAAATACTTCGCCACCGGCAAGATAGACCGGGATCAAGTCGCCAGCTATGCGGAGCGCAAGGGCTGGGATATTGAGAAAGCCGAACGCTGGTTGGCACCGGTTTTGAGTTACTAAGCAATGTAGGTTGGGTTAGCGTAGCGTGACCCAGCAGAATTGGTAGTAAATTGCAGTAGTTTAGTTTTGTAAACTCAGTTTTATAACTTAATAAACAAGGAGTGCACCATGCCGGGATTACTCGTAAATTCGACCGATACAGATGGTAAAGCACACAAAATTGGTGTTAAACAGCACGACGTGCTGTACAAATACAACGACACGATTTTGAACTCGGTTGATGACCTTATCACCGCGACTCAATCGGGCCAGTCCGAAAATGAGCTTGTTGCAATCCGTGGCAGCGAAATTTTGAACTTGTCAGTGGCGCAGGGTTCCTTGGGTGTATCGGTTCTTCCATATTCTCCCACTGATGCGACAATCGCTGGTGTTAGCAACGCTATTGCAAAATTTGAAAATGAGAAAACCGCAACGGCTCAAGCGGCTGTGAACGCAGCTTTAGAAAACATACTCGTAACTACCACACCAAGCATTGAAGGCTATCGTGTAATCAAAACGATTGAGGTTGTAACTGCCGAATGTGTCTATGGCATCAACTTATTTCTAGATTTCTTTGCCGCACTTACCGATACTTTTGGTGGAAGAAGCGGGGCTATGCAAAAAGCGCTACGCGATGCACGAAAGACATGCCTTGCTGAATTGAAGAAAGAAGCTTTACTAACAGGCGCAAATGCTGTCATTGGTGTCGATTTAGATTACAGCGAGATTTCTGGTGGTGGAAAATCAATGTTGTTTTTGGTGGCCAGTGGAACAGCGGTCATTATTGAGCCAATAGCTAAGGGTGGGCATTAAGTGTCCCAGTTCGATTGAGCTAATGGTGCCAGTAGCTAATGGCTAATGGGGTCAGCATCACAATAGATTTCGATTCCATATAGCAGGATGCAGAAAAGCATTTGACCCATAGGATGCACTCGATGCCGATATAATTAGGCAGCCATGATTACTAACTTACAAATCCAGCAAGCCGTTGATCGGCTGGTGGCTTCAGCGCAGCCGAGCAAGGTGATCTTGTTCGGCTCTTACGCGCGCGGTGATGCGACTGAAAGTTCGGATTTGGATTTGATGGTGATCGAACCTGAAGTCAGTAACCAATTTGACGAGATGGTGCGCTTACGCAATGCGGTGGGGAGTATGTCGGTTGGGGTGGATTTGCTGGTGTATTCGGATAGCGAAGCGACCCGCCGCAGCCAAGTGCCCGGGACTGCTTTGTATTGGGCGTTTAAAGAAGGGCGGGTGATGTATGACACCAGCCACTGAAGAGGCGCTGCGTTATATTCGGTTGGCGGATGACGATGCCGCCGCGTTTCGCGGTTTGCTGAAATTACCCGAGGTAAAATTTCGTCTGGCGTGTTTCCATGCACAACAGGCCATCGAGAAATTGTTGAAAGCGGTGCTGATTTTTAACGGGATTGAATTTCAGCGCACCCATGACTTGCATACCCTTGCAACCCTGCTGTTACAGAGCGGTATCACGCCTCCCTGCTCACCTGAAGAACTTACCCGTCTCAATCCGTTTGCAGTGACGTTTCGCTATGACGATACGGATATTCCGCTGATCCGGGATGACGTTGTAGCGACGATGGTGAAGACCATGCGTCACTGGGCGGGCGAAGTTGTTACCAAATGAAACCTTTAGATTGTTGGGTATCGAGCAGCCAGTCCTGAGCGAAGTCGAAGGGCTCCACCCAACCTACTAATATTTGACAAACATAGATAGATAACCAACCAGAAAGAGAAACATGACCACCCTCATCAAAACCGACACCAAACTGGGCGAAGGCGCGGAAGCGCAAGCCGGACAAACCGTCATTGTGCATTACACCGGCTGGCTCTTTGACGAGAGCGCACCCGAGAACAAGGGCACGAAGTTCGACAGCTCGCTTGACCGCAACGAGCCTTTTGATTTTCCGCTCGGCGGCGGGCGCGTTATCAAGGGTTGGGATCAAGGTGTGCAGGGTATGAAGGAGGGCGGATCGCGCACGCTTATCATCCCCGCAGAGATGGGTTATGGCGCACAAGGTGCGGGCAATGATATTCCGCCCAATGCCACGCTGGTGTTCGAGGTGAAGCTGCTCAAGGTGATCCGCACCGAGAGGGTGGATACCAAGCTCGGCGAGGGCGACGAGGCGCAGGCCGGGCAGCATGTGACCGTACACTACACCGGCTGGCTGTTCGACAAGAACGCGGAAGGTAACAAGGGCACGAAGTTCGACAGCTCGCGCGACCGCGACGAGCCGTTCGACTTCCCGCTCGGCCAGAGCCATGTGATACAGGGTTGGGATATGGGTGTGCAGGGCATGAAAGTGGGTGGTCAGCGCACGCTGGTGATTCCGCCTGAAATGGGCTATGGCAAGCGCGGCGCGGGTGGGGTGATTCCACCGAATGCGAAGCTGATTTTTGATGTTGAATTGTTGGATGTCGAATAATTTTTGAGGTCACTATGAATCTATTTCCAAAATTTTTGCTGGCTTTGTTGCTGTCGGCGACTTTCATTACCAGCGCTTGCTCAAAACCTGATTTGCCGCCGATGCCAGTCAGCAAAATAACTTACCTCATCAAGAACGACACCTTGCTAGGCACGGGAGCAGAGGCCGTCCCAGGTCACGATATTTCGGTGCATTACACTGGCTGGCTATACGACGAAACCGCCCCTGAGCATAAAGGCCAGAAGTTCGATAGCTCGCGTGACCGCGGTCAGCCGTTCGACTTTCCGTTGGGCGCAGGTCATGTCATCCAGGGTTGGGATCAGGGTTTCGCGGGCATGAAAGTGGGCGGGCAACGCACGCTGATTATTCCCTCCAGCATGGGTTACGGCGCACGCGGCGCGGGCGGCGTGATCCCACCGAATGCGACGCTGGTGTTTGATGTGGAATTG
>Ga0210052_1001683_pt1 | contig 11816 bp, 17 predicted proteins | sample CryGeymeta201508_FD_183976 | JGI IMG/M metagenome (GOLD analysis project Ga0210052, IMG submission 183976) | Groundwater microbial communities from Crystal Geyser aquifers in Utah, USA - Crystal Geyser metaG 2015-08 (SPAdes) (version 2) | ecosystem: Environmental > Aquatic > Deep subsurface >...
CCCGGCAAGGTTCATTTCGACTTGCTGCGCCTGAGAACCATCGGTTACGGCATCGCCATCCTGGTGATGTTCGGCGTCCTGATTTTCAACCTGGCGTCCCGCAGCGATGTACAGCTATCCATCCAGCCGGTGCGGCAACCGCTGTTCGTGCTGATGTCGGACGGGGACATCCGCAACCGTTACCAGATTCATATCACCAACAAATCGGTCGAGGAGCACCGCTATCACATCGCAGTGCGTGGCGTGCCTGAGCGAGCCCTCGACATTGGGGCGATGCGCGATGTCAACGTGCTTCCCGGCAAGAGCATAATGGTGCTGGCCAGCGTCACGCTCAGCCCGGCAGAAGTGCAAACGATCAGGGAATTCGAATTCATCGTCACGGCCAAGAACAAACCGGATCAACCGATAGTCAAGAAAGTTCGGTTTAATTCGAAGGGGGAGGGACGGTAGTTAGGGAACCGCCGATTAACAGGCGAAGCCCATGTTTTAGATTCCCTCCCCGCCGGGGAGAGTTGGGCTGCGCCACGTTCAGCGCCAATCGGCATCTCAGGCGGCTAAAGCGTCTTCATTCGCCAGAGGATAAGGCTTGATCAACACCTCGGCGGGGATGCCCAGGCTGTCGTGGAGTTTTCTGATCTGTTGCATGGAAAGAGGCCGCTTCCGTTCCAGAATTTCGTGCACTCGCTGCCGACTGCCTAAAATCGTGGCGAGATCCTTGCGTTCCAGCCCTTTTGCTTCCATCAAATATTTGATTGCTTCAATCGGGTCCGGTGCGTCTATCGGATGATGTTCGGCTTCATAGGCTTCGATGAGCGTCAGCAATACATCAAAGCGATCGCCTTCCGGAGTGCCGGGTTCCGGTTCATTTTCGAAGTGGGGCGATACTTCACGCAGGGCGGCGTGATAGTCGGCTTCCGTTTTGATGGGGTGAATGTCCATTTCAGTCTCCTGGGGTTTCTGGTTCTATGGTTTCAGCATCTATCGCGTCGTATTGCGGGTGTGTGCCGATGAATTTCACGTATACCGCGCCAAGGCGAAAAGCGATTGCGACAATCAGACGGTAGTTATTCCCTTTGATGTTGAATACTACCCGCCGGTTCTTCAGGACGCTGGCGTTGCGATACTGCGCCTTGATCTGGTGCGGTGTTTGCCAGTTCGCCATGATGGTATCGGCGTGCCACGCCTTAAGCGGCTGCTCGGCATCGGGATGCTGTTGCCAGAACTCGCGTAGTAAGCGCAATGAGATGATTCGCATGATGCATTATAGGCTGTCACCGAAAAGGTGACAATGGGTGGCTGGCACTTAGCCAAGATCGACTGCTTGTCGTATTCCACACCGCTATTCTGGCGTTTGTCGCATTCAAGACAACGCCACGTATTCTTCATCCACCTGTTTTTAATGAGATTAAACTGAAATAACCCCATGGCACGCTTGTTGCAGAAAGGGTAACAAAAGCCAACAAGGAGCAAGCGATGCCACCCAAAGTCATTCCCATTTTCGCCAACCAGCCAGCCCCGTCTATGGGCTGCGGCGCGAAAGGCGGTTCCGGCAAGTCCAGTTGCGGCTCGTCCGCCAAGCCGGGCGATCTGTCGCCCGAGGTGTGGGCCAAGGTCAAGGATCATCCCTGCTACAGCGAGCAGGCGCACCACCACTTCGCGCGTATGCACATCGCGGTGGCGCCGGCCTGCAACATCCAGTGCAACTACTGCAACCGCAAGTACGATTGCGCCAACGAGAGCCGTCCCGGCGTGGTGAGCGAGAAGCTCACGCCGGAGATGGCGGCGAAGAAGGTGCTGGCGGTGGCGGCGGAAATTCCCCAGCTTTCGGTGGTCGGTATCGCCGGACCGGGCGATGCGCTGGCCAACCCGGACAAGACTTTCCGCGCTTTCCGCCTGATCCAGAAAGACGCGCCGGACATCAAACTCTGCTTGTCGACCAACGGGCTGATGCTGCCAGACTACGTGCAGGCCATAGCCGACCTCAACGTGGACCACGTCACCATCACCATCAACATGGTCGATCCTGAAGTGGGCGAGCAGATTTATCCGTGGGTCTACTACAACCACAAACGCTGGATCGGACGCGACGCAGCAAAAATACTCGGCGAGCGCCAGATGGAAGGGCTGGAGATGCTGACCGCGAAAGGCATTCTGGTCAAGGTCAATTCCGTGATGATTCCCGGCGTGAACGACCAGCACCTGGCGGAGGTGAACCGGGCGGTGAAGTCGCACGGCGCTTTTCTCCACAACATCATGCCGCTGATCTCCGATCCGGCCCACGGCACCCATTACGGCCTGACCGGCCAGCGCGGCCCTTCGCCGCAGGAGTTGAAGGAGTTGCAGGACAGTTGCGAGGGCAGCATGAATCTGATGCGCCACTGCCGCCAGTGCCGCGCCGATGCGGTGGGGCTGCTGGGCGAGGATAGGGGCGCGGAGTTCAGCACTGACAAGATCGCGGCGATGGACGTGGCTTACGATCCCGAGCCGCGCCTGGCCTACCGGGAATATGTCGAGCGCGAACGCCGCGACCAGGAGGCTGCGCGAGAGTCCGAACTCGCCGCCATGACCGGCCAAGCGGGCGGCGTCAAGATACTGGCGGCTGTCACCACCAGGGGCGGCGCCCGCATCAACCAGCACTTCGGCCATGCCAGCGAGTTCCAGATTTACGAGCTGAGCGGCGCGGGTGCCAGGTTCGTCGGCCACCGCATGGTAGAAAATTATTGCCAAGGGGGCTGGGGCGAGGAAGAGGTGCTGGAGGACGTGACCGCTGCGATCAAGGACTGCGCCGCAGTGTTCACTGCCAAAATCGGCCTGTGCCCGCGCAAGGATCTGGCCATGGCCGGAATCGAGGTGGTGGACGGTTTCGCGCACGAGTACATCGAGTCGTCACTGATCGCCTGGTTCCGGCAGCGTATGGAAACGGCGCAGCCTGTGGCAGCGACCGCATAACGAATCATTTTATCCAAGGAGAACACCATGCCTTACAAGATCATCTCATCCACCTGCACCGCCTGCACTGCCTGCGAGCCGGTTTGCCCCAATGTCGCGATCAAGGAGAAGAATGGCACCTACATCATCGACCCGAAGAAATGCACCGAATGCGAGGGCGAAGACCCGCAATGCGTCGAGGTCTGCCCGGTGGACGGCTGCGTGGTGGTGGACAAGAGTTTGCCGCGCTATGCGGTCTGAGGAGAACAATATGAACGTCAAGATCGCGCTGACGGCGGAAAATTTCATCCGCCGCATGATCCGCTTCAACGGCGGCGTCGGCTCCGGATTCAGGCTGGTGCTGAAGCCCGGCGGATGCTCCGGGATGGACTACGACTTTTCCGTGGAAAAACAGCCGCTGCCCGGCGACACGGTGGTGATGCACGACGACATCCGCCTGTTCGTGCCGGAGGCCTCGGCACCCCTGCTGGACGGCGTTATCATCGGTTTCGAGGAAAGCATGACCCAGACCCGGCTGGTGTTCGTGAACCCGAATAGGCCCCAGTCCTGCGGCGGCGCGTGCGGCAGTTCCGCCGCCGCCAACGTGGTGAGCATCGTGCGTAAGCCGGTCTAGCCATGAAAATCAGCCGCGACAGCGAGGTGATAGAACTCGACGGGCCGCCCCGGTTCGAGTACGGCCAGAAGGTGTGTTCGCTGATGAATGTCCGCAACGACGGCACTTTCCCCGGCAAGGAGATCGGCGACGTGCTGGTGAAGAAAGGCGACGTGGGTTACGTGGCGAGGATCGGCACCTTCCTCCAGCAGTTTTACATCTATGGCGTGGATTTCTATGAGCGCGGCTACATCGTGGGCATGAAGGCGCGGGAGCTGGATATGGCGGAGACGGAAAGCGTTTTGGGAGAACCACAATGAAAGTCATGATCCGCAAAGATTCAACGGGCGCGCTGACCGCCTACATCGCGAAAAAAGACCTGGAAGAGCCCATCGTTGCGATGGAAAAGCCGGAGATGTGGGGAGGCGTGGTAACGCTCGCCAACGGCTGGAAATTCGCCCTGCCGGAGATGGCGGCGGACACCCGCTTGCCGCTGACCGTCGAGGCGCGCAAACTGGGAGAATAAGCATGGACGCCATACTGAACGAAATAGCGGCGGCGCTGGACAAGGGCGGCGTGGTGCCTTACCTCGGGCCGGAGTTGCTGGAGCAGGGCGGCGATAATCCGGTGCCGGCCTCGTTCGAAGCGCTGGCTGTCCGGCTATCGGCCAGAGTGACCGTGCCGTTCAAGATCCGCACCAACATGACGGCGGCGGCGCAGTACATCGAAAACTTCAAGCACCGCAAGACGCTGGTCGCGGTGATGAAAGAGATTTTTCAGCCCCCGGTCGCGCCTTCCGCTCTGCACCGCTATTTTGCCTCCCTGCCCAAGCTGCCGCTGCTGGTGGACACCTGGTACGATGCCGCCGCGCAGGCCGCGCTGGCGGGCCGTCCGAGCTGGGGCCAGATACAGGGCGTGAGCCGCGCCGAGCACCGCGACCAGTGGGTCAAGTATTATCAGACCGACGGCACCGAAACCAGCGAAGCCCAGGCCGCCGGATGGGACACCGTGCTCTACAAGCCTTTCGGCTCGATTGCGCCGGCGGCCAATTTCATCGTTTCCGACTCGGATTTCGTCGAAGTGCTGACCGAGATCGACATCCAGACCCCGATCCCGCCGGTAGTGCAGGCATTGCGCAGCGGGCGCAGCTTCCTCTTTATCGGCTGCCATTTCCGCAACCAGCTGGAGCGCGCCTACGCCCGCCAGACCATGAAACGCTCCAGCGATGGCCCGCACTGGGCGGTGTTGCCGGGCGAGCTGACCAAAAACGAGATCAAGTTTCTGGAAGAGCAGAACATCCAGCGCCTGGACATCGCGGCGGCGGATTTTTTTGAGGCACTCCACGGGCTGCCGATTGCCGCCTGAACCCAGTAGGATGGAACGGTTCGTAGGAGCGACCTCCCGGTCGCGAACTCGGTGGTTCGCGACCGGGAGGTCGCTCCTACATCTCTCTGATTTATATGGTTAGCATAATAAACACAGCTAATTGATGATCCAGTTCACGATCATCGAGGCCGTTCATGCCGACTTGCCGGCACTGGGTTCCTTGCTGCATGAACTGTTCACTATGGAGAGTGATTTCGAGCCAGATGCCGCCAGGCAGGACGCGGGTTTGCGGCTGATCCTCGACAATCCGGCGTTGGGGCAGATTTTTGTCCTGCGCGCCGGGGAAGCCGTCGTCGGCATGGCGAATGCGCTGGTGACGGTCAGTACCGCCGAAGGGGCTCTGGTTCTGTTGCTGGAGGATGTGATCGTGGCCGGTTCGTGGCGGGGGAAGGGGCTGGGCGCCCGCCTGGTGAACCATGTGCTGGCATGGGCGCGGGCTCAGGGCTATTCCAGGGTGACGCTGCTGGCAGACCGGCAGAATGCGTCGGCGCTACGTTTCTATGAAAAACTGGGTTTTCGCGAGTCCGCCATGCGGGTTTACCGTAAAAATCTGTCTTGATGAATATCGGGTTGGCAACCGGATCTAGTGGGCCGTCACGTTGAAATTGCGGGAGGTCGCACCTACGCACACCGTCGCTTCATGTTGACTGACTGCCAGGTGCCGCCTTGTGCCAAAGGCCGTCTTAAACCTTTTTCAGGTAGCAAGCCTTCAACATGAAGTTGCCAGCGTCCATCTTGCAGTCCACCTCGTGGTCACCTCCAACCAAACGGATGCTTTTGACCTTGGTGCCCACTTTAAGAGTGGTAGACGATCCTTTGACTTTTAGATCCTTGATCAGAACCACTGCGTCGCCATTGCTTAACACATTGCCGTTGGCATCCTTTATCACTGCGTCTGCGTTATCGTCGGCGCGTGCGGTTTCTGCCATTGGCCATTCGTGTCCGCAGTCGGGACAAATATAGTTGTCGCCATCCGGGTAGGTGTTCTCCATGGCGCATTGGGGGCAGGCGGGGATTGTGGACATGATTGCTCTCAAATTGTAGGTGGTTCAGACGACTCGAATTATAACCGTTACCAGAGACGGCAACCATGGCTGATTTCTATCGGGGGGCATTTTTGTAACTGCCCGGCGTCTCATTTTGTGGTTCGATCATACCAGTCTGGGTTGAATTGTCAGGCATTTTGCTTCATCTTGGGATAAATGTTTGTTGATTACAGAGGGTAGATGCTTAGGCGATTTAATGCGTAGTTGTTTATTGACATTGAATCTGCCAAACACAACTTCAATATCATTGATTGTCACTCCAAATTCTTCTGCCAGGAATCGAACCATATGATCTGTTGCTTTGCCCGCCATTGGCGCGGCAGCGACACTAATTTTGAGTTGATTGCCTTTGACCTTGCCAATAGCATCTTTTTTTGCGCTGGGTTTGCCGAGAATATTAAGCACTAAAGTTTCTCCATCCCAGACACAGAAGGAATTAATTTCCAATCCTTTGTGCGCCACTTTATCTCCGATATACGATTGTTTGTTTTGCGTTATTTGGCTGGCTTGCCTCTTCACTTCTTACAAGTACACCATTCAAACTGCGATGGCAATTGTACCAAGATCATCCGCAAAGCCAACGAATGAATCTGTACTCACTCCAGCAGCGCGACGCTCTTCACCTGGGCGAAAACCGCCATACCGGGTTTGAGGCCCAGCAGGGCGCTGGATTTGCGCGTGATCCGCGCCAGCAGCGGGACGCCTCCGGCATTTAGCCGCACCACGACATGGGCCGGGGTTTCGTCGGCGATCTCCAGCACCTTGGCTGGCAGGATGTTGAGGATGCTGGAGTCAACGTGCCGTTCCAGGGCGAGGCTGACGTCGCGGGCATGGATGCGCAAACGCATGCGGTGCTCCAAGGCGTGGGGTTGGCGGGCGACGATGATGCTGCCGCCAGCAAAATCGAGCCGGGTGAGATGATAGGTCTCGTCGTGCTCGCCTACTATCGTGTCGATCACCACGCCGGCCTCGTCGCCGTGGGCCAGGGGGAGATCCAGGCGCGTCAGCATTTCGTGAATCGGCCCGCTCGCCACGATTTTTCCCCCTTCCATCAGCACCATGGTGTCGGCCAGTCGCGCCACCTCGTCCGGCGAATGGCTGACGTAGACGACAGGAATTTCCAGCTCGTCGTGCAGCCGCTCCAGATAAGGCAGTATCTCCTGCTTGCGCGCCAAGTCGAGCGCAGCCAGCGGCTCGTCCATCAGCAGTATCCTGGGGCTCACCGCCAGCGCTCGGGCGATGGCCACGCGGCTTCGTTCGCCGCCGGAAAGGCGATCCGGCATACGTTCCAGCAGGTGGCCGATGCCCAGCAACTCGATGGCGCTGTCCAGCGACACCCGCCGCGCGCCGTCTGCGATGCGGCTCATGCCATATTCCAGATTGCGCCGCACGTTGAGGTGCGGAAACAGGCTGGCCTCCTGGAACACATAACCCAGAGACCGGTGGTGGGTCGGCACGAACAACGAGCCCTGTTGCCAGACCTTGCCATCCAGGGCGAGATAGCCATCCGGCGCCCGTTCCAGGCCGGCCAGACAGCGTAGCAGGGTGGTCTTGCCGGAACCGGAATGGCCGAATAGCGCGGTAATTCCCCGGCCAGGCAAAGTCAGATCAACATCCAGATTGAAACCGGAAAAGTCCAGCTTGAAGCGTGCCTCGATGCTCATAGGTGCACCGTCATGTAACGCCGGTTGAGGGCATAGACCGTCACCAGCATCAGAAAGGAAGCCGCCAGCAGGCCACCGGCCAGGATATGGGCGGAAGCGTATTCCATGGCCTCGGCATGGTCGTAGATGGCGATGGACAATACCCGCGTCTGGTCCGGGATGTTGCCGCCCACCATGAGCACCACGCCGAATTCGCCGACAGTGTGGGCGAAGGTAAGCGTGATGGCGGTAAGAAAGCCGCGCCGGGCCATGGGAACCGCCACGGTGAAGAAGCGATCCCAGGGCCCGGCGCGCAGGGTGGCGGCCGCCTCGATCATGCGGTTGCCAACGGCGTTGAAGGCGTCCTTGAGCGGTTGCGTCATGAAGGGCAGGGAATAGAGCGTCGAGGCCACCACCAGGCCGGGAAAAGTGAAGGCCAGGTGATGCAGTCCCATGGCTTCGAGGGTGCTGCCGACCAGCCCCTTGGGGCCGAGCAGCACCAGCATGTAAAAGCCCAGCACCGTGGGCGGCAGCACCAGGGGCAGGGCCACGATAGACTCCGCCACCACGGCAAAGCGCGAGCGGCTGCGGGCCAGCCACCAAGCCAGCGGCGTGCCCAGGACAAGCAACACCAGAGTGGTGACGCCGGACAATTCCAGGGTTACCTTGAGCGCCAGCCAATCGGATTCGGACATGATATTTCCCGCTCACTCGCCCGGCAGGACGAAGCCGTAGCGGCGCATCACCGCCCGTGCCGCCGGGGTTTCCATGTAATTGGCGAAGGCCGCCGCCAGAGGATTATCCCTGGCGCGGGCGGTGATGACGTAAGCCTGCTCCAGCGGCGCGTGCCACTCGGACGGGATCAGTGTCCAGGCACCCTTGCCGGTCAGTGCCGACCCCTTCACCAGGGACAGGGCGACGATGCCGGCTTCCGCCGCGCCGCTGTCCACGTATTGGGACGTGTGCGCGATGTTCTCGCCCAGTACCAGCTTGGGTTTCATGGCGTCCCACACGCCTTCGTGCTGCAAGGCTTCCTGGGCGCGGCGACCGTAGGGCGCGTGATCCGGGTTGGCGATAGCGAATTTTCGGATAGCCGGGCTGGTGGGCAACGACTTCAACGGTAGCTTCGCCAGTTCCGGCTTGAGGCTCCACAGCACGATGCGACCGATGGCATAAAGCTTGGGTGGGGTGGCGGCCAGTCCCTTATCCCGCAGTTCGCGGGGATAGGCGATGTCGGCAGAGAAGAACAGGTCGAAGGGCGCACCGTTCTGTATCTGGGTGTGGAACTTGCCGGAGGAGCCGAAGATAATGTCCATCTTGTCGTTGGGATGCTCGGCGCGGAAGGCGCCGCCCATTTCCTCCAGGGCGTACTTGAGGTCGGCGGCAGCGGCGATAGTGAGTTCACCCGCCTCGGTGCGGTAAGTAAACCCCGCGAACAAGGTTAGCAGTGCGAGGACGCGAAGCAGCGGTTTTACGATACGTGGTTTCATTAAGAATTTCTCCCTTGTTATATATGGCAGAATACAGCGCAAGGCGGCCAAGTACCCTTGAAGTTCATAAAAGCAATCTTTGTTCCAGCGGCGGGTAGCTCAACGAATAATGTTGTTATTCATCATGTTGAGTAAAAACTGTTGCAACACGCGAAGGAGTCGGATGTATTCATCCGTACATAACGCAGCGCTATCCTAGTGCCTATGCACCGAAAATGTCAATCCGGCGCAGCAACGAGCAGGGATGAAAAATACGCCATGTCGTCCGCCACCGCTTGAGCGGCTTTGTCCTCCATCTCCCGGTAGCGGCGCAGCACTTCGCGCCCGAAATCGGAGATGCGGGCGCCGCCGCCACCCTTACCGCCGGTGGCGGTTTCCACCAAGGGGGACTTGAAGCATTGGTTCATCGTATCCACCAGCAGCCAGGCACGGCGATAGCTCATGTTCATGCATCGGGCGGCGGCGGAGATGGAGCCGGTTTTCGCGATATGTTCCAGCAGCTCCGCCTTGCCGGGGCCGATGGGGATGGCATGGCCAAGCAGAATGCGCAGGCGGGGTTGAAGCGAATCGTTCATGGCGGGAATATCGGGTTCCGAAAAACCGATACGATACCCGTTTGACGTCAGGGCGCAAGAGGCGGCATGGCGAAGTGGGTTGCCATCGAATTCCTATACTGAATCCCGCACTGCCGGGGCCATTCTCAGCAGTCCCTTCGTCTGTTCGCCGATCCGGTGCGTCACGGCAGGATCGAGCGCGGCAAGCCAGCGCTTGGGAATCGCCTCCGAGCCGTACAGCGCGCCAGCCAGCATTCCCGCCAGCGCTCCCGTGGTATCTGCGTCCTCGCCACAGTTGACGGTATCCACCACGCAGCTCTCGAAATTGTCGGTGTAGAAAAAGTGGTGCAGCACCGTTTGCACCGTGTCCACGATGTAGCCCGAGGCGCGGCCCGGATAAGGGTTGAGGCGAAACTGCCGGTGCTGTTCGATCAGGCGGTTGGCGATGGCGCGGCATTCCTTGATGCCGCCGCCGAGGATCAGGGTTTGCGCCATCCGCCCCAGCGCCAAGGTACCCGCATCGGAAAACGGATGGTGGTGGGTGATGTGGGCCTGTTCCAAGGCGCAGCGCTCGAATTGGGCGTCGTTTCCCAAGGTGAACAAGGCTACCGGCAGGTTGCGCATGGCCGCGCCGTTGCCCCCGTCGGTGTCGGACAAGGGCGCTTCCAGCGTGCCTTCAAGCATGTAGCGGCGGATGCCTCGGCGGCAGGTGGCGCCGACATCCACCGGTTTGGATTTGAGCCAGGCGGCGAAGCCGTCGGCTGCCGCCGTGAGATTCCAGCCGCCGCTATCCAGGATCGCCTGGCCGAGATACAGGGACATCTCGGTATCGTCCGTCACCTGCCCAGTCTTGAGACGCAACCAGCCGCCGCCGGTGATGTCGCGGTGGGTGCCATATTGCGCCTTGATCTCGCGCGGCATCAGGAACTCCACCGTTGCGCCCAGTGCGTCGCCGCAGGCCAGGCCGAGATAGGCGCCGAGCGCCCTGCCGCGCAGGGAGGCGGGTGATGGAGAATGGGTAATGGGTGATAAACGCATCATCAAAAATAGCTCATCGTCACCCGGTAATCGCCGCCGATCACCAGGTACTCCCCTTCGCCCTTGAGAGGGTGTCCGGCCAGCAGGCCGTTGAAAAACAACACTTTCGCCACCGGCACCCTGGCTTCGAGGATGATGTCGCCGAATTCGTCGGCGATGTAGCGGTGGGCAGTGAACGAAACCAGGTTGTTTTGGCGGATCACGGCGGTGCGCTTGTCGATGCGTTCGATCATCGGGTGTTCGTCGAAATTGTTGATGCCCCGGTACAGGGTGAGGTGCCTGCGCCCCGGCACCATCCAGCGCGCCAGCATCCACTGGCAGAACTCGTACAGGATGTCGAGTTGCAGGCTGATGCTGTTGTTGTGGAAGCGGCTCGACATTTTCTGTTCGACGTAGGCGATCCAGGCGGGTGAAGGAAACCGGCCCAGCTTCTCCTTGTGAAAGGTGGGCAATAGGCCGAACCGGCTTTCCACCCAGCCTTTCAGTACCGCCCCCTCCGGGCCGTTGGAGTCGAACCCCCAGCCCTCCAGCAGGCGCCGGTAGCTGGAGCGGAAGCGCCGCTTGCCGCCGCCTTCGTCGCCCGCCAGCGCGATCCCGTCCAGCCCGAACAGCATGCCCATGTAGTGCTCGAACATCCCGCCAGCCTCGGCAATATCCGGCGCCTTGTCCAGCATCTCGAAAAAAGGCCGGTTCATCTCCCGCACGCCGCTGATCGCCAGCGGCAGCGGGGTGTCATTAAAGGCGGCGCTGGCCAAGAGACCGGTAGGGATGCCCACCAGGTTGGTGCTGTGGCCTTTGAAATTGTCGGTTTTTTCGTCCATTAGGAGTGGTTCAGCAAGTTCCGTTCCTTCTTGTCCCTTTCAGCCAGTCTGTCATTCCCGCGCAGGCTGGAATCCATAGGCAGGCACTTATTGCGACAGGCTTATAGATTCCCGCCTGCGCGGGAATGACGAAGTTTTTAATGGGCACCTGAGTCGTTGCAATTTCCGAATACTTCCCGACATCGCCATCCTGTTTGTCGGTTTTGCGACACACGGTTTGATGACCATGAAAATTCATAAATATTTAACATAAACATTGCGTTGAGAGATTATTAAAGGACCTGGCACGGTGGTTGC
>Ga0210052_1001705_pt1 | contig 11693 bp, 8 predicted proteins | sample CryGeymeta201508_FD_183976 | JGI IMG/M metagenome (GOLD analysis project Ga0210052, IMG submission 183976) | Groundwater microbial communities from Crystal Geyser aquifers in Utah, USA - Crystal Geyser metaG 2015-08 (SPAdes) (version 2) | ecosystem: Environmental > Aquatic > Deep subsurface >...
ATGGGCATTCATGGCGTTTCTGCTTTGAAAGTTTTGGCGAATGTTCAGATCACCAAACGTCATGAATGTTCCCTAACCGATATACTATCTGACTGATTTTCTTAATTTATTTGTGGGGATACCTCAGACCTCAGGCCTAGTTTAAGTAGGTGGTTTGCCCAGCCAATAGATCAGGGTATCGCTATAAAACAGTGACCTGCAGCCTTGAATTGTACATTCTAACAGCAATCAAACTTTGCATAAGTAAATTACACCAAAAAGCAGTTGACTCATGGGGGGTGAACCCGTATTATCTGCGCCGCAGTTGACGGGGTGTATCCCAAATTTATCTCGTAACTGTTTGATATTATTAAAGAATGTGGAGTGGTAGTTCAGTTGGTTAGAATACCGGCCTGTCACGCCGGGGGTCGCGGGTTCAAGTCCCGTCCACTCCGCCAATAAATAAAATAAACAGAAATCAAGTCCCATCATTGTGTCCCCCATGTTTTTGTCAATTATTCACGTAAATTCGTTAAAAAAATCATTGAGCGCCTTGGTCGCAGACATTTCCTTGCTATGATACACGCTTCGAGATTGAGCCACAGGCAGACGCTTTGCTGGCATAACCAATCACAGCTTAATTGAGGCGTTCATGTTCACATCAAGGATCAATGTTATATGCTAAATCAACTGCTCACTTGCACAAAATTGAGCAAGGAATTTAGTGAAGGCACTAACAAAATTAGAGTCTTAGATGAGGTGAGTTTTTCCATCGCCAAAGGTGAACAGCTGGCCATTATTGGTAGTTCAGGTTCCGGTAAAAGCACATTATTACATTTGCTTGGTGCATTAGACACGCCAACAAGTGGCCAGGTATTATTTGAGCAACAAGATATTTACCGCTTCTCTGCCAAGCAACAGGCACAATTTAGGAATCAATCCCTGGGTTTTGTTTACCAATTTCATCATTTATTACCTGAGTTTTCTGCCCTTGAAAATGTGGCCATGCCTTTGTTAATTGCTAATCAGCCAGTTAAGTCAGCGGAAATACAAGCGGCTCATATCTTGGCTAAAGTTGGCTTGCAACACCGCGCTAGCCATAAACCCGCAGAATTATCAGGAGGTGAACGTCAGCGTGTTGCTATAGCACGAGCACTCGTCAATCAACCAAGTTTAGTGCTTGCCGATGAACCAACAGGTAACCTCGACCACAAAACTGGCGAGAGTATTTATCAACTGTTGCGTGAATTGCGAGAGCAGTTGCAAACTAGTTTTGTGGTGGTGACACATGATCGTAGCTTGGCCAGCAAGCTCGATCGTAGTCTGCACTTATTGGATGGTCGTTTAGTACCGAGTCAGGCAGGCAGTCGAATTGTCAGTGACTCATTGGAAAACGTCTAATGTCGCTGGCCTTTACGCTTGCTTGGCGGTTTCGTAAAGATAAACGACAAAATGCTTTTATTTCGTTTATCTCTGCATCTTCTACCGTGGGCATTGGTTTAGGGTGTTTTGTTTTAATTCTACTTTTGTCGGTGATGAATGGTTTCGAACGCGAACTGCAAGACCGCTTATTGGCCGTTATTCCTCATGGCGAATTTACCGCTGTTGGTGCCCAAGGCTTAGATGGTTGGCAGGATGAAGTTGTCAAGTTAAGCGCTGATCCACGTGTTACATTTGTTGAACCCTTTGTTAAAGCAACCGGTATGTTGCAAAAAGGCAATGAGTTAAAAGCCATTGAAATGTCTGCCCTGAGTCCAGACTTTGCTTTGCAAAATCAACAGATTACCCATATAAATGATGCGCAATGGCAAGCGTTTATACGCAACGAAAATGCCGTATTACTGGGGCAGGGGGTCATGGCTTTCCTCGATCTTAAGATCGGTGACCGTGTGCAATTATTACTGCCACAAGTATCGCCAGACATGAGTTTACGTGCTCCCGTGTCACTGTGGTTAGATATGACGGGGAGTTTAGATATTGGCGGTGAACTTAGCAATCACCTTGGCGTCATGCACATGAGTCTGGCGGCGAGAAGTTTAGGGGTGGACACTGGCGCACAAGGTATACGCATGCGTTTTAATGACGCATTTGCCGCGCCATCAGTGGTTCCTGAACTCGGGTTTGCCATGCGTCAAGAAGTCTATATGTCTGACTGGACACGTACCGAAGGGAATTTGTATCAAGACATTCAACTTGTGCGTGGCGTGGTATATCTGGCGCTAATTTTGGTGATTGGGGTGGCCTGTTTCAATATCGTATCGACGCTGGTGATGGCGGTGAACGAAAAACAAAGTGAAATTGCAATGTTAAAAAGCATGGGCGCCAAAGATTCACTTATCATCCGCACTTTTATGTATCAAGGCATGGTGAATGGTTTGATTGGCACGCTCTGGGGCGTCACCTTAGGGGTATTGTGCGCCAGCTATCTGGCCTCAATTGCGCGTTTTTTTGAACAACTTCTAGGCATCAAATTTTTATCTGGTGATGTGTATTTTATCGACTTTTTGCCCTCGGAATTGCATTGGGATGAAGTTGGCATGACTACCGCCATTGCCCTGTTTTTAAGTGGGTTAGCCACGCTGTATCCGGCATTTAAGGCAGCCAAAATCGAACCGGCCAAAGTATTAGGGCATTAATAAACCTACGCGTGGGTCAATAAACAAGTAGCAGGGAAATTGACGACAAAAAAAGAGCGCTGACTTAGCGCTCTATTTATGTCTGACACCTCTGTTATGCCAAGCGCTATTGTTGGTCAGCCAGTCTGTCGTTATAAACGCGTTCATCCAATTCATTTTCACTTTTCGCCACGATACAGGAGACCACACAATCACCTGTAACGTTCACCGCTGTGCGTGTCATGTCTAATAAACGGTCAACACCAATAATGAGCGCGATGCCCTCTACCGGCAGATTCACTTGTTGTAAGACCATGGCTAACATCAATAGACCCACCCCTGGCACGCCTGCTGTGCCGATAGAAGCTAACGTGGCGGTGAGTACTACCATCAAATAATCACTCATCGATAAATCAACATTATAAACTTGCGCAATAAACACCGTGGCTACACCCTGCATGATGGCGGTGCCATCCATGTTAACGGTTGAGCCCAATGACAATGTGAAGGAGGCAACAGAGTTTTTAACGCCTAATTTTTTGGTGGCTGTTTCAATGGTGACGGGTAAGGTCGCACTACTGCTGGCTGTGCTGAAGGCAAAAATGGCGGTATCACGCATTTTACTCAGCAATATGAAAGGATTTAAGCCACTGAGCAGTTTCAATACAATGGGGTAGGTAACAAGCGCATGCACAAACAATACAAATAGCACCAATAAAAAGTATACCGACAAACCCTGAAATGTGCGTAATTCAGTGGTAGCCGCCAATTTCGCCATGAGGGCAAATACCCCGTAAGGCGCTAAATTCATCACGATGGTGACAATTTTCATGATGACTTCGTTAAGATCGTCAAAAAACGTGCGTAACCTTGCAGCAGGCTCGCCTTTAATCATTGCCATAGCAATACCAAAAAATGCAGCAAATACAATAATTTGCAACATGTTGCCTTGGGCCATAGATTCCACTGGGTTAGCGGGCATCATGTCGATAATCACTTGCGCCAATGAAGGAGCCTCTTTAGCCGCATAGGTAGCGTCTGTGGCCAAATTGATGCCTTCCCCGGGCGCCACAATAATGGCGAATACGATGGCCAAGGTAATCGCAATAGCCGTTGTCGAAATGTATAAACCAACTGCTTTGCCACCCAAGCGTCCGAGTTTTGAGGGGTCAGATAAATTAGCGGTACCACAAACTAAGGATACAAAAACTAATGGCACCACTAACATTTTTAGGGCTTTGATAAACAGGGTACCCATAACCGTAAATATACCCTCGACCAAAAAGCCATACGTAGAAAACTCGGTGTTAAATACACTAAACGAAAAATCTCCGCTATCATCTGACAGTAATTGTATGAATGTGCCTATGGCGATTCCGATCGCCATGCCGATAAAGATACGAGCCGTAAGACCGAGTTTTTTTGATGAGTTGGGGGTGAAAGTGGTCATAACATTCCTGATTTTATTGTTATTTTATTAGTGGTTTTCAATACGATACGCTTTATTGTCTGAGTCATAGACTATCAAGTTTGTGAGTTAAGCTGAACAACTAAAGTCAGTCGTTTTTATACTTTGCCAAACGTGAGTAGCAAGGACTTTATATGATGGTAGGTTTCAAAAATTTTTTAGCGTGTACTGCAGTGCTTGGATTAATTGCCTGTGGTGGCGGAGGCGGTGGTATTGAACGCGAAAACACGCCGGGCACAGGTGGCGGCAGCGGTGGCGGTGGCACCAGTACAGAGCGTTCAATACAGCTTGTGCTCAATGATGCCAATGGGGAACCTGCCAACCAACTGAGTAGTGACTCACCTTTAACACTGTCAGCCACGGTAAAAGATGGCAGTGGCAACAATGTCGCCGATACCTTGGTCACCTTTAGCTTCAATCCGCCAGGCTTAGCTACTTTTACAAATGACGCTGGTACAGCCACCACTGGCACTTCAGGTACGGCCACGATTGGTCTAGTGGTGGGTGAAAATTCAGGGGCGGGTGAGGTCATTGCTACCTTAAGCTCGGGCGAAACAGCGACGATTACCTTCAATTCATCGGGTATTACTCAGCAAAATGAGCAACCCGCTTCTTTAGATTTCTTTGCAAGTTCTATCCAATTGGCTTCCAGCGGGTCGGATGTAGTGGAGTTGCTGGCCTTGGTGAAAAACGTCGATAATGTGTTGATGGAAGGTGTCGAAGTCACTTTCTCTGCGAACGAAGGTGCTTCTTTGCAAATTGACCAAGGTGCAACTGGAGCAGATGGTTTAGCCAAAGCCAGCTTGTCTACTCAGAACAACAAACGGAATCGCACGATCACAGTCACGGCAAAAACCGCCAACTTACCCAGCCAAACCCTCGAAATTCAAGTGGTGGGCACCCAGATCAACATTAATGGCGCGGCCTCTGCGATTATCAATGATCCTGTGCCATTAACGATTAGTGTGGTGGATTCAGACGGCAAAGGCATTGCCAACCAAGTTGTTAACCTTAGCGCACAAAGCGGCAGCTTAAGTAATATTGCGCCGCAAACCAGCGCATCCGGGCAGGTTACCGTTAACTATATTGCCAGTGCTGCGGGAAACGATGTCATCAGTGCCAGTGCCTTAAATGCGCAAGGTAGCTTCGGTATTATTGTGCAGCAAGATGATTTCTCCTTTACCAGCGTACCTAGCAGTGAAGTCAAATTGGGTGATGAAGCATTGTTAACCCTCACTTGGTTAAAAAATAATGCTGCCTATGCCGGTGGTACCATCACCTTGACCAGCTCACGGGGCGAGGTTGCAGAAGGCAGCCAAGTCACGGATGCAAATGGTGAGGTCACCTTTAGTTTAGTATCCAGCAATGCGGGCTTTGCTTCTATTTCTGCTACGGGCACCGACAGCGATGGTAACCAAGTCAATGCTCGCAGTCAGGTCGAGTTCATCGCTACCAGTTCCAACAATATTTTAGTTGATGCCACTCCCGATTCAGTGGGGCCAAGCGGCCAAACCAGCACGATTACCGCGGTAGTGCGTGATGTGGATGGCAATTTAGTTAAAAACAAAGTAGTGAATTTTAGTGTTGATGACGTGAGTGGCGGAACGATTTCTCCGAATCAAGCCACCACCGACCGCAGTGGTATCGCGACAACGGTGTACACATCAAACGCCGTGAGTACTTTTGAAGCGGTAAAAATTAACGCTTCCGTAGCCGACAACCAAGCAGTTAGTGGTTTCACTTTGCTAACAGTCGGGGACAGAGCGTTTGATATTTCCATCGGCACGGGACGCAACATTGAGGCGCCTGATCAGTCAACCTATTCAAAAGAGTTCTCAGTCTTTGTGACTGACCCCGACTCGACACCCATCAACAATGCCTTAATGACTTTTTCAGCGCCACCCGTTAAGTTCAATGAAGGTGGGGTATATTGGAAAGGTGGTTGGGAATGGGAACCCATCGGAGAAATCTATATTTTTGATGCAAATCGCACGGCTTGTCCTAATGAAGACGTGAATGGCAACGGGATTTTGGATGCAGGAGAAGATACCAACGGAGACGGCCAGTTAACACCAGGTAACGTAGTATCGATTCCAGCTTCGGGCACCACAGATGCAAACGGCCAGACAAAAATTGATATCCGTTATGCAAAACAGTTTGGCGGTTGGGTACAAGTGGATATTGCCGTGAAAGCAGAATCCGCTGGCAGCGAGTCACAAGAAAGTCAACGATTCAGTTTGCCTATGGCCTTTGAAGATCGCAAGATAGAAGGCTCACCACCACCATCGAGTCCGTATGGTAGTGGTACCAACTGTAACGATACTTTGTAAGGTAGCGTGATAAAAAAGCCCAGAATTAACTGGGCTTTTTTGTACCTAGTGACCTGTATTAAACACGTTGGAAAGGGTAAACCGAGCCAAGTTTTAAAATCTGCGTTAACTCGTCAAGGGCTGCGCGAGATTCATTGAGTAAGGCTGGATCACGCAAATCATCCACTAACAAACTATCGCGATAGTGTTTATCGACCCATGTGTTCAGGGTCTTGAACAACTGATCGCTCATTAAGGTATGTGGATTAACGGCTTGATATTCTTGTTCGGTCAGGGCAACTCGCAGACGCAAGCAAGCTGGTCCACCACCGTTACGCATGCTTTGTTTAACATCAAAAAATTTCACTTCTTTGATGGGGGTGTTGAGCGTAACAAGCTTACGCAAATAAGCAGCGACCGCAGGATTTTCTTCACACTCAGTGGGGGCAATAATGGCCATTGAACCATCGGGTAGGGTCAAAATTTGGGTATTGAAGAGGTAGCTACTAATGGCGTCTTGTACACTAACATCTTGACTATCGACGCAGATAAAATGCAGTTCATCTTCACCAAATTTACCTTTGATTTCTGCCAACACTTCAGTGGTATTATGGAATGCCTGCTCATGGTAAAACAGCACATTCTGATTGCCTACCGCAATAACATCATTGTGGAAAACACCTTGGTCAATGACGTCTGGATTTTGCAATGCGTACACTACTTTTGCATCATCAAGTTGGTGCAACCTGGCCACGGCCTGACAAGCTTCTAGGGTTTGCCGAGCGGGAAATTTTTTGGGTTGAGGTTTGTCACTGTTAAAGGCTTCGCGTCCATAAACAAACAACTCTACGCCCTGCTTACCATAAGCAGAGCAGAGACGAGTGTGATTAGCCGCACCTTCATCACCAAAATGCTCATTGTCGGGTAAATGTTGATGATGAGCAAAATGTTCTGGGTTTGCAAAAACGGCTTGTAGAATGCGCCCTGTGACTTGCGGTTCTAAAGAACGGTGAAACTTGTTGGTTAAATTCGCTGGGGTGAAGTGAACTTTTCTGTCAGCGGTATCGCCACTTGGCGACACTGTTGCGGCATTGGCAGTCCACATACTCGAGGCTGAGCAACAGGCTTGGAAGATGGCAGGGGCTTGTTTGGCTGCTTGAGCTAACACCTCACCATCACTGCCTGAAAAACCTAAACGTCTGAGGGCAAAAACATCGGGCCGTTCTTGTGGGGCCAACACACCTTGCTGCATGCCTAAGTCAGCTAGCGCCTTCATTTTTTGTAAACCTTGCTTGGCAGCTTGTTTTGGGCTACTTGCTGCACTGGCATTTTTTAATGAAGCGACATTACCGTATGATAACCCAGCATAATTGTGTGTAGGACCAACTAAGCCATCAAAATTAACTTCGAACTGTTTCATGCTTACCCCTTTGCGTTTAAATAACCGATAAAACCTCAGATGATTTTGGCAGTCGGTCACGATAAAAAGTATAACAAACAGCCTATTTGGCAATGCAAGTGAGCCTTTTGGGCACTGCTTAGGCGTTAAATTGGCGGCATTATACTGCTTTTAAGCAGGCTGCCAACTTTACTCTTGCTTTTTGCTGGTGCATTGCGCAGTGTAGAAATAAGAAAATCGGATAAGTATGAAGAAGAACTTGTTTTCTATTCACTTTGTCGATATATGTTAAAAAGCAAAACTTTGAGGCAATCGCTGAAAATCGCTTGCTTTGCAAATAAAAACCTAAAAATATCAAAAGGTTAAATCCAATTTATGGCAAAGTCTCTCGTCATTGTCGAATCGCCGGCAAAGGCTAAAACAATTAATAAATATTTGGGCAATAATTTTATTGTTACCTCCAGCGTTGGCCACGTGCGCGATCTTCCCACTAAGGCTTTGGGCAAAGTTGCACCGAAAAAGCCTGCGAGTGCCTTGAAAACATTGTCCGATAAAAAGCGCGAAAGTTATTTGCGTGACTATGAATACCAAAAACTCGTCGACCGCATGGGCGTGAATCCAAAAGATAACTGGCATGCCCACTACGAAGTGCTCAGCGGTAAAGAAAAAGTTGTCAACGATTTGAAAAAATTGGCAAAAAATGCCGACACCATCTATCTCGCAACGGATTTGGATAGAGAAGGAGAGGCCATTGCTTGGCACTTGCAGGAGCTGATCAACGACCCGTCAAAAGATTTTCAACGGGTGGTGTTTAACGAAATCACCAAAAACGCCATTCAAGAGGCGTTTTCCCACCCAGGCAAGGTCAATATCGAGCGGGTTAACGCCCAGCAAGCTCGACGATTCCTCGATCGGGTTGTGGGCTTTATGGTGTCACCGCTATTGTGGAAAAAAGTAGCAAGAGGCCTGTCAGCTGGCAGAGTTCAATCTGTCGCGGTGCGTTTGGTGGTGGAGCGGGAACGTGAAATAAAAGCATTTGTGCCAGAAGAGTTTTGGGATTTGCATGCTGACTTGCTCACTGCCAAGCCAGCTGACTTGCGTATGCAAGTGGTTAAGTTTCAAGATAAGGCATTTAAGCCACTCAATAAAATCGAAGCTCAGACGGCACAAAATGCGCTGCAAACAGCTCAATTCAAAGTGGTCAACAAGGAGTCAAAGCCTACCCAAAGTAAGCCGTCTGCACCATTCATCACCTCCACCTTGCAACAGGCTGCTAGTACGCGTCTTGGCTTTGGGGTGAAAAAGACGATGATGATGGCACAGCGCCTGTATGAAGCTGGCCATATTACCTATATGCGTACCGATTCAACCAATCTCAGTGCAGAAGCTGTTGAGACATGTCGTGCGTATATTCAAGATAATTTCGGCGCAAAATACATACCCAAACAGGCTATTAGTTACGGCAGTAAAGAAGGCGCACAAGAGGCGCATGAAGCAATACGCCCGTCTAATGTCATGATAAAAGCCGAATCGCTGACAGAAATGGAACGCGATGCCCAGCGTTTATACGACCTGATTTGGCGTCAGTTCGTGGCCTGTCAGATGGTCAATGCGCAATATGATGCTAGTACCATACGTGTGATGGCAAATGACTATGAATTAACGGCCAAAGGGCGTGTACTTAAATTTGATGGTTGGACGCGGGTACAAAATCAACAGCGCAAAAAAGGTGAAGAAGATCTGCTATTGCCCGATGTGAAAGAGGGCGAAGTGTTGAAACTTAAAGCCCTTGACCCTAAACAACATTTTACCAAACCGGTAGCGCGTTTTAATGAAGCTTCGTTGGTAAAAGAATTGGAGAAACGCGGCATTGGGCGGCCTTCCACTTACGCCAGTATTATTTCAACCATTCAAGATCGCGGCTACGTGCGTCTTGAAAATAAACGCTTCTATGCTGAAAAAATGGGAGAGATTGTCAATGACCGTTTGATGGAAAACTTTGACGATCTGATTAGTTATGATTTCACCGCTAAAATGGAACAGCAGTTGGACGACATCGCCACCGGCAAAGCGCCGTGGAAAGGTGTGTTGGATGAGTTTTACAGTGACTTTGAACAACGTCTAACTTTAGCAGAAAAACCCGCTGAAGAGGGCGGGATGCGCCTCAATCAGGCGGTTGCAACCGATATCAGTTGTAAGATTTGCGGCCGACCAATGAATGTGCGTACAGCCAGTACAGGCGTGTTTCTAGGGTGTTCTGGTTATAATTTGCCCGGCAAAGACAAATGCACGGGAACCATGAATTTGGTGCCTGGTGACGACGTCATAAAAGTTGACGATGAGGATGAACTGGAAACAGAAGTCTTACGAGCGAAAAAGCGTTGTAAGGTGTGCGGCACCGCAATGGACAGCTATCTGGTAGATGAAAATCGTAAATTGCATGTTTGTGGTAATACTCCAACGTGTGAAGGAGTATTAGTTGAAAACGGCGCATTTAAGCTCAAAGGCTATGATGGTCCCTTGCTTGAGTGCGATAAATGTGGCGCCAATATGGAACTCAAAAATGGCCGTTTTGGCAAGTATTTCGGCTGCTCCAATGATGAGTGTAAAAATACGCGTAAATTACTCAGAAATGGTGAAGCTGCGCCACCCAAAGAGGATCCTGTTGATTTGCCAGAACTGCTGTGTGAAAAGTCTGATGCTCACTTTGTATTGCGAGATGGGGCTGCAGGTGTTTTTTTAGCTGCGCATAACTTTCCTAAATCACGTGAAACCCGCGCACCATTAGTGGCCGAGTTAGCACGGTTTCGCGATAGGTTATCGCCAAAGTTCCATTATCTGGCTGACGCACCAGCAAAAGACCCTGATGGACAGCCGACTATTGTGCGTTTCAGTCGCAAAACGAAACAGCAATATGTTATGTCAGAGAGCAAAGATGGTAAAGCCAGCGGTTGGTCTGCTTGGTATGATGGTAAAAAATGGAAGGCCGAAGACAAGCGTAAAAAAGGCGCTTAAGGTAATATTAATCACAAAAAAAATTATAACCCGCTAGCTGAATAGCGGGTTTTTTTATCGACAATAGAGTCAAAAGGTTATGGCATTATCACTGCAAGAACAATTGCTTAAAGCGGGTTTAACCGACAAAAAAAAGGTTAAACAAGTTAAACAACAAAAACACCAACAAGCAAAAGCGCAACAAAAACACAAAATTGTTGAGAGCGACGAAGCCAAATTGGCGGCGGCAGCGGCGATAGAGGCTAAAAAAGCCAGAGATCGGGAACTGAATCAACAGACGAAGATTGAAGCGGACAAAAAAGCCTTATTGGCGCAAATAAAGCAACTGATCACAGTAAATAAACAGGAAAGAGGCAAGGGTGACCTCGTGTGTAATTTTACTGATGGAAGCTTGATAAAGCGCATGTACGTTAATAAAGAAACACAAAAACACATCAGTCAAGGCAGACTGGCCATCGTGAAATACGAACAGGGTTATGAACTAGTGCCCATGCCCGTGGCAGACAAAATTGCTGAGCGTGATGCGGATTGCGTCGTCTATCGTGCTGACAACATTAGTGCAGAAGACCAAAAAAGCAGTGAAGAAGACGACTGGTATGCGGATTATAAAATTCCTGATGATCTCAGTTGGTAAGCTTGCCTATGTGCAGTTAACGACTGTTACTGCTGATTACTCCCCAAAAAAACGGCCGCAAGCGCGGCCGTTTCTTAGGGTAGGTTGCAAACAGCCAAGCTACCTACCATGTTGAACGGTTAGATGCGTTCGTTTAAGGCAGCAACGATGGGTGAGCTGTCTAAGCCATTTTCTGCTGCCCAAGCGGCAATGGTTTTGCCATCTTGCTCTGGTGCATTCAAATCACCTTTTGGCATTTTCTTAACCATCATGGTGCCGGTTTCCACAGCGTTGT
>Ga0210052_1001722_pt1 | contig 11649 bp, 10 predicted proteins | sample CryGeymeta201508_FD_183976 | JGI IMG/M metagenome (GOLD analysis project Ga0210052, IMG submission 183976) | Groundwater microbial communities from Crystal Geyser aquifers in Utah, USA - Crystal Geyser metaG 2015-08 (SPAdes) (version 2) | ecosystem: Environmental > Aquatic > Deep subsurface >...
AGCTTTAACAACTAATGAAAATAAAGAATTTAGTAAAATTTAAAGCATAAATTTATTCAGCATTTTAGTAATATCAGGGAAAGTCTCCATTTTTGATAATTCTTCTGATACTTTTTCATCTAAAATCTTTTCATCTATCTCTTTTTGAAATGAATCCAATAATTCCTTAGCATACTTATGGTCATCTGCACTCATTTGTTCATACCAATCCTTTAACACTGTTGGACTAGCACCTAAAAGAAAAGCTAAATTGTCACGGTCTTTTTCATTCATCTATATCTCCTAAAAATTTTTTGGATTATATACTAATTTTTTTATGTTGTGTACAAAAATTTTGTCAAGTGTTTTTAATTTAATAAATATAAATAAATATAACTCCTTGTCAGTATTAATCTTTTTGCTTCAAATCATGATTTTTTTGATTGAAACTTATTTTATTGTGTTGACATATTTTTTAATTTGGCGTAAATTTACTAACTTAAGTGCCTTATGCGTCAATTAGAAAAGGTTTGATTCGTCAGAACAATCTAAATCTATTCCTTCCCGATTGGGGTGCTTAAAACCACAACAAATACTCTATGTTAAGGCAATGGGGAAAAAAACTGATAACCTATCCTCTATCCTTGTTATATAGGATAGCCATTTAAAAGTATAATTGTTGAACTATGGTTATTAAAAATAGTACAATGGAATCATAGCAAACTATTACCGAAGCTGAATCTGGACCGGGCTATGGAATCTTAAGGGATTTGAATCAGAGACTTGTGAACCTTAAATTTAGCAAGGCCGTAACTGGGGCAGTTGTCTTAGACGTGCAAAAGCCGAAGTTAAATCGATTTGATTTGGCTAAGGGTAAACTTTGCCGCTCAAGGCATCGTTTTAAATTCAATAATAAATAAATAGATAGAAGTTAATTATTTATTAATAAATATCACGAAGAAGACAGAAGAGTAAATAAATGGAGGAAATTTTTTATTTATCTTAGTTGATTTTAAATACTAAGTATAATATGATTATTCTTTTAACTTAAATTATATTATGAAAAAACTTGGAATTATTGGTGGGGCAGGGGCATTTTCTGGATTAAATATTTATAAAAAAATATTATATGGTGTAGCACGAAATAGAAATCTAAAAGATAAAGACTTTCCTCAAATATTACTTCATAATTATCCATTCTCATCCATTAGTTCTAAGGGTGTAGATTTACCAACTCTTGCAAAACAAGAAATAGAATTAGCCTTAAAACCACTTATTGAATGTGCTAAAATTATTATTGCATGTAATAGTTTAAATCCACTAGTGTCTGACAGTAGAATAATAAATCTTCCACAACTTGGATTAATTCATTATAAAACAAGAAAAAAACAAAATGATAAAGTTTTAATACTATGTTCTAAAACTAGTAAAGAACATAATATATTTAGTGAAGATTCTGATATTATTTATTCTAGTAATGAACTTTCTGAACTTAGTGAATTAATTATTCAAAATCATATTGTTGGAAACACATCTAATGAATTAGATTATTTTCATGCAATTCTTACAGAATCAAAAAAACAAGACATAACCAATATTATTGTAGGTTGCACAGAACTTAGTATGTTAAATTGGAATAAATTATCTTCATATATTAATGTTATTGACTGTGTTGACTTAGCAGTTCAAGAATTTGTTTTATGGCATAACAAGGAACAAAATGAAAGTTTATAACTCAAAACACGAAAACATAACAACAAACATTAGAAAAACACTTTCATTAATTCGGACAATGAGAGGATTTAATGCTGACGAATATATTACGGCAAAGATTACATTACTTAATGAATATATGTCTCAATGTTCATTAAGTGCTTGTGTTGTAGCAGTTAGTGGTGGAATTGATAGTTCTGCTGTTTTAGGATTAATAGCAATGGCCAGTAAGATTCCTAACAGTCCAATAAAAAAGATTATCGCCATTAGTTTGCCAGCAAAAAATACACAATGGGCAACAAATCAAGTTGAGGCAATTCATAAAGCTAAACTATTGTGCTCAAAATTTAATATTGAATTTCATGTCTTTGATATTAATAATAGTTTTAATAATATTAGTGCTCCAATTGATGAGGCATTAAAACTTAAAAATCCTGATTTATGGGCTAGAGGTCAATTAGTTGCGTATACTAGAACACCATTTTTATATTATACAACTAGTGTATTAACTGCTCAAGGGTTTAGTTCAATTATAGTTGGAACAACAAATAGGGATGAGGGTGCTTATCTTGGATATGTTGGGAAAGCATCTGATGGAATGGTTGATATCCAACTTATTTCAGACCTTCATAAAAGCGAAGTTTATTCTGTTTCTGAAAAACTACAAATAATCAACGAAATAACTACAGCTATTCCTGCGGGTGATATGTATGATGGAAGAACTGATGAAGAAGTTTTTGGTGCACCTTATGACTTTGTTGAAATATATCTAAATTATAAAAATATTTCTATCAATACATGGGAAAAAATAACTTCATTTTGGGAACAAGAAGATCAACTTCAATTTGATACATACCAACATGCTTTAGAAAAACTACACAAGTATAATCAGCACAAATATTGGGCCGGATCCCAAGCCATTCATTTGGATATTTTAGATAGCTCTGTTACTGATGGTTGGATTGAAGGTGTTCACTCAAATATTTACAAGAAAATTAGTGCCCCTAAAATTATTCCTACTCATAATTTTATTGGATACACTTTAGATTCTCCACAATTAGAAATTAATTCTACTCTTCCATCTTCTTCAAAAATTAATGATTCAATTATATCTGTTGAAAACTTAATTGATACAAAAGAAATAATTAGCATTCTTAATTGGAAAAACATAAATAATTCAAAAATAGTTCAAACAAATCAATATGGAATTAGAGATTCTTCAATGAATGGCTCTAAAAGATTAAGCTTTTATTCAATTGAATTTGCCAAAATTATTTCAGAAAGAATTTTACTTTCTGGAGCTATTTCTAATTTAGAAATATTTTCTGAATATAATACTAATTGGAAACCTTTTAACAGTTGGCGTTTTGTTGGAGTCAACCCAATGATTCGTCTTCTTAATTATTCTGAAAATGATTTCTTAGTCCCCCATTATGATGATTCTTTTTATGAGAGCAACATTAGAAGAAGTCTATTAACATTGATAATTTCAATCTCAAATCAATGCATTGGTGGTTCAACACAATTCTTATTTGATAGTCAAAATGAAAAATTATTTGAAGAAAGAGATTTCTCAGATTTGAGTCAACAAGCTCTTCCTGAAGATATTAATTTTTCCTTAAAACCAAAAGAAGGTTCTGCACTTATTTTCCCTCATCGTATTTTACATAGTGGAGAATTAGTTAAATTTGGTGAAAAAATCATATTAAGGACTGAACTAATGTTTGAAGCTTGCACCACTAAATTTTTAAGTAAATAAAATGACTATACCAACATGGTTTTCACAAATACCGACTAATGTTCAAGAAAAAATCAAAAATGATATTTTTTATTTTCCGATGGTCTTAAATGGATTTACTTATCCTGAAATTCTTGCAAGTGGATGGATTACAACTCCATATTCAATCAATGAATTGAATGAAAATCAAAATGTTTTTTCTTCTAACATTAATAACAAAATTATATCTTCTGATAAAGAGGAAATTTCTATTTTATTAAATACAGGAAGTTATGCTCCAACTCATTTTGGTCATATTGAAATGATGTTACAAGCAAAAAAAATATTAGAGTTAAATAATCATAAAATTGATGCGATCATTCTTAGTCCATCTCATGACAAATATGTTTTAAATAAATCTAATGATATTCAATATTGGAACATTAAGAATAGAATTTCTTATTTAGAAGATATGATAAATAGTTATCCATTTTATAATATTAATGAAAAAGAATTGTTTTCTGTTGATTTATGGGAATCAATGTTTTGCAACTGTCCTGTTAATTTTACTGATGTTATTTTAAAAATAACAAAAAACATAGAATGTTATCTAAATAAAAAAGTAAAGATTTTTTATGTTTTTGGTTCTGATAATAAATCTTTTATTAATTGTTTTCAATCATTACCTAAAAAATATAAAAACAAATTCTTTGCTGTTTGTGTAGAAAGAGAAAATTATTCTTTAGATCAAGAACAAAGCAAAGATAATATTTATTACACTAAAAACATATCTTTTGCGAAAGAAAAATCCAAAAATATCCGATTAACTACTAATATTAAAGTTCATACTAATGCAAATGCAAATAATATTAATTTGTTTTATGGTGTTCGCTATGAACAAGATTTTGCATTAAAAAAATGGATAGATTTTTTTCCTTTACAAGAGGAACAATTAAAATCAACCTATTTAAATTTTCACAATAATCTTTTATCAACAATTAAAGAACACACTCTTGTTCAAACTCTGTCTATTCCCATAAATGAACAAATTAAAACTGTAAATGAAGTAAAAGCCCAAAATAATGTTATTAATTTGGATTGTTGCACCAATCAATTACCAGGTCAAATTAAATTAGATTATTCTAGAATTTTTCTAATGAACGATACTCAACTACATCCATTAGGTTTAGTGAGAAGACCAAACTCTATTTCAGATGCCCCTATTGAAGCTGGCGAGTATTGCTTAATTGATGATGATATTGCATCTGGAAACACAATTAGACTTATAAAAACACACCTTTCACTAATTGGTGTTTCTATAAATAAAGAAATAAGTCTTTTACATGAATATATAATTAATAAAAAAATTGAATTACGTCTTTTTGATATAGTTGATACTAGAGATTTTCTTTTAGGTAGCAATAATGGTGGTCTAGTTTGTGCCTGGAATGAATCCCCACTTAGAATTCCATATCTTAGTCCTTGGGTTAACCTACAATCTAGAGCAAATATATCATTTAATAATTTAAAAAGTTTTAACTTAAAAATATTAGAATTATCTTTAGAATTTTTTAATGTCAACAATTACATATCTTTTGAACACATATGCCCAAATTTAGCCTTATTTTTAAAGCATAACCATCCATGTATAACAATTTCTGATTGGCATAAAAAACACATTGATTGGATTAATAAAACATGATTTATTAATCTATTTTTGCTTTTCCCTTGTTTTTTTTATTTTATTTTGTTTTTATAATCAAAATTGGAGAAAAAATAATGAGTGACATTTTTGCATATATAATTCCTGGCGTTTCTGTTATTGGGAGTATTGCTATTGTCTTAAGTATTAAAAGTAAATACAATAAGTCTTTAGAATCAATACTAAAAGAATCAGTCAATAACAACTCTTCTGAAAAAGTTAAACTTTTAGAATCTAATTTATCTAAAACTCAAAATAACTTAAAAGAATTAAATCAAGAGTTATTATCACTGTCATATATAGCTAAAGAAAAAACTCAAGAAAAAGAAAAAGCTCAAGCACAAGCTGAAGATTATTTAAAAGATAAAAATTCTCTTAATGTAGAAAACAATAATTTATTAAGTCAGATAAAAAGCAAAAATGAACAAATCAATAATTATGAAAATTTACTTTCACAGTTAACTAGCGATATAGAAATATTAAAACAAGAAAAAACAATAACTCCAGAAATTATTCAACAAAAATCTATCCTAATGGTTGATGACTCTATTGTTATTAGAACTAAAATGAAAAAAATGCTTATTGAAGCAGGATATGATGTTACTCTTGCTAATGATGGTGCAGATGCAATGGAATTATTACCAACAAAACACTTTGATTTAATTATTACTGACTTAGAAATGCCTAATGTTGATGGATTTGAATTCATGAAAAGAGCAAATGCTAATGAAATAACAAAACACATACCTATTGTTATAATTACTGGTCACGATGATGTAAATCTAAAGATTAATGAAACAGAAAATTTGACTGGAATCTTTAAAAAGCCATGGAAAGAAGTTGAATTTCTTAAAAGAATTAAATTCTTATCCTCTTTAACAATAAGGTTTTTTATGTTTACATGTCAAAATAAATATGATAGCATAATGCAGAAGCTTTTAAAAAAGAATATCATTGATGCAAAAAAAATATTAGAATACGAACAAAAACTAAAAGATAGTGAAGACTCTATTGCAGATAATTTAGCTCATCAAAAAAATAATTTTGAACTAAGAGAAAAGGTTGCAAGAGCAATTCAAAAAGAACAAGAAATCAACATTGAATTAAATAATAAAATAAAATTACTTGAAAATTCAAAGAAAACACTTTTAGAAAAAAATATTTTAATCATTGATGCTTCAGCAGTTGTTAGAGCTAAAGCTAAAAAATCACTTGCTGACTATAAAGTTACATTTTGCAAAGATACAAATGAAGCAATTGAGCTTATTAAGACTAAAAACTTTGATTTAATTATCACTGACTTAGATATATTTAATAATAATTTATTACAAATTTGGAATTAATCGTCTAAATTAAATCTAAATCTTTTTTTATTTGTAATGCTATTTTTTTTGCCAAAAGAACAGGAACAGCATTACCTACCATTTTATATCCATTTTCTATTTTTGAATACTTAAAGATGAAATCATCTGGAAATGTTTGAATTCTAGCACACTCTCTTACCGTTAACCGACGATATAAGATCTCTTTACCAACAACGAAAGAATAACTATCAGTTCCTACCTTAATCATCTTCGGAGCCATAGGATGTAATGGAACTTGCCTAGCTGTTGCTAAAATAGTAAAACTTGTTTCTTCCCAAGACCGGACTCGGTTCCTAGACATAAACATACTACTAAATCCACCAATCATATATTCTTGATTTTGAAATAATACATTTAAATTTACTTGACCACTTTTGGAAGGAACTCCTGCCGGAATAGAAGAAATCACATCTTTTAATAAAACCTTACCTAATTCTTTTTTAATTCCACTAAATTCTTTCTTTAAATCTTTTCTATATCCAATAAAAATTAATCTTTGCCTGTCTTGTGGAACACCGTAATCACTTGCCATGTATAATTCATATTTAACAGCATACCCTGCTTTAGAAAATGCTTCAATAAATGCCTCCAAATCTTTTGAATGACGACTTGCTAATAATCCAGAAACATTTTCTGCTACAAAAAATAATGGTTTCTTTTCTTTTAAAATACGAATATAGTCCCAAAACAATTGACCACGAGGGTCTTGTGTTCCCTTTTTTGCTCCTGCCTCTGAAAATGATTGGCAAGGTGGGCCGCCAATCATACCTATACAATTTGGAACATCTTTCTCATTTATCGTTGTTATTGAAACTTTTGACAAAACCGTTTCTGGAAAATTTAACTCATGAGTTTCCCAAACATTTTTATCATATTCGTTTGCCCAGGCTATTTTAAATCCCGCTTGTTTAAATCCCAAATCTAAACCACCAGCACCTGAAAAAAGAGATATAATATTCATAAATTAATTAGTTGTTTTATTTCCAAATTATACTATTGCAGTTATTGTTGTCAATTACTTTGATTTTTATTTTTATTTTGTTAAAATATAAAGTATATTACTTATAAGGAAATACCATGACCCCAACACAACAATTTGAACAATTTATTGAAGAAAATAAAATTACAGTTAAAAGTAAATTTGTTCCTTTTAGTTTGTCTAGAAATGCTGAAGAAAAGGATAAAAGTTTAAATTGGAAAGTTACAATTATGTCACCCAAAGGACAATATACTTGTGACTATATGAAAGGAATTGGTCACTTACCATATCCTCAAACAACATTTATGAACCTAAATGCTTATCAAGCAAGTGGACTAAAAGACGCTATTGATTCTGCTGTTGAAACTGGTGTCGCAAAAAAAATCACTTTATCTGATAAGAAAATAACTTTTGGGGTTGGTAATGCACAATTTCCAGATCCAACATTAAAAGATATTTTAGAATCCCTATCTTTAGATGCTAATGTTAAAGATTATTTAAGATTTGAAAGTTGGGCTTCAGATTTTGGCTATAATGTAGATTCTCGTGAAGCTGAAAAAACTTATAAATCTTGTCAAAAGGCTGCAGAGGGATTATCTAAAGTTTTAGGTGGAACAGAAAAAATCAATAAATTAACTGAACTACTTTATGAAATTGATAACGAACCAACTCCTAAAAAAGTAAAACCTTAAAACCTTCATTGTTTTAAAACACAGAAAAACCATCTAATAATTTTTTGATGGTTTTTTATTATTTTTGTGATATAATTTTAAAAATTAAGGTGAGAAAATGGCAACCCCAAAAAAATCTATTAAACAATCAGTTATTCCTAGTACTTTATTTAACATTAATTATACTTCTTACAGTGAGGAAACTTCTGAAATAGACCCCGAAGATGACTATTCCAGAGCAAGCACCTCTACAACATACTCTATTCATGGCATTTCTATATCAGAAGATTCTTCTTTTGATTCTTCTGGTGCTTTTGAAGTTAAAGATTCTGAATTGGATAAAGTTTATTTAGTTACTGCCATTTACTCAACAGGCGATTCTTTTGGAAATGATGAAGGATATGGAATAGAATTCATTGAAGTATTTCAATCTAAAGATAAAGCTGAACGTTGTGCCAAACAAATACAAGCAAATGCTGATTTATATAACTATTTATCTAATAATTATGGAAAAAAAGACATTAATAAATTCAATGAACTTATCTCTTTCACTCATAATTGTCCACCTGTAAACAAAAAAGGTAAACTTGACTCTAGTCATCTATCTGATGTTTATTATCAAAATGAGAGAAATGAAACAAAGAAATTTTATTCTCCATGGAATGGATATTTTGAAAGTTTAGATTCAGTATCTGTTGAAGAATTTGATTTATCACTAAAGAAGAAAACTAAATATAAACTCTAGTTCTAAAATTAAAAATAACAGTTTTCTAGAACCTAATTTATATTTTAATTTAATATTGCCAAATAGAAAACCCCCCTGTACTTTTAGTTAAAAATTAACATATCATACAGTAGGGTCTTGATGTATTCGCCTATATCGTTCAAACCATTTCAATAAACTCTAAATCTATTTCTGCTTCAGTTTCACGATTGAAAATATTAATAGCAACTTTTGCTTTATTTTTTGAATAATCAACAGAACGAACAACTCCATTAAAATCTAAGAATGATCCTTCTTTAATCCTAACAATTGTCCCCACTTCAAATGAAATTTTTGGTTTTGGTGCTTCTCCATTAACTTTATCCTTAAGAACTTGAATTTCTTTTTCTGAAACAGTTGCCGGATTACCTTTTCTTCCAATAAATCCTACTACACCACTAATACCTTTTAATGCATGCCAAATTTGATCAGTGTAGTCCATTTCTACGAAAATATAATTTGTTAACATTCTTTTTTGACGTTCTTTCTTTTTCCCATCTTTCAATTCATAAATTGTTTCAATTGGAGCAAAAATTTCACGAATAGGCAGTCCATTAGCAATTTTTTCCTCCATTGCTAATGTAACTTTAGATTCCCTATTAGGGCTAGTTTGTAATGTATACCAAGACATAATTGTTTCCTTTATTTATTGTTAAAAAACCAACCCTTCTGGCTGGTTTTAACATTTTTTCATTCTTACACTAAAATGTAAAATTGTCAACTACTTAAATATTAGAAATCAACTAGTCTAATTATTAATCATCAATGTGAACAACTTATACAATTTTGTTAATTTCTATTTTTATTTAAATTAAAAAATCATGTGTAATTGTATTTACCTTGATTTTTGGTTTTTTTTATTTTACTTTAAATAAATTATTCAAAAATGTGTTTTTTAAGGTAAAATTATGAAAAAAATATTAACATTATCTCTTGCCATAGTATTTTCAGGTGTGGCTTTCTCACAGACAAAACCAATGTCATCTCTCAATAAACTAGAGCAAATGCTTGGTTCAACCAAAACAAAACCTCCTGTTGTTAAGGTTGAGCCAATAGCAAAAGTAGTTGCTCCTGTTGTTAAAGTTGAGCCAATAGCAAAAGTAGTTGCTCCTGTTGTTAAGGTTGAGCCAACGGCAAAAGTAGTTGCTCCTGTTGTTAAAATTGAACCAACGGCAAAAGTAGCTGTTCTTTCTAAATCAAAAATCAAAAAACATAAAATAAAAAATGCAAGTAAACCAATTTCTTCAACTCCTATTGTTATTGAAAGAATTGAATATAAAACACCTGTTGTTCAAGCTGTTTTACTTAATACAGAATATTATCACATACCAAACAATACTAAAGAATCTGATTTGGCTAAATTTTTAACACCTATTTCTTATTCTGATGTTGATGTTAAAATTACAAAAACTGAGAATCCTTCTGTTTTTAACTTTTTACTTATAGACAAAAGAACAACCAACAATTTAAATGAATTTTATTTGAGTAATTCACCTATTGTAGTTGCATCTATTAATTCTGATTTATCTAGTGCTAAAATTAATAATGTAAAATATGGAACACAATTTAATAATATCACTTTAAATCAAAATAGTTGTCAACTTATTTATGTTAGTTATCAATTAAAAAATATTGAATCTCCTTTTGTTTCCTCAATCTTTATTGATAAAGATGGTAAACTAACAGACTCTTTGCCATCTTTATGCAAATCTCCCAATATAGATTCTAAAGATACATCGTTTTATACAAAAAATGGGAATATTGTAAATATTGGATTTAATCAAAAATTCACCACACATGGAAATTTAGCATTCAATGCTCACTTTTCTGAAGAAGGGCATGACTATATTCCACAAAACATAACTGGATTAGCAATTCCTACTGATTTTTCTACATTATATCAGTTATCAACAGATAAAAACAATACTCCATTTTTTGGTGTGAAATTTAATAAAACTGTTCCAAATAACTCATATTATGTTCTTCTTGGTTTTGATACAGAAAATAATCAAGAATGGTTTCAATCAAAAACTACAGTTACGAAATAATTAATTAAAATTAATTTGACACCCTGCAAATTAATGCAGGGTTTTTTTTGTTTAAAAATCTTGTATAATAAAATATAATAATTAATTAAAAGGAATATATGGATAAAAAAGTAGATACTCTTGGTGATAGAGTTAAAAATCTAGAAATGGCACAAGCAAGTTTATGTTTAGATGAAGATTCTCCTATTTGTGTGCGAATTGATGGTAAATCTTTCCACACTTATACCAAAGGTCTTGTTCGTCCATTTGACAAAAGACTATCACAAGCGATGATTGATACTACAAATTTTCTTGTTGAACAAACTCATGCTAAACTTGGATATACTCAAAGTGATGAAATTAGTTTAGTTTATTTCAAAACAGATGATAAACAACAATCTTTTTTTGGTGGAAGAATTCAAAAACTAACTTCTGTTTTAGCTAGTATTACAACTGCTAAATTTAATTCTGAAATTTTAAAAAACCTAACAGAAAAAAGTGATCAATTTGCTATATTTGATTGTCGTGTGTGGAATGTTCCAACACTTCAAGATGCTGCTGAAGTTTTTATATGGAGACAAGAAGATGCTATTAAAAATGCTATCAGTATGGCTGCACAAGCACACTACTCTCATACCCTATTACAAGGTAAAAATTCTGCCACAAAGATTAAAATGTTAGCAGAAATAGGAGTTTCTTGGGATGACTATCCTGAATTTTTTAAATCCGGAACA
>Ga0210052_1001729_pt1 | contig 11611 bp, 11 predicted proteins | sample CryGeymeta201508_FD_183976 | JGI IMG/M metagenome (GOLD analysis project Ga0210052, IMG submission 183976) | Groundwater microbial communities from Crystal Geyser aquifers in Utah, USA - Crystal Geyser metaG 2015-08 (SPAdes) (version 2) | ecosystem: Environmental > Aquatic > Deep subsurface >...
TTTTTGTATTTATTTTATGTGAAAGTTTGCGTTGCAAACTTTATAAATCTCCTGCCTTACAGGGGATTTAATACAGAAAAGTAAAAACTCTTCTATAATGTCTTTTAGCAAGGTAGTTTAAAAAGGGTTGCACTTTGTAGAAGCATATAACTTTTGGGTATAAAAACCCCAAAAACAAGCATATTTATTTATATCTGGGGTTTTTGTTTGCTCAGTAAATTTTATATTTATTTTTTTATATTTATTTAGGTGACTTTGCTTTAATATTCCACAATCCAGTTCCAATAGTAACAATTTGGCCTACAATCACATTTTCCATAATATTATGCTTGAAATTTGTATCACTGCCATAAATTGCTGAGTTAATAATATTCTGTTTTGGGGATTCAAATGCAATTTTTGTTAATAGCGCATCCCCTCATCACGCGTTCAGGTTCAGGCAAAACAAATATGTCTTTTTCTCTTTCTTAACAATTAAAAGTTATTTATAAGTTAAAGTTTTGGTGATTCTCGCTTAGCAGTTCGCTTAGCAGTAAGATTTTCTAATAACTCGCTTAAATCTTCTTTTTCTTCTTCTTTTGCTTTTCTTATGTATTCATTCGCTTTTTTAAGATTGTTCCTTCTCCCATAAGCAATATCTAAATTTGTATAACATTTTAACTCGCCTGCTTTATCCCCAATTTCTTTAAAAATTTTCAAGGAATTTTCATGGAATTCAATTGCTTTTCCGAAATTACCTAACCCATCATAAGCAACACCTAAATTTGTATAACATTTTGACTCGCCTGCTTTATCCCCGATTTCTTTAGCAATTTTCAGGGAATCTTCATGGAATCCAATTGCTATTCTGAAATTACCTAAATTACGATAAGCAACACCTAAATTTCCATAACATTTTGACTCGCCTGCTTTATCTCCGATTTCTTTAGCAATTTTTAGGGAATTTTCATTGAATTCAATTGCTTTTTTGAAATCACCTAAATAATAGTAAGCAACACCTATATTTGTATAACACATTGACTCATTTGGTTTATCCCCTATTTTTTTAAAAATTTTCAGGGAAATATTATAATATATGATTGCTTTTCTGAAATCACCTATATTGGAGCAAGCAGCACCAAATTTTGCATAACCTATTGCTTTTTTTACTTTATCCCCCTCTTCTATAGCAATTTCTATGAGCCTTTTATAATAGTTTTTTATTTCTTTTACATACTTTAAACCAAGATAAGATATATTACCAGTAGCAGTAGGTATACAGAGTCGGTATGACCACTTGTTTGTTTTTGTTTCAATCATCTTTTTGTTTTTGTTTTATTTTTTGTTTTATGTGAAAGTTTGCGTTGCAAACTTTATAAATCTCCTGCCTTACAGGGGATTTAATACAGAAAAGTAAAAACTCTTCTATAATGTCTTTTAGCAAGGTAGTTTAAAAAGGGTTGCACTCTGTAGAAGCATATGACTTTTGGGTATAAAAACCCTAAAAACAAGCATTTTTAATAAATTATAAATAACATAAATTATATTTAAAAATCTCTATTTTGCGCGCATTTTATACATCATTAATCTCCCTTTAATTTTAAAAAGTTTTAAAATGCGCGATTTTGTTAGTTCTTTTTATTTTTACTTTAAATCAGCTGCTCCACAGCATAATTGCCAACACCATAAAAATTAGCGCAATAGTTATAACAAAGGGCAAAACAAATTTCAAAAATCCCGCGGCAATGGCAGTATTTGGCAAAAGTTCATAACCATCTCCAAGTAGCTTTGTGATTCGTTCAACTTTGCCATAGCTTGCTGTTACATACTCTGCGCCTGCTTTTGCTTCTTTGATTAGGCGCGAAATTTCATAGATATGCTCTGGCAACACTTCAAACATATATTTTCCATTGTTGCGTTGATGATTGTCAGTACTGCAAGCAATAATTTTGCATTTAAATGTTTTTTCAAGTGATTGTAAAAGCTGCCGTCCATCAAGGTTGTTTGAATCAAATAAAATAAAAACCATTTTTTTCCCAACATCAAGATACGCAACCCTAATATCACACCCCCCAACAATACCTTGCGATGTTCCTAGAATTATATATTCTTGCTCTATCTTTGCTAATTTGGTTTTTAAAGATGTTGCTTCTTCAATAAGATTCAGACTCTGCAATGAACTTGCATACATAACACTAAAGTCTGAATCAATACTAGAACTGTGCATATCTACAAATATGTCACTGCTCGCTAAACCAACACCTATATCTATATCTCCGTTGCCGTCTGCAAAAGCTAATGTCTTTCCGCCAATGTTCAACAAGCATATGCGATCTCCAATTACTGCTTTTGCTTTTTCACCAACTTGCTCGAGTGAAGCTGATTTAATATCACCAACCAATTTCATTACATCTTCATTTTTTACAATATCTAAATCGTGCGTGCAAGGACCGTGAAAAGTCAATGAATTTTCAATATTATCATGAAAAATTTTTGGCATATTTGAGCTTCCAATATTTCCTATTGGCCCCGGATGAACATATGGTACTAAAAAAGTTGCTTTGTGTTGTCCCTTTTTTTGATCTTTCCATGTGTCAAATGACAACACATGAACCATTGCTTTTCCATCTTTTGATAGTTTAAGCAAAGATTTTTCTGATTTTGTGCTGCCTGTAAACCAGTCAGTAAAAAACGCAACCAACAACTCAAATAAATCCACTTTTGCAAAAACCTTGAACGGCTCTGAAATTGAATAAATAACAAAAATCACAAGCAGCGAAAACAAAAAACTCATTGCTATAATCTTTCTTCCAAGATTAGTGTCAGATGGATGCGAATAAAACAGAAAAAAAATCGCCACAATAATAAACAAACGGATGCTGCTTTTTACCAAAGCACGACCTATTGAATTTCCCAAAGTTCGCAAAAAGAACACCCTAATACCAAAACTTAAAGAAAGCCCAATCGCCAAAGCATAAAACTCCAAGTGAAATATAAGCCCTATTGCATAAAATCCACATTCTACAACATTTGAAAGGAGATTAATAAACTCAGATTGCTGAAATGAGAGATTTTTATCTCTAACTAAAAAAGTTGAAGCAAGCGAAGATATTCCAAACAGCACAAAGAACCAAACATTGTTAAAAATTATAGAAAAAATCAAAGGTAAAATAAGATTAACATAAAACAGCAAACCTTGTTTTGATGATTTTTGTATTAAAGGAGCTGATTTATCTAAATATTTAGTCAAAGCAATTGGGTCTGCCATATTGATACTCTACATCCTATTTTTGACCAAAGATATTAGGTCTGCCATAAAGTTTTTGTTTAGGGTTGTAAATAACAACATTTATTAGATTTGCTATTTACTATAGTAGAATTATGCAAAGAGCATATTTTTAACAAAACATTTATTAGATTTGCTATTTACTATAATAGAATTATGTAGGGGGCATATTTTTAACAAAATTTATAAATTTTTGAAAGTATTTTACAGGAATAATCAAACCTGCTGCGCGCTCATGTCCTCCGCCGTTGCTGTCAGGAATTTGGCTTGCGATTTGCCGCATTAAATGGTTGCAGTCAAGCAATTTGGACCTGCACGAGATTTTTATCCTTTGATTTTTAAACTGCGACTTACTAACAACAAAAATAGTATTATCACTATACTTGTCTGCCATAAGATTTGAAATTATGCTCGAGCTGCAGAACTTTGAGTCAATTTGAACAAAAAGCACAACATCATTTAACTTTTCAATTTTTGATAGGCAAATCGCTTTTTTAAGATTTTTTTGAAATTCATCTGCTTGCTCTAAATATTCTGATGGCTTTGTTAGAAAATCCTCTGCTGAATTTTGCTCGAGTAAAAATTTAATTAAACCACTACTTATTGCATTAAAATTAAAATTTTTTTTGTTAATCTCAACAACCCCAGTAATGACTTCAGACAATTTTAAAACAGAATCTTTGTCAAATTTTTCAACAAAATTTTTGCAATCCTCATCATTTTTATCACCCCTATCACCGATTATACCAACTGCTGCTATAAATGCTCTTTTTTTAATTGCTTCATATTGCTCAAACAATGAAAACACAACAAACGACGCGGGTTTATAAACTTCAGGATCATTTTCGCGCGGATTTATATAAAAAACATTGTTATCTCTAATGATTTTATCAGAAATCATATGATGATCAATAATTAAAATTGGTTGTTTTTGGGGGTTTTCAATTTTTTGAGGTAAAACAGGCAAATCCACAAAAATGCTTGGAGAAAACACAACAACTGATTGAATTTCATCAATGCTTAAACACTGTAATTTCACATCTTGAATACTCAATTCTTTGGTTAAATATGCAAACATCAAAGCCGCACTACAAAGCCCATCAGTGTCGCTGTGGTAAAATATGTGTGGTGAAAGTTTCAATTTATTAGTTTGTGATTGCTTTATTTGATCAAAAAAACAGTTAATGTCTGTTAGCATAAGATTTTTGTAAAAGTTTAAGAATTAAAATATTGCTTGAAATGTATTTTTTAAAATAATGGTCGAGTATATGCTTTTAGATAATGTTTGGTGTGTGTTTTTTAAAATAATGTTTAGGTATATGTTTTTAGATAATGTTTGGTGTGTGTTTTTTAAAATAATGGTCGAGTATATGCTTTTAGATAGTGTTTGATGTGTGTTTTTTAAATAATATTTGGGAGTGGGGCTTAAGAGATTTGAACTCTTATGGGCCGGTCTGGAGCCGACTATGTTGCCGTTACATCAAAGCCCCTTAATGTTTTTAAAATAGAAATTTTGCGTTGTAAAAAATATATGGTAATGGAACAAACACTTGTTTTAATCAAGCCTGATGCATTACAGCGCGCACTTGTTGGCGAAATAATTCATAGATTTGAGCAAAAAGGTCTAAAAATTGTTGGATTAAAAATGGTTCAAATAGATAAAAAATTGGCTGAAGAACATTACAAACACATAAAAGAAAAACACGGCAATGTCTTTGAAAGATTGCAAAAAATGATTATAAGCGCACCTGTAATTGCGATGATTGTTGGTGGGGTTGATGTAGTTAAAACAGTTCGATTAATTATTGGAACTACAAAAGCGCGCGGAGCAGAAGCAGGGACAATCCGCGGCGACTTGGCAATGAGCATACAAAACAATATAGTTCATGCGTCTGATTCACGAGAAAATGCAAAAATAGAGATTAACCGCTTTTTTAAACCTAAAGAAATATTTGATTGGAATTGGTCAATATGTAATTCAATCTATGCAAGCGAAGAGATAGCTTAAAAATTTACACTTAACATTTTATAATAAATATAATAACTTATTAACAAACAACAATCACAATAAAATTATGGTTTTACTTGAAGTTTTTAATGTTAAAAAAGCTTACAATAATAAGATATATTTCGCTTTATATGTAGCAATTTTAATGATTGTATCGGCTTTGCTCTTAAAATATCTCTTTTTATATATTTATGGGGGCGATGTTACTCACAATTATTTTCTTTTGCTTGTGTGGGTTGGTATTTTTATGGCAATTATTCCAAAACTTTTTATAGAAGCAGAAGAGGTTTGTCCAATCAACTGGCATCCAATTCAAAAAAAATGGGTTGAGGGCTGCACTTTTATTGAACGGCACAAAGACATTCTTTTTATTTTTGTTATACTCTCAATCTTAATCACAATATTTTTCTTTACAATTTGCTATTTTAATGTGTTTGGGAGTAATTTTGGCGCGCCACAAAAGCAAGAAATTGAAAAAATTAAAGAGATTGCAACTTCTTTGTCTGGCTATGCAAAGAGCGACATTGGTGGTGGTTTTTGGGATAAATTTTCAATAATCTTTGCACAAAATACAAAAATAAGTATTTTATTTTTTCTATTATCAGTACTTGAAATGTTTGGCGCGCTCTTTTTATTAAGTTGGAATGCTTCTGTATTTGGCGTGTGGTTATCAGAAATCGCAAAGCAAGCATCTCAGCAAACAAACAATATAATCTTAATTTTAAGCACTTCGGCAACATCTTTTTTAGGGATTTTACCACACGCTATTTTTGAGTTTAGTGGGTTTTTTCTGGCTGCGATCGCAGGAGGAATTTTAGCAATAGGTATCCATTTATATAAAGATAATGCTCTCTTACTTCAGATTAAAGACAGTATTTTGGTTTTACTTGCAGGCCTGGTTTGCATACTTATAGGCGCAATTATTGAGGCATTATAATGATAACAGAAAGGAGTAAAGCAAAAATAAAAAAAATAGCACAAAATAAGCAAAAAGAAATAATTAAACAATTGCAAAAACAATCAATTGTCGAAGATTTGACAAATAAAGGATATACTTTAAAAGCAGGACTTAAATATGGTTGTGATTTTAGAATCTACGCAAAAGGAGTAGGGATAAAACAAGGAAAGAAAAAACAAGAAGAGCATAGTTTTGCTATATTAGATGTTGTTAAAGGCAAAGACAGCATCAAAATTAAAGATCTTGTAGCAAAAGCTAGGGTTGCGCGCGCCACTAATATGAAATGGCTTATTAGTATTGACAAGAAAGAGTTGTTAGTAAATGTTGGGTGGGTAGATTAATTTAATCTATTTAAAAAGATTTTTGGAAGCAAAAACAAAAACAAGCTTATTGCCGAGTATGCATTAAAAGATATGGTTAAGCTGATTGGCGTTTCTGGATATAGAGTTGCAAAATCTGTTTCTGAGAAGTTAAAGACAATCTTGCCCTAAATTGAAGAACTTGAAAAAGAATTAATAAATTAGAAAAATATCTAATTAAAAATTTATGAACAAGAAGACAGCAGATTTTATTTTCTATGCAAGCGAAGGCTCAAAACAAAAGGGAGAAGCAAAAAATGATTGACTTGCCCAAAAAGCTCGCAGAATCTCAACTAAAAATAGGACTTGAAACTCACTTACCTTTAAAGACAAAATCCAAACTTTTTTGTTCTTGCTCAACAAAAAAAAGTGGCAGACCAAACACGCAAGTTTGCGAGGTTTGTTTAGGTCTTCCTGGATCAAAACCAACTTTAAACAACGCAGCAGTAAAAGCAGCAATAAAACTTGGTTTGGCACTTGGATGCAAAATAAATTCACCTAGCTTTTTCTCAAGAAAGACCTATTTTTACCCAGACATGTCAAAAAATTTTCAAATAACCCAATATGAAATCCCAATTGCTGAAAATGGGTTTTTAATGTTAGGTGACAAAAAAATAAGAATAAAAAGAGTTCATATTGAAGAAGATCCTGCCAAGATTGTTCATAAAGATAATTATTCTTTGATTGATTATAATCGTTCGGGTCGTCCTTTATTAGAAATTGTCACAGAACCAGATTTAAATTCTCCTAAAGAAGCGCGCGCATACCTGCAAAAACTTTCGTTAATTGCAGAATATTTGCAGATTTTTGATCCTGCTGATGAAGCATCAATGAAGTCAGATGTTAATGTTTCAATATTTGGTGGAAGTCGTGTTGAAATTAAAAATATAAGTGGATTTAAAGACGCTGAAAAAGCAATTAATTTTGAGCAAATTCGCCAAAAGAATGTTTTATTAACAGGCAAAAAAGTAGTGCAAGAAACAAGGATGTATTCTCCTGTTGCTGGATCTACAACAACTGCGCGCATAAAAGAAACAGAATCAGGCTATGGATATATTTTTGAGCCTGATTTGCCTTATTTGGAGTTTTCTTTGCAAGAAATTGAGAGAGTAAGGAACTCTCTTGAAGAATTGCCTGACCAAAAAAAGCAAAAATTTGTGAAACTTGGGCTAAATAAAGCGACAGCAGAATCTCTTGTTTCTGAAAAGGCACTATCAGAGCTTTTTGAAGAACTATCAAAAAAATTTGACAAAAATTTGGTTGCAACTTATTGTTTAATTTTACTTAAAACAACCAATTATAATGGAATAAAGGTAGAGCAAATAAATATTAATCCTGAATTTGCAAAAATTTTAGAGCAAGTAAACACAAATAAAATCAACAAACATGAAGCAGAGGAAATTATTCGTAAAATAGTTGAATTGAAAATTAAGAATAAAGCCCCAGCAAAAATTAATTGCTTGTTTGATGGGGAGTCTTGGGATTTTGATTTAAATGAGATTGTTGAAAAAGTGCGCGCACAAAACAAAGAAAAAGACCTTTCAGATCCAAAGATTTTGAATTTTTTAATAGGGCAGGTTTTAAGAGAAACAAAAGGAAAAGGCAATATTCAAAAAATTATCAAGATTTTGAAAAGAGCAAAAGGCAAAAACAAATAGATAAAAACAAACAAATAAGCAAAAAACACAAGCAAGAAAAACAAAAAAATAAAGCAAGAGCAAAAGAATAAAAATACATTTGATTGAGTTATATGGTAAAAACAATATTCACTCAATCAAACACTATTTTTAAGAAACTGTTTACAGGTTTTGATTGTTCCTGAAACCAAAACACAATGAAGAAGAACTTCTTTTTCATTTATTTTTTTAATCCATCCAAATACAACTTTTAGTTTTTCCAAACTTGTGCGCGCAACTTGTATTATCATTTTGTTTTGTAAAGAAAAATTTGGAAAAAACCGAAGATTTGCTTCAATAAAATCAATTTCTCCAAAAAGTTTAATATAAGTTATTTCTATTTCTCTTCTAAGATCATATGAGTTAATTTTTGCTTCACTCATAACTTCATAAACAACATAGCGCTTCTTATCTTGCAGCGTTGGTTTTGTTTTTACAAGTAAATTGTTTAGGGGTTTGGGTTTGCTATTTTTATCAAATGGTTTTGTTTTTACAAGTAAATTGTTTAGGGGTTTGGGTTTGCTATTTTTATCAAATGGTTTTGTTTTTACAAGCATAAATTATTTGCTTTTAAAAACATTTTTTCTTAAAAATATAGTATTTATTCTAGTTTAACAGCAGTTCCATATGCTAAAATCTCAGTAGTTCCAGGTACTATGCTGTTGGTTTCATATCTTACACTAACAATTGCATCAGCACCCATTTTTCGAGATTCTTCGAGCATTCTCTCTGTGGCTTCGTTTCGCGCCCGAGTCAATAACACAGTGTAGGTTCCTATTTCTCCACCAATAATTGCTTTTAACCCTGCAGCAATATCTCTAACAAACCATCGCGCCCTTACTGTATTTCCTTGTACTAATCCAAGCACCTTAGATATTTTTTTACCTTCTATTGAATGAGTAGTTGCCATAATTATTCTTTTTTCTACTTTACTTTCCACCATATATTATTTATATAATTTGAATAAATATTACAAGCTTTATAACAAGTAATGCATTCCACAAAAATAAGATATATATCTAAATTCTAAAGAAGTAGTGCTAATTAAAATAATTAAAATAAATGCATTTGTTTTGGTAAAAAATCTATGACAAATATTTATGTTTTTCGATTGGGTCATCGTTTTAGCAGAGACAAACGAATAACCACGCATATTGCTCTTGTGGCGCGCGCATTTGGAGCAAAAGCAGTTGTTTTTGATATAGAAGACAATCGCGTAAAAGATAGTGTTTATAAAATTTGCGATAAATGGGGTTATGGTCCATCAGGAGACTTTGAGATTTTTTATGAAAAAAATTGGAGAAAATTTATAAAAGATTTTGACGGAATAAAAATACATCTTACAATGTATGGTTTTTCTCTTTCAAAAGTTAAAGATAAAATATTAAAAGATATAAAAGACAAAAATATTTTAATAGTTGTAGGGGGGCAAAAAGTTCCTGGAGAAATATATAATCTTGTTGATTATAATGTTGGTATAGGTAATCAGCCACATTCAGAAGTTGGCGCGTTGGCTGTTTTTCTGCATGAATTAAATGCAAAACCATTAGACGAAAACGAGTGGAATTGTAAAAAAAATCAAGGAAAAATAAGGATTTTTCCGCAGAAAAAAGGAAAAAAAGTTGCTAAAAGATAAATATAAAAAAGTTATAGGTGTAAATTTGTCTTCAAAATAGCCCTTTTACCTTTTTGTAATAAACTTGCTTGCAAGGGTTTTTAAATAAAAAATACTAAAAAAAATATCCCTCTTTTTTTTAGGGGGCGTAAGCGCAGATCTGCGCCAGGTCTTTCAACCCAAGGCAACCGCTTTAAGCTCTTGTCAGCTTTTTAGCGCTGGCATTTGCCGAGATCTACGCTTACGTGTTTGTGTTTTTACTATTTTTTATTTACGCTTATGTGTTTGTGTTTTTTATATCTTTATTAGTTGTTGCAATATTGTAAAGGTAATAAATATTGCTGCTTGTCATCAACAATATATTACTGTTACGAAAAGCCACCACTCATTGCGATTACATCGCGAGTGATGACAGTTGCGTGGCTGAAAAGAGGTAATAGGAAAAGCATTTCGCGCCCTTTTTAAATAACCTCTTATAAAGATATTATATACTAAATATATAAAATAATAGCTTCGCTTCAATAATCTGCGTGAATTTGGGGAAATTCTCGTATTTTGCGTTTTGTGAAGTTGTTGTTTTGTCAACCAGTTACGTTCTGACTCTTGGGGAAGAGCTTGAAGAACATGACTACAAACTCAAACATTCTTGGGGAAGAAATGTTATTTTTTAGATCAATATAATTTATTTAGTTGAGGGTATTTAAAAACCCCCCTCTATAAAAAATCAAAATACACAACAAAAAAATAAAAAACAAAGAAGAAAAGGTGCAGTTAGAACTATTTTTCAATAAATCCTTCCTTCAAAAAAAGAAGGAAAAAAATAGTTTTAGAGCTCAATTTTAAAGCTATTTTCGCTAAAAAAGCGAAAATATATCAAAGCACTGCTTTGATGCTCGATGCTCTTTACTTCAAAAAAACAAGGAGGAAAAATGTCATTCTTATTAAAAAAAGCAGAAGAAATAGCAGATATCCGAAAGGGTGAGTTCACATCAAAATTTAACGAAGCCCCATCAGTCAAAATAATAGTTTTTGGCTGTGGTGGTGCTGGGTCAAACGCAGCGACAAACATATTTTCGCGCAATATGCCTGGTGTCACAGTTGTAGCGGCAAATACAGATGCTCAGCATCTAAATGAAAGAACCAGAGCAAATCAAAAAATATTGCTTGGTGCAGAGGTAACAAAAGGCAGGGGCGCAGGAGGTATAATGGGTATTGGCGGCGCTGCTGCTGAAGCAAGTATTCAAGAAATAAAAAACGCATTAAAAGGATCTGATCTTGTTTTCATCACAGCAGGTATGGGTGGAGGAACAGGAACAGGCACAGCGCCAATAGTGGCAAAAGCAGCAAAAGATCTAGGTGCTTTGGTAATTTCTATAATAACAATGCCTTTTTCTATGGAGTGCGGGCGCATCGGCACTGCAATTAGCGGTTTAGCAAAACTTAGAGAATTTTCAGATACAGTAACAGTGATTGACAACAACAGAATCACAGATGTATTTGGGGATTTACCTTGCAGAAATGCATTTGCTATGGCAGATACAATAATCACAACATCGATTGAAGGAATTGCTACAACAGTGAACAATGTTGGTGAAATTAACTTAGATTTCTCTGACTTAAGAAGAATTTTTGAGACAGGCGGAACATTGGCAACTGTCGGTGTTGGAGAAAAAAATAGCTCAGAAGCAAAAACAGAAGAAGAAAGTGTTGAAGCTGCTGTAAAGCAAGCA
>Ga0210052_1001742_pt1 | contig 11520 bp, 8 predicted proteins | sample CryGeymeta201508_FD_183976 | JGI IMG/M metagenome (GOLD analysis project Ga0210052, IMG submission 183976) | Groundwater microbial communities from Crystal Geyser aquifers in Utah, USA - Crystal Geyser metaG 2015-08 (SPAdes) (version 2) | ecosystem: Environmental > Aquatic > Deep subsurface >...
TCGATCAGGTCATCGGCGAGAATCACCGCGAAAGGCTCGTCCTGCACGACCGGCTGTGCGCACAGCACGGCATGACCCAGTCCGAGCGCCTCGGACTGGCGGATGAAGATGCAGTTCACGTGTTTCGGGATAACATCCTGCACCGCGCGCAGCAACTCATGCTTGCCGCGAGCCGCGAGCTCCGCTTCCACTTCATAAGCGGTGTCGAAATGATCTTCAATTGCGCGTTTGTGGCGCCCGGTGATGAACACCATATCGGTGATCCCGGCCGCCACCGCTTCTTCCACCGCATACTGGATCAGCGGCTTGTCCACCACCGGCATCATCTCCTTGGGGCTGGCCTTGGTGGCAGGCAGGAAACGACTGCCCAGACCGGCCACCGGGAATACGGCTTTGGTGATTCTTTTCATCAATTGTGCCTCCTTATTTTGGTTCGGATAAAATCAGGTCCGAAAGCGGTTTCATGGCGGCTTCCTTGTCCCTGACCCCGATCTCATCGAGCACCTGAGCGAGGCTCCTGTTCAGGTTGTCCAGCACCTCGTCCGGCAGTCGATTGAGGGCTTCCGGAAGTACGCCCCGCACTGGCTGCGGAGCGCCTGCGACAATTCGCATCCCTTCTTCGGTGAGGAACAGGCGGACTATCCGCTGGTCAGGGTCATTGCGCTCCCTTCGAATCAGGTTGCGTTTCGCCAACTTGTCGAGCAGGTTGCTTGCCGTCGAAAGATGCAGTGACATGGTCTTGGCGAGATCGGAAACCCGCTGTCCGGGATGTCCCGCCACCTCTCTCAGCGCCCACAACTGGGCTCCGCTCAGCCCGCATTGATCCTCGATCCGGCGGAAGTGCTGCTGCGCCGAACTGACGATTTGACGGAATTTTTTCAGCGATTCCAGCGATTTCTCGCGCAAACCGGATTCCTGGGTGGCCTTCATGCGGGTTCGAGTCGATTCGTTTTCCAAAGGGGAATTATAAATATATTGGCTCTTTTCGCAAATCGTGTTGTCGTCTGATCCGAAGGATCACCCTGTGGGGCTTTCAAGCATATCGATAGGGACACCTTGCGACTGCCTGGAAACATAGATGGTTATTGGTGTTGTGCCGGGTCGGTTGCCGATAACAACACGGTTTGCGAAAAGAGCCAATATATTTGTACAAAACTATTTTTACAATGCCTAATTTTTGATTATTCCTCAAGTCTTTTTCAACAGCATTACCGCGTCGCCCGGATTATAAAATGATGAATCACCCATTTTGGTTCCGGCTTGCCCGTCTTAGGCTAGAATACGCTTCACGGAAAATTTACAGGGGGATAAAAATGAATCTGGAAAAAGTGGCCTTCGCGTTTTTTATCGTCCTTGCACTGACCCTGAACTTCGGTTTTTTTCTGGGCGACATCGACAACCCGGTCCATCACAGCGTTTACGAGCTGTTCGCCGCCATCGTCGTCAGCCTGATCGCCACCATCCTGAAATTCGGCGACCGCACCCATCTCGGTGCGGTGCTGCTCGCCACCAGCCTGGTGGCCGACCTGCAACTGATTACGGCGGCGGTGGTGTGGGCGGTGGCGGAACATGTCACGCATTCGGGGCTGACCCCTCACATCATGACGATCATCGTTTCCCTGTCCGGCGGCGCACTGCTCGCCAATATCACCTCGGTGGTGCTGCTGGTGGCCGAGACCATCGCGGTGCGCCGCTGACCGGCCGGAAAGACCCAGCCATGCACAATCTGGTGTATGTCCTGCTGCGGCGCATCCATGTCCCGCTGATCGTGCTGGTGTGCGTCTACGCCGTTGCCATCCTGGGTTTTGTCCTGGTCCCCGGCATGGACGACAAGGGCAACCCGTGGCGCATGGATTTCTTCCATGCCTTCTATTTCGTCAGCTTCATGGGCACCACTATCGGCTTCGGCGAAATACCCTATCCGTTCACCGATGCGCAGCGGCTGTGGGCCACAATCTGCATCTACGGCACCGTGTTTACCTGGCTGTATGGCATAGGCGCCGCGCTGTCGCTGCTGCAGGATCCGACCTTCCAGGCGATCCTGCGGGAGCGCGCCTTTCGCCGCGCGGTCAGGCTGATCATCGAGCCGTTCTATCTGGTGTGCGGCTACGGCGACACCGGCAGCACGCTGGTGCGCGCCCTGTCCGAGGAAGGCTACCGCTCGGTGGTGATCGAGATCGATCAAGGCCGCATCACCGCGCTGGAGCTGGAGGATATGGCAATGCCCGTACCCGGTCTTTGCGCCACTGCCGCCGAGCCAGAGAACCTGGTGATGGCGGGCCTGAAACGGCCCAACTGTGCCGGCGTGATCGCACTGACCAATATGGACGATGCCAACCTCAATGTTGCGATTACCGCCAAACTGCTCTGTCCCCGCCTTCCCGCCATCGCCCGGGCAGAGTCGCGTTCGGTCGAGGCCAATATGCTTTCGTTCGGCACCGACCAGGTATTCAACCCCTTCGATACCTTTGCCGGCCGTCTCGCCCTTGCGCTGCATTCCCCCGGCATGTTCCTGCTGTATGAGTGGATGACCGCCGTGCCCCACGAGCCGCTGCGCGAGCCCCTGTTCCCGCCGCACGGACGCTGGATCCTGTGCGGGTATGGCCGTTTCGGCAAGGCGGTGCATGAGCGGCTGATTGCGGAGGGCATCCAGGTAACCGTGGTCGAAGCCACGCCCGCAACCACCAACGCCCCGCCCGGCACCATCGGCGGTTCGGGTGCCGAGGCCGTCACCTTGCTCGAAGCCGGCATCAAGGGCGCGGTGGGCATCGTGGCCGGCACCGACAACGACGCGAACAACCTGTCCATCATCATGACCGCGCGCGAACTCAACTCCGGCCTGTTCATGGTCGCGCGCCAGAACCAGCACCAGAACAACATCATTTTCGAGGCGGCCAAGCTCGACCTTGCCATGAAGCGCGGCACCGTGATCGCCAACAAAATTTTTGCCCTGACCACCACGCCGCTCCTGGCCGATTTTCTTCTGGCGGCCCGGAACAATTCCAACGCCTGGGCAAACCTGCTGGTGAGCCGCATCGGCGGCGTTTCCGGCGACGAGGTGCCGCAGACCTGGGCGCTGAAAATCACGCCGGCAGATTCCCCGGCCCTGTATGCCGGCATCGCGGAGGGCAAGCAGGCCCGTATCGGCGACCTTTGCCGCGACCCGCGCAATCGCGACGACTGCCTGCCGTGCATTGCGCTACTGATCAAGCGCGGCGAAGCCGAGACCCTGCTGCCGGAAAACGACGAAATACTGGAGCGGGGCGACCGCATCCTGTTTTGCGGCCGCTTCGGCGCAGGCCGGCAAATGGAATGGATCGCGAAAAACCACAACGTGTTCGATTATCTCTATTCCGGCGAGGAACGCGCCAGCGGCAGCTTCTGGCGCTGGCTCATGCGTGAGAAGGACCATCCGGCCAGCGCGGAGGACCGGTCGCCTGGTTGCTGAATAGCTTATGGCTTTTCGCCGTACTGGACGATATGCAATGGAGGTGCCGATCCGTCCTTGGCCTGGCCGGCATAAACGGTCAGGTGAGGATAGGGTATCTCGATGCCGTGGCGGTCAAAGGCCTGCTTCAGCCTGCGCAGATATTCACGGCGAATTCCCCACTGCTCCAGAGGCAGCACCTTGAAACGGCAGCGCAGGATCACAGCCGAATCGTCCCAGCGGTCTACCCCGGCCATTTCTATCGGTTCCAAAATCTTACCGCCGAAGGTTTCGTCCGCGCGCAAGCCGGCGCCCACCTGGCGCATCACTTCCATCACCTCGTCCATGTCTTCGCGGTAAGCCACCCCGACGTCAATTACCGCGTAGGCGAATCCCCGGCTCATGTTGGTCACGGTGGTGATGATGCCGTTGGGGATGAAATGGACGTTGCCGTCATAATCGCGCATCTTGATGTAGCGCAGGGTGACTTCCTCCACCAGCCCGCCCTTGCCGCCCGCCTCCACCACGTCGCCCTGCCTGACCTGGTTTTCCAGCAACAGGAAGAAGCCGTTGAAGTAGTCCTTGATCAGGCTCTGCGCCCCGAACCCCACCGCGATGCCCAGCACCCCGGCAGTGGCCAGGATCGGCGCGATGGAAACGCCCAGTTCGCTCAGCACCACCATGCCGGAAACCACGTAGATAACGACAGCGGAGATGTAGTGAAATACCCGGCTCAGGGTTTCGATGCGCTTGAGGTCCTCCAGGTTGTTATCCGCCCGGCTCCGCAAATAGGCCTTTAATAGCCTGATCGCCTTGCCGGACAAGCGCAGCAGCACCCAGGCCAGGATCAATATCAGGAGGACGTGCAGGGCGGACTGGGAGAACTGGGAGAACAGCAGCAGCTCTTTCATGTTTCCCGTGGCGAAAAAGGCGGATAGTTTGTCCATGGTTTTTTCCTGGTGTTATTTACTTGGCGGCTAATCCCGACCGATCTTGCCGGCCAGGGGGCGATACTGCAAATGGTAGAACATATCCAGATAGCGCGCGGTTTCCTCGCGCTCGGCGCCACTGACGAATTTCCAGAAGCCATAGATACGGGACAGGGTCATCATGCGCTCGGCATACTGCTTCCAGGTGTAGTTGGCCGCGACGCGCGCAAGGGCGCCTTGCGACAGTCGCTCCCATTCCTGCGGATCGGCCGCGCAGCGATCGAGAAAATCAGCCATCAGCTTCGCGGCAGCGGCACCATCGTTGGGGTCGATGTGAAAGCCTGAACGGTTGTGCCGGATGATCTCCATCGGGCCGCCGTGGCGGGTGGCGAAGGTGGGCAGTCCCGAGGCCATGGCCTCGATGATGGTCAAGCCAAAGGCTTCGAACAGCGCCGGCTGCACGAAGATACCGCGACCGTCAGCCACATATCGGTATAGTTCACCCGCCAGGTTTTTATCCAGACGCATGCCCAGCCAGCGCACCTGATCGTCCAGTCCATGGGTGTCCATGATCTGGTGCATGTAGTGGATTTGGCCCTGCTCTTCGTGGTCGGCGGATAGTCCTGCGTCGATATAGCCGCCAATAACCAGAAGGTTGGCGCGCTCGCGCAGTTCCGGCGAGGCGCCATACCATTCCACCAAACCGGTCAGGTTCTTGATGCGATCCATCCTTGCCATGGTGAAAATCAGCGGCTTGTTCTTGTCCTCCAGCACGCCGCGCGCCGAGGGCCCCGGTTCCGCACCGTAGACCATGGATTCGATCTCTGGGATCAGGCTGTTGAGGCGGCGTCCGTTATCGCTATAAGGGAAATAAACATCCGCATCCGCGCCGGGAGAAACGATATTGAACTTCGGGTCGAACAGGTCGATGCCGTTGACGACCCGGTACAGTCCCGGCATGGTGAAAGCGTGATAGCTGCCGTATTGGCCCACCGTTTCATCCGTACCCGCGATCTCCTGGTAGGTGCTGGAGATGATGAAATCCGCCGTATTCATGGCGATCAGATCGGCGGTGTACTGGCAGGAGAAATGATACTGCTCGTCGTTTTCCTTCCAGTACAGATCGGAGTGCAGGTATTTGGTTTTTTCCAGGGCATGGGCGATGTTGCACTGGGTCACCCCCAGTTTCTGGCTGAGCAGGGAGGCTACCAGGTTGCCGTCGGAATAGTTGCCGATGATCAGGTCCGGGCGTCCGCCCAGTTCCGCCAAGGCCTCGTGTTCCACATCGCGGACAAAACCTTCCAGATAGGGCCAGATTTCGAAACGCGAAATCCAGTGCCGCACGATTTCGCCATTTTCCTTGTGGAAAGGGACCCGCAGTATCCAGGTATTGTCGCAGCCGCTGACTTTTTCCAGCCGCTGGTTGCAGGTGGTCTGCCCGGCATCCGGAATCAGGCGGGTGACGATCGTGATTTTGGGTTCCACCAGCACACCCTGGCGCGCCAGACGCTCGCGCATCTCCCGCTCAAGGGCGCGGACCTGGTCGAGGATATAGACCACCTGTCCGCCGGTATCCGGCAGTCCCAGCACGTTGTCCTGGCCGAAGTAGCCGTGGGGCGAGAGAATCAGCAGGCGCGAAATCATCGGGACGCGTGCCAGGAAAGCCTCCAGGGCGGTCGGCGAGGGCGCCTCCAGGATATCCGAGAGCAGACCCATGGTTTCCAACACCCGGCCGGCATTGTCGCCCCAGCCGGGCGCGAAACCCAGTTTGCCCAGCTTCTCGGACAAATTCGTCCACGGCGTATCCTCCCCGATTTTTTCCAATTCACCGAGTGCGCGTCGTAGCGCTACGCGCAGGGCTGCCGCATCGCTAAAATCCCCGTTCAGCATCAATTGCTGGCCGTCGATGGCATGGACGCTAAGAAAATTCAGGAGTTTTTCAGCGCCGTCCTGCGGCCGGTTGAACATGTCGCTGGACAACTGCCGGTTGAGGAAGATCATGCCCTGACCGATGGAGCGCGGTTCCTTGATCCGAGGGAAGCCGCGCCCGAAAGGCCCGAAATCGACCTCCAGCACCGGCGCATCCGAATGATCCACCTGCATTTCCTTGAAGCGCAGGAATTCCGAGGTGCTGATCTGCTCGGGAATCACCGAATCGCCATGGATGCGCAGATAGACCCATTGCGCCGCACCTGGCCGCGCGGCGAAGTAGGCCCATGGCGCGTGAAAAATGCCTTCCTGGAGGCGTGCCACGAAATGACCGAGATGGGTTGCCGCCAGATCGGCCTGGTCATGCTCGCGGCACAGCGCGGCAAACTCCTCGCGCAGGTCGGACTGCAGCAGGAAAGGACGGTTTTGCGCGAAATACCTGCGCAGCAGAGCGTAGACCGGGTCCCGATTCTCTTGCGCGTAAGCGCCTAACTCTTCAATCATTTTTTCTGTCATGCCGAACCACCTTTGAATTCTCTGCTGGGTTTTCCCCATCGAAGCCATAGTGGTCGAGTCCTTCCAGGATGCCGCTGGCACAATGGCCACGGGCAAAATAGATCTGTTCCAGGCCGCGCAGCGGCTCGAGCTCCGGGCTGTGGTTGCCGACCACCACACCGAGGGTGTCACCGACCAGCATTTCCTCGTCGTTGCCGGAGTCGCCGGCCACCAGGAAGCTGCGCAACGGAATTCCCCATTTGTAGGCCAGGTAACGGACGGCGTGTCCCTTGGAAGCGCGCACCGGCAGTACGTCGAGAAACTCCTGGTGCGAATAGATCAACCTGGCATGAAGATGGTACTCATGCAGCAAGCTGTAGAGTTTTTTGAGCGGCGGCATACGGTCCGGCGTTACGTTGTAGCTCAGCTTGAATTCGCGCTGGTTTTCATACGGTTGCAACACCAGCCCCGGCACGTCGGCCAGCACCTCCGCCAGTGCCTCACGCCGCCACAAGTGGCGTATGTGGTTGGCCCATCCGATATCCGGGCGCAGTTTTGGCCCATAGTTGATTTCGCTACCCACCGAAGTGATCAGCACATTCGGCAGCGGTACGCGCCATTTCTTGAGCACCTTGACCGCGCTTTCCAGCCTGCGTCCGGTGGCGATGCCGAAGGCGACGGTTCCGGCGTGGCCGCGCAGCCATGCAACCAGCTCCTTCAGGCTTTCCTTATGACCGACCAGGGTGTTGTCGATGTCACTGACCAGGATCCGCCGCACCAATGGCATGGGGGATTTATCCGGCTGCCGGGAGGATGCGAGCTGGCGGCGCATGCGCTTGCGGTCGCGGCGCAGCAGATGGCGCACTGCCTTCATGTATTTTGCGACGTGGGCATCCCAGCTGTAATGGCGACGCACGCCGGCCAACCCGTTTTTAGCCCAACTTCGCCATTGTTTTCTGTCGGACAGGGCCATGTTCAGCGCTTCGGCAATGGCGGTCTGGTCGAGAGGGTTTATCAGCAAACCGTTGCGGCAGTTGCCGACAATGTCCTGCGGTCCGCCGTCTTCGGTGGCGACGAAGGGCAGTCCGCTGGCAGCGGCTTCGATCAGGGTCAGGCCGAAAGGCTCGGTCAGGGCCGGGTTGACGAAAATGCCGCAGCGGCGCGCCGCCATGCGGTAAAGCTCCGGCACGTCCTCAGCGGAGTGATGTTTCGGGATGGCCACCTTGCCCCACAGGTCGTAGCGATCGATATCGAGAAGCAGGTCGCCGAGGACTTTCTGCTGGGCTTCGTCCAGGTCGCGGATGTCGTCGCGATTGCCGGCCACGATCACCAGATTCGCGGTCTCCTGCAAGCGCGCATCCTGTCCATATGCGGAAACCAGGCCCTGCAGGTTCTTGCGCGTGTCCGGGCGGCATATCGTTAGAATCATCGGTTTTTCCGGTTCTGTCAGGAAACGGTCCACCATGCCGAGCAACCGGGGGTCGATCTTTTTTCGGCCTGGGGGAGAAAACCGCGAGGTATCGGTGCCTGGCGGGAGAACGACGCTGCGTTTCGGGTCATGATTCTGATACATGCCGTACTGATCGACGACTTCCTGGCGGGTGCTGGTCACCACCAGGGAAGCGTGGGCAAGCACATCCTCCTCTGCGGCAATGCGACGCGCCAGATGGAACTGGCGCTCGATGGCCGGTGCCTTACGGCCGCTCGCCAGCAGCCGCTCGCGCTTCGGCCGGCCGAGCGAATGACCGGTGTGTACCTGGGGAATGCCCAGCAGCAAGGAAAGCTGCTGTCCCACGTAGCCGGCATCGGCGTAGTGGGTGTGGATCAGATCCGGCAATCGGCCCTGCTGGCGCAAGAGATGCAGGCAACGGTCAACCATCTGATCCAGATGCGGCCAGAGTAGTTCCTTGCGCAAATAACGGCGCGGGCCAAAAGGAAGGCGCAGGATGCGCGCTCCGATCTCGATCGATTCCTCAGCCTGGGCATAGTCCAGCGACACTGCAGGGTCCTCGACCAGACGGGTGAGCAAATCCACTTGCTCGATTTCATGATGACGCGCCAGGGCCCGCGCCAGTTCGACCACGTAGGTGGTTTGTCCGCCGGTATCGGCATCGCGTCCCAGTTCCAAGTCCTTGCCCCGGATCAGGCCGTGCACGCTGATCAACAGGATGTACAAGGGGTTTTCGCTTTTGCTGGATATCATCGAATTTCCCATTCTTTTTGAAATGGCCGGTAAAAACTTGACTCATCCGGAATGGCGCCGCGAATTCCGCACAGGGCTGCGGCAAAGCGGTTGGCCCGCGACAGGGTGAGGCTGGCCGGCCAGCCTCGTAGCATACCAAGGATGAATACGGCGGCGAAGCCATCCCCTGCGCCCACCGTGTCGATAATGCCGCCAGCTGGCGCAGTGCCTTCGGCGCGCGTCTGCGTGCCATCAGCAGTCAATTGCCAGGCGCCTTGCGCGCCGCAGGTGACCAGCACCCTTTCCAGGGAAAACTGCTTGATCAGCGTCGCCGCCTGCGCGGTTGCGTTGTCGCCCGGCAACTGCAGTTGCCGGGCGATGCTTGCCAGTTCCTCGTGGTTTATTTTTACCAGGTCGGCGCGAAGCAGCGAGCGTTTCAGTGTTTGCGCGTCGTACCAAGGCTCGCGCAGATTGACGTCCAGCAGGCGCGGCGCGCCGACACTCCGAAACAGGCTGTTCAGGGCTTGCCGCGAAATCTTGTGGCGCTGCGCCAGGGTTCCGAAATAGATCAGCTCCGGCTGGGTTGACAGGGCAACCAAACGTGTTACCCCGGCATGAATGAAATCGTAAGCCTGGTCGGGAGGAATCTCGAAGCGGTGTCCGCCCTGCTCCATGCGTACCATCACCTGGCCGGTCGGATGAGCGGGGTCGCACTGCACGCCCAGGGTGTCCATTTCAAACCGTGCCATGCTGGCAAGCAGCTCTTCCCGCAGTTCATCATTGCCGGTGCGTGTGATCAGCACCGGATGCAGGCCGAACGCTCGCAGATGGCGGGCTACGTTGAAAGGCGCGCCTCCCAGTACGGAGCGGTCGGGAAACCTGTCCGCCAGCACTTCGCCGAACAGCGCCACAATCCCCGTCTGAAGGAGCGGTTTGCGTGACTTTCTGGGCAGGCTGTTTTCCGGATTTACAGCTTTGGAGCGTGGGATGCGTTTATCCTCCCAATAAGATAGCCTGATTAGTTACATGCCTCAGCCGCCCGAATGGCAGTTTCAGGGCATGGGGTTGTCGACGCCGCAGCGCGAACGAGGCGCTTGAGGATGGTGCCAAGATCGAAGCGGCGGTTGAAACGGTACTGAACTTCGGACAGATAACGGTCGCCGTATTTACGGAAGTCGAAAGCATGGTAGGTTCCATTGATCGCGGTTTTCAGGTTGCCCAGCAAGGTATTCACGGCGCGGAATGCCGGGTGTTGCGCCGCTTCTCGTCCGGTGCCGCCATTCATGACGATGGCGGAGTGCGCGGCGCCGCTGGCGGTTACGCCCCGGAAGCAGCCCAGGCCGTCGGACAGCACTTGGGCGGAAGACGCCAACGCCTTCTTGGCCCAGGTTTCGACGGCTTCCTTGGTAAACGGGATGCGGGCGAAACAAGCCACGACCGGCTTGCCGTCCCCTGTGGTCTGCACCGCCGCGACAAAAGAGACCTTGTTTACGGAGCCCCGACCGCGCTTACCCGGGCGTTCTCCGCCCAGGTAAGCGTCATCAATTTCGACGCGTCCTTCGAGGACGCGGGAGGATTCGCGCTCAGTCATGACTTGCAGCAGCTTGAGCTTCATCAACCAGGCGGTCTTGTAGCTCACGCCCAGATGGCGCATGAGTTCCGGCGCGGCGACGTTGTTCTTCGCCTGGGTCAGCAGGTGCATTGCCAGAAACCAGAGCGTCAGCGGCAGTTTCGTCGCTTGGAAGATCGTGCCTGCGATGATCGTCGTCTGGTATCGGCACGCCTGGCACTGCCAGTGCTGTCGGCCATCGTGGACGAAGGTGCTGTGATGGGTTTCCCCGCAATGCGGGCAGACGAAGCTATTTGGCCAGCGCGACGCCACCAGCGCCGCATGGCACCGCTCCTTCGTCCCGTACTGCTTCATAAACCCAGCCATCGACAGCCCTTTTTGAAACTGAACCCGGTTCATTGCCATGACGCACCTCCTTGTTTGGATGCGCCTATTATCGCCTCACCAGTGGCTCACTACGTGAGCCTGTGCCGCCGACCAGCTAAATTTTGCTGAGGCATGTAACTAATCAGGTTGATTTTAAGGGGAGAACAAATTTGCCGTGACGATCATCTACGCACAACTTCGCTACCAACTATGCTCAAAGCCACCGCCTCCGCCACCTTGATCCCATCCACCGCCGCTGAAAGTATTCCCCCGGCGTAGCCCGCGCCCTCTCCCGCAGGATAGAGTCCGCGCGTATTCAGGCTCTGGAAATCCTCGTTGCGCTTGATACGGACAGGGGATGAGGTGCGTGTCTCGACGCCGGTCAGCACGGCGTCGTGCATGGAAAACCCCTTGATCTGTTTGTCGAAGGCGGGGAGGGCCTCGCGGATCGCGGCGATGGCGTAATCGGGCAGGGCGCTGCCGAGATCGGCCAGATGCACGCCGGGCGTATAGGACGGCTGCACCGAGCCGAATTCCGTGGAAGGTTTGCCCGCCAGGAAGTCACCCACCAGCTGCCCCGGCGCTTGGTAATTCCGGCCACCCAGCTCGAACGCGCGCGCCT
>Ga0210052_1001782_pt1 | contig 11308 bp, 9 predicted proteins | sample CryGeymeta201508_FD_183976 | JGI IMG/M metagenome (GOLD analysis project Ga0210052, IMG submission 183976) | Groundwater microbial communities from Crystal Geyser aquifers in Utah, USA - Crystal Geyser metaG 2015-08 (SPAdes) (version 2) | ecosystem: Environmental > Aquatic > Deep subsurface >...
TTTAATTGTTAAAAAAGAAAATGCCCAGTAAAACTGGGCATTGTCTAACAAAATATTCAAACTAAATCAACTATTTAAATGTTCCTCTTTGATGGTTCTTTTTTGATTTATTAAAATGGGATTTTACCGTGGTTTCATTATTTTTTTTCCAGTTTTCAAATTGAGTAGGGGTTAAAATGCTTTTTAATTCGTTTTGAAAAACAAGTTTTGCATCTAAACCTTTAGTCATTAAACTAAAATGTTCGTCGGAGGTGGGTTGTTTGCCAGCTAAACGGTCTTTAAGCATTTGGGTTTTTAGTGGTGCCAAATCTTGCGCTTGTTTTAAAACAAGCTTATAGACCTTTTTTTGTTGGTCTGAGTTCAAATCTAAATGCAGGGCCATTCTTTTAGATCTTAAATCTGCATTCTGTTCTACGGTAAACTGGTTTTTGATTCCTCTGTCATTGCATAGGGATTGGTTTTGCGAATAAGCGCCAAATCCTAACAATACAACTAATACGATTGCTAATTTTTTCATCTTGTTTATTATTAAATGATTTTTAATTAAATTACACTACTTTGACCTAGCTATTTATAAAAGGTTTATTTTTGAAGCATAATTTAACACCCGATTAACATTTTAGCATTTTATGAAAAAGATTTTCATTATTTTACTGTTGGTTTTTTCGTCCGGGTTTGCCCAAACTACCGAAGTTGTTGTCGATTTAAGCTCACCTTATGCAACCATAAAAACACATTTATATTTTTTACAACCCAATTCTTACCACCCTGATAAAGCGGCAAAAACCATTTATGGGTATAAAGATGAACAAGCCCAACAAAAAGCAATTAGGCTTAAAAAAATACTCGATGGCAAAGGCTTGCGCATTGATATGACACAACTGTCAAAAAATGAGGATTATGTCGATTCAACAAGTGTTGATAAAAAACATATTTTTGTTTTGTTCCCCAAAAAATTTCCCGAAATCTATCTCGAAAAGATTGGTAATAATTGGTATTATTCGGCCGAAACCATTGATCAAATTAACCAAATTTATGAGAGTGTTTATCCTTGGGGGACTTCATTTATAAATGATTATATCCCAGAACCACTCCACAAATCTTTTCTAAATTTTGAAATTTGGCAATATCTAGGTTTTCTCATTTTAATTTTAATTGGTGTTTTAATTTACCATCTTTTTAAACGCCTGGTCTATTTTATTTTGACAAAAGTAGAAAGGGTTTTAGTAAAAAATACAAGTGAAGCTGTAAATCAAGCCATCAATAGGCTGTCAAGACCTCTAACACTCATTTTCGCTTTTTGGATTGTAGAAAAATTGCTGCCAATTCTTCAAATGCCTTTAAATATCAATAGATTTCTACTTTTAGGTTTAGAAATCGCTAAAATAGTATTTTGGATTTATGTATTCTTAAAATTGGTTGCCGTTGTTATGCAAGTTTACGCTGATATCGCTTCAAAAACCGAGAGCAAATTAGACGACCAAATCATACCTATTTTAAAGAATTTACTCCGCGGTTTAGTAATGATGGTTGGTGTTTATAACCTCTTGAAAATACTTGGTGTCGATACAACCACACTTATTGCGGGAATTTCAATAGGTGGTTTGGCCTTGGCCTTAGCATCGCAAGATACCGTAAAAAATCTCATCGGTACGTTTATGATTTTTTTAGACCATCCTTTTCAGATAGGCGATTGGATTGAAGCGGGCGTTGTTGCTGGAACTGTAGAAGAAGTTGGATTTAGATCAACGCGAGTGCGCGCCGCCGACACCTCTTTATTTCAAATTCCTAACAGTGCTTTGGCCGAGATGATTGTAAATAATAAAGGTTTGCTTTTGTTTAGACGCTATAATACGCAACTGGGTTTGCGATACGATACACCTCCCGAGCTTATCGAAGCCTTTGTAGATGGCGTTAGAGAAATTATCAAAGTGCATCCCGATACGAGAAGCGATGCTTATAATGTTGAATTTGTAGGATTTGGCGACTCTGCGCTTCTTATTTTATTAAACACTTATTTTACTGATTTAGGTTGGAATGAAGAACAATCTTCGAGACATCGTTTGCATATTGCCATTTTAAAATTTGCCAAAGAAATTGGCGTTGAATTCGCATTCCCTTCTACTTCCGTAATTATTGAACAATTTCCCGAAAAAAAAGGACTTGATTTGAACTATAAAATTGATTCTAATAAAATTGAACACGCCATTAAAAACGCTGTAAATAAATTCAAAATACCTCAAAAATAAGCTATTATGAAAATTAAATTAATTTTTTTGCTCACGCTAATAATGGTTTATTCGTGCAAAACCGATAGAGCCAGAGCACCAAAAAACCAAGTTACTGAAACCAACATCAAAACCGAAATGAAAAAAAAATTAAATGCTTATGCTACCGTAAAATTAACAGCCGATTTAAGTGTCTTATCTGAAAATCAAAAAAAGATGATTCCCCTTTTGATTCAAGCTGCCGATAGGATGAATGAACTGTATTGGATTGAAACTTATGGTGATAAGCGGGCACTTTTAGACAAAATTTATGAAAAAGAAACTAAAGATTTTATCGAAATTAATTACGGCCCTTGGGATCGCTTAAACGATAATAAACCCTTTATTTCGGGTGTTGGTGAGAAATCATTAGGGGCTAATTTTTACCCTCAAGATATGCAAAAAAAGGAATTTGAAGCCTTTAAATCTAAAGACAAAGCAAGCCTTTACACCTTTGTAAGGCGCAATGAAGATACCGGCACTTTGTTTACCGTTCCTTATTATCAAATGTTTGATGTTCAGCTAAAACAAGTTGCTGGTTTGCTAAGCCAAGCGGCTGTTTTAGCCGAGGATGCAGGCTTAAAAAAATATTTGTATTTGCGTGCTAAAGCCTTGTTAAACGATCGCTATTATGAGAGTGATATGGCGTGGATGGATATGAAAACCAATCAATTGGATATTGTGATTGGCCCAATAGAAACTTACGAAGACCAATTATTTGGCTATAAAGCCGGCCACGAAGCCTATGTGTTGATTAAAGATATGGAATGGAGTAAAAAGCTTTCTCATTTTATAAGTTTTTTGCCAGAGTTGCAAACCAATTTACCTGTTGACTCCATCTATAAAAAAGAAACAGCCGGCACTAACTCCGATTTAAATGCCTATGATGTGGTTTATTATGCCGGTCAAGCAAACTCTGGAGGTAAAACCATTGCCATTAATTTGCCAAATGATGAAAATGTTCAACTTAAAAAAGGCTCTCGCCGTTTGCAATTAAAAAATGCTATGCAAGCTAAATTTGATAAAATAATGGTTCCCATAGCAAATTTGCTTATCGCTAATGACCAACAACAATACATAAAATTTGATGCCTTTTTTGCAAATACTATGTTTCACGAAGTGGCCCACGGATTGGGTATTAAAAACACCATTAACGGTAAAGGCACTGTTCGCGAGGCTTTAAAACAATATTATTCTGCTTTAGAAGAAGGTAAAGCAGATATTTTAGGACTTTATATGGTTCAGCAACTACACGATAAAGGTGAATTAAGTGGCGATATGAAAGATTATATGACTACCTTTTTAGCCAGTATTTTTAGGTCTGTCCGTTTTGGAGCGGCCGATGCTCATGGAATTGCCAATATGGTGCGCTTTAATTTTTTTAAACAAGCGAATGCTTTTACCAGAAACCTAGATGGCACATATAGTGTAAACTATGAAAATATGGGTTTGGCTATGAAAGATTTATCACAATTAATCCTTTCCCTTCAAGGCAATGGCGATTTTGAAGGGGTGGCGCAATTGGTAAAAACCAAGGGTATTATTGATACACAATTACAAAAAGATTTAGACCGCTTAAGCGATGCCAACATTCCTATTGATGTTATTTTTGAACAGGGAATAGAGCAGCTAGGATTAAAAAAATAAAATAGGGCATTTATTATAAAATTGCAACTTCTTTACTTAAAAAAAGCTAAAGGCAAATGTTAATGGAGGCTAATCCCCCTCTTGAAATCGAAGATTCAACCACTTCAAAAAAAATATAAACTTTAGTTATAGGGCTTAGGGGTATGTTTTAGTTTAAAATGCAAATATTTCATTTTGTTAAGACAACTTTAAAGTATTCACAGTGATTAAAAACTAACATAAACTTTTAATTTATTAGACCTAATATTAATATTTAGATAAATAATAAAAGCCTCCGTTTTAACGGAGGCTTTTTATTAACTTCAAATTATCTGGATTGTCTTAGTATTTATTTGGCAATTCATTATAACCCATATTGTAAAGGGTGAATCCAAAAATATCGGCATATTGTTCAATTGTTTTAGAAACTGGTGTTCCTGCACCGTGCCCGGCATTTGTTTCTATGCGAATTAAAACAGGATTGTTTCCTTTTTGTTTGGCTTGTAATTGGGCAGCAAATTTAAACGAGTGTGCAGGCACAACGCGGTCGTCGTGATCGCCTGTAGTTACAAGGGTTGCAGGATATTTAATACCTTCCTTTACATTTTGAACGGGCGAATAAGCAAGAATATAATTGAACATTTCTTTAGAATCGTCGGCAGTGCCATAATCATAAGCCCATCCCGCACCAGCGGTAAAGGTGTGATAGCGCAACATATCCATTACGCCAACTGCCGGCAAAGCCACTTGCATTAAATCAGGGCGTTGGGTCATGGTTGCGCCAACCAATAAACCGCCATTAGAGCCTCCACGAATAGCCAAAAATTTTGAAGAAGTGTATTTGTTTGTAATAAGATATTCCGCTGCAGCGATAAAATCATCAAACACATTTTGCTTGTTCATTTTAGTGCCGGCAAGATGCCAAGCCTCACCATATTCACCACCTCCGCGAAGATTTGGAACGGCATAAACGCCACCTTGTTCAAACCAAACCGCATTGGCAATGCTAAAAGACGGAGTCAAACTGATGTTAAAGCCACCATAACCATATAATATGGTTGGATTATTGCCATTTAATACCGTACCTTTTTTATAAGTAATGATCATCGGGATTTTGGTGCTGTCTTTTGAGGTATAAAATACTTGTTTAGATTCATAAGCATCTGAATTAAAATCAATAGCTGGTTTTTTATACAAAGTCGATTCGCCTTTTTCAGGATTTAATGCGTAAATTGAAGGGGGAGTAGTGTAGTTTGAAAAGGTGTAATAAACCGTTTTATCTTCAATTTTTCCACCAAATCCACTAGCAGTGCCAAGTCCTGGCAATTTGATTTCACGGATTAATCTACCAGTAAAATCATATTGTTTGACTTGCGAAACGGCATCAACCATATAATGCGCAAAAATATAACCACTTGCGGTTGATGGCGCTAAAACATATTTGGTTTCTGGAATTAAATCTACCCAATTTTTTGGTTCGGGATGTTGCGCAGCGACCGATACAATGCGTTTATTTGGTGCCTTTAGATTGGTCTCAATAAAAAGGGTTTCACCAACATTGTCAATTACGTATGAATCGGAATCAAAATTATCAATAACGGTTACAATTTTGCTATTGGGTTTTGATAAATCTTTTATATATAACTCATTTCCTGTTGTAGAAATTGAAGCGGTGATAACTAGAAATTTGCCATTCTCGGTAACGCTTCCGCCCACATAACGCCTTTTTTGTTTATCGCCAAAAATTAGGATGTCCTGACTTTGTTTGGTTCCAAGCTTATGGTAAAACAAATGGTGTTGATCGGTTTTTGCTGAGAGCTGGCTGCCTTTCGGTTTTTCGTAACTTGAGTAATAAAAACCCTCGTTACCTTGCCATGAAAGACCGCTAAACTTCACGTCTATAATGGTATCTTCTTTAATTTCTTTGGTAAGCGCATCCATTATTATCACTTTGCGCCAATCGGAACCGCCTTCTGAAACGGCATAGGCTAATAACTTGCCATTTTTAGAAAAAGACAAGCCACCAAGCGAAGTAGTGCCATCGGCAGAAAAGGTGTTAGGGTCAAGAAAAACCTCGGGTGTTTCATCATTTTTAAAGCGGTATAACACATATTGATTTTGCAAACCGTCATTTTTATAAAAATAGGTGTAGTCGCCTTCTTTAAAGGGGGCTCCTATTTTTTCATAATTCCACAGTTTTTCGAGTCGTTGTTTTAGGGCTTCACGAAAAGGAATTTTTGACAAATATCCAAAAGTTACTTCATTTTCGGCTTTTACCCAAGCACCTGTTTCATCCGAACGGTCATCTTCTAACCAACGGTAAGGGTCTTTAATAGGGGTTCCGAAATAATTGGTAATGGTGTCAACTTGTTTGGTTACAGGATAGGTCAATTTTACTTGATTTTTGTTTCCACAGGATGCTAAAATAGTACCAAGAAAAACGATGGTTATTAATTTTTTCATTTGAATTTGGGTTTAGTTCTTACAAAACTAAAATAAAAAAGGCATATTCAATGGAATATGCCTTTAAAATAAATTTTAAATGGAATTTAAAATAGCGATTTGTAGCTATTCCAATTGTCATAAATTAACACAATAGTCAATAAAGTTACCACTGCAGCAGGAACAATGCCGGCAGGTGCTAAAAATAAATGGAAAAACACCATGTTTAAAGCCACCGGTGCTAATACAATTAGTGCAAATGGCACGGCTTTTTTGGCTAATAATAACAAGCCAATAACAACTTCGGTTGCACCCACTAATTTAAGCATGTAACCGGTTGCCATCATAGCGCCCATAAAATTGCCGGCTGCTTCGGGCATTTCCATGTGAGGCATAAAATCTAGAAATTTGTTTGCACCAAAAACAACTAAAATTAGTCCTAATAAGATGCGTAAAATCATTGATAGTTTTGCATTCATAATAATAATTTGATTAAGTTAATAAATAGTTAGTCGGTATTATTGATGTTATTCTACACAATAGTAGATAAAAAATAGGGTTTTAATTGACAAATATTTTAAGCTTGCAAAAGTTAAAGGTATTGAAAAATTTAGATAAATGGAATTATAATTAAAAAATTTTTAGAAATCAGGTTATTGCACCTTATTTTAAAATAAAAAAGGCTGCCACAGGGCAGCCTTATGATAATTAATAATTATTATACTAAATGCTTGTCTATTAAATATTCAGCTATCTGAATGGCATTGGTAGCGGCACCTTTTCTAAGATTATCTGCCACAATCCACATATTTAAGGCATTTGGAATGGAAAAATCTCGGCGTATACGTCCCACAAAAACCGCATCTTTACCTTTGGCATAAATGGGCATTGGGTAAGTATTGGTATCGGGATTATCTTGAACAATAACCCCAGGGGTGTTGTGTAATAAGGTTCTGATGGCGTTTAAATCAAAATCATTTTCAAATTCCACGTTTACACATTCGCTATGTCCGCCCACAACCGGAATTCTAACTGCCGTTGAGGTAATGGCAATGGAATAATCGTCTAAAATTTTATGAGGTTCATTTATCAACTTCATCTCTTCTTTGGTATAACCATTGGGTTCAAAAACATCGCATTGTGGAATGGCATTTTTGTGAATGGGATAATGGTAAGCCATATCGCCTTTAACGCCATTATATTCGTTTTCAAGTTGTTTCACTGCTTTAACACCCGTTCCTGTAACCGATTGATAGGTAGAAACCACGAAACGTTTAATTTTATATTCTTTGTGAAGAGGCGCTAAAGCCAAAACTAATTGAATAGTTGAACAGTTAGGATTGGCAATAATCTTATCGGAAGCTGTTAAAATTGCCGCATTTATTTCGGGTACAATCAATTTTTTATCAGGATTCATACGCCAAGCCGAAGAATTATCAATAACGGTTGTGCCAACGGCTGCAAATTTTGGAGCCCATTCTAACGAGGTTCCACCACCAGCCGAAAAAATGGCTATATTGGGTTTTGCCAAAATAGCAGCTTCCATGCTAATAACAGTATAAGTCTTATTCTTAAATTCAATGTGTTTTCCAACCGACTTGCTCGAAGCGACTAAAAGTAATTCATCAATTTTAAAATGGCGTTCTGCTAAAACTTCTAACATCACGTTGCCTACCAGTCCGGTAGCGCCTACTACTGCTAATTTCATAATATAAAGTTTAAAAAATTTAAGCCACAAAGATGCTAAAAAGCAAGCTATTAAAATCAAAAAAAAGTCAAAAAATATTACATTAAAAAAAGTGTAAATTTGCGCCTATTTTAATCCGAAATTACTAATTTATAGATGGCATTTAATCAAAAAATAGAATTAATGGCTCCTGCCGGAAACTTTGAATCGCTTCAAGCGGCACTTGATAATGGGGCGGATTCAATATATTTTGGCGTTGAGCAACTCAATATGCGCGCACGCGCTTCCATAAATTTTACTTTAAACGATTTATCCGAAATAGCCAAACGCTGTTCAAAAAAAAAGGTAAGAACTTATCTCACTCTAAATACCATCATTTATGATCACGATTTGAGTATTGTAAGAACTTTGCTTAAACGCGCTAAAGAAGTTGGCTTAACCGCTGTTATTGCTATGGATCAAGCGGTTATTTCAGTAGCCCGCGAAATAGGAATTGAAGTGCACATCTCTACACAAATTAACATCACCAATATTGAAACCTTAAAATTTTACGCCTTGTTTGCCGATACCGTTGTGTTGAGCAGAGAGTTGAGTTTAAGACAGGTAAAAAGCATTGCCGAACAAATTGAAAAGCAACAAATTAAAGGTCCGAGTGGGCGTTTGGTTGAAGTTGAAATATTTGGCCATGGCGCGCTATGTATGGCGGTTTCGGGCAAATGCTACATGAGTTTGCATTCTTATAATTCATCGGCAAATCGTGGCGCTTGTAAACAAAATTGCCGCAAAAAATATACGGTTATTGATCAAGAAACCGGCATTGAAATGGAGCTGGATAATGAATACATTATGTCTCCAAAAGATTTGTGTACCATTGATTTTTTAGATAAAGTTTACGATGCCGGTATCAAGGTTTTAAAAATAGAAGGACGTGGTCGTGCGCCCGAATACGTAGCTAAAGTAATCAAAACTTACCGTGAAGCCATTGATAGCCTAGTTGAAGGAACTTATAATCAAGAAAAAGTGAATCATTGGATGAGTGAATTAGACAAGGTTTATAACCGTGGTTTTTGGAGCGGTTATTATTTGGGGCAAAAACTAGGTGAGTGGAGTGATGGTCCGGGTTCGCAAGCCACTCAAAAGAAAGTTTACATTGGCAAAGGGGTTCATTATTTTCCTAAAGCAAATATTGGGGAGTTTAAAATGGAAGCTTATGATTTAAATATAGGTGATACCGTTTTAATTACCGGTTCAACAACGGGCGCACAAGAATTTCAAATTACAGAACTTTTTGTTAACGACGTGCAAAGTCAAAGTGCCACCAAAGGCGATTCGGTAACCATTCCGTTAACTTTTAGAATGCGTCCCAATGATAAGTTGTATAAAATTGTTGAAAATATCCCCGAGTAATTATTTGTGCAAGCTAAAAACCAAAATGGTAAATAAAACAATTACTACAATTATTGAGAGCCCTACCTGCCAAACTTTAGGATAAAATTGCCGCTGTATTTTCAAATCCTTTCTATAAAGGATAATCATAAAAAGCACAAAAACGATTACAAAAATTTTGGCGAAAAGGATTTGGCTGCTACTAAACATTTTTGTTTATATTTATCCTCACAAAAGTAAATAAAATTATGATGACAGGTAAACATGCTGTAATATTTGGTGCGACTTCGGGAATTGGAAAAGAATTATCAAAACACCTCATTGCCGATGGCTATACGGTGGTAATTACCGGAAGACGTCAAGAAAACTTAGAGGCTATAAAAGCGAGCAACCCTAAACAATATATTGCCAAACAACACGATATCACCGATGTGGCATCTACAGATGTGCTGTTTAAAGAACTCATAGCCGAACTAAAAACCATCGATTTGATTGTTTGCAGTTCGGGTGTTGGTGGTGCAAATTACAATTTAGAGTGGCAAATAGAATACAATACCATAATGACCAATATTTTAGGAACAACCAAGGTTTATGACCTAGCCTATAATTTGTTTAAAGATCAAGGTTATGGTCATTTAGTTGGTATTTCGTCGGTTGCAGGCATTCGCGGCAATAGGCATGTGCCTTGTTATTTTGCTTCTAAAGCTTATCAAAACAGCTACTTAGAGTCGTTGTGGATGAAGGCAAGCCGAACAAAAAATGCTAAAATAACGATAACGGATATTGTCCCCGGATTTGTAGAAACCAAAATGGCAACAGGTAATACTTTTTGGATGGCTCCCCTCGACCGCGCAACCAAACAAATTTATGAAGCCATAAAAAGCAAGAAGAAAAAGGCCTTTATCACCAAACGTTGGCGCTATGTTGGCGCTTTAATAAGAATACTTCCAGCTAAATTGGTGATGAAATATCTTTGAATACCTAATTATTAGCGAATAGTTGTGCGTCAGTGTAAAAAGCCAACCGCACAAACAGCACATTTGGTTTTTGCCGACACTTGAGCCAACCCAAAAAACCAAAAGAGCCATTTTTTGCCAACGCACCACCAAGACTGTTGAAAATTTTCTGATTACTTTTTATCTTGCAAAATGAGATACAAATAAAAATAAAATCTATCTTTGCGACTTGAATCATTTGAACAAATGAACAGAATAAAAGAAGTGCTGGAAGAAAAAGGAATTAAGCAAACTTGGCTTGCCGAACAATTGGGCAAAAGCTACAATATGGTTAATGCTTATGTGCAAAACAGACAGCAACCACGTATTGAAGTGCTTTACGACATAGCTAAAATTCTTGGCGTGAACGTGAAAGACCTATTGACTGACAACGATATTAAAAAGGACAACTAATGAGCAAGGAACAAAAAATAACGACCGACATAAAAGTGCCAAACAAAGATTTGGAAGCATTGAGATTAAACTTTCCGCATTGCTTTGACAAAGACGGAAATTTTCAATTAGAAAAATTTAAAGCCAACCTGACCAAAAAGGAAATCAATTTTTCAACGGAAAGTTATGGATTAGACTGGCTTGGGAAATCTTATGCAAGACTTTTGGCAAGCGACCCTGCGACAACTTTACTTAAAGCAGACGAAAACCACAACAGCAAACCCGAAAACGCTAACTCTGAAAACTTGCTGATAAAAGGTGACAACTTGGAAGTATTAAAACACCTAGCCAATGCCTACTACGAACAAGTAAAAATGATTTATATAGACCCTCCTTACAATACAGGAAGTGACGGATTTGTATATGAAGATGATAGAAAATTCACAGCAAAAGAATTACAACAGCTAATTGGGCTTGACGAAGAAAAGGCGAAACGGATTTTAGATTTTACT
>Ga0210052_1001795_pt1 | contig 11259 bp, 8 predicted proteins | sample CryGeymeta201508_FD_183976 | JGI IMG/M metagenome (GOLD analysis project Ga0210052, IMG submission 183976) | Groundwater microbial communities from Crystal Geyser aquifers in Utah, USA - Crystal Geyser metaG 2015-08 (SPAdes) (version 2) | ecosystem: Environmental > Aquatic > Deep subsurface >...
GGCCCGGATCACCTCGAGATTCAGTCCAACGGCACCGGTTTGACCTGCGCGCCAAGCACACTGACGATTCGCGCCTGCGCCGATGCAGCGTGCACCAAGTTGTACACCGGCGGTGTCAGTGGCACCTTGAGTGCAACCGGTACACCCACAGTCAACTGGGACAGTGCCACTGGTGGCGCAACCGGCGCTGGTTTTGTCATTCCAGCGGGGAGCAGTTCGGTGACTAAAAATGTGCAAGTCACATCGGTCGGCAGCGTGGTGTTTGGCGTGACTTCGCCCACCACACCTGCTGCAGCCAACGCCACCACTTGCAATTTTGGCTCGCCCATTTGCACTTTCACCTCCAGCAATGCGGGCTTTGTTTTTGCTGTGCCCAACCATGTCTCTGAGGTGCTGCAAACGGTCAATGTCAGCGCGGTCAAAACGGCTGACAACGCGCTGGCCTGTGTGCCTGCCTTTGCAAGCGTGGCCAAAAATGTCACCTTCAAGTGCGCCTACACCAATCCCGTCAGCGGCACCTTGCCGGTGCGGGTGAATGGCATCGCACTCAATGCCGCTGGCAGTGCTGCCGCTGCTTGTGATGCCTCTGGCAAAGCGGTCAGTCTGTCCTTTGGCGCCACCGGAGTGGCCAGCACCACGTTTCAATATGCCGACGTAGGGAACCTCAATTTAACCGCCACTTATACCGGCTCAGGCGCTGATGCAGGCTTGGTCATGACCGGCAGCGACTCGTTCATTGCCGCCCCCAAAGACTTTGCTTTCAGCGCCATCACCGCCGGCCCCATCAAGGCGGGCAACAATTTCAGCGCAACCGTCACGGCGCGCAACAATGCCAATGTAGCAACGCCCAACTTTGGCAAGGAAAACGCGCCAGAACAGGTCACTGTGGGTCGTGTGCGCTACAAACCTGTCGGTACAGGGACGTCCGACGGGGACTTCATTGGATCATTGGGTGCTTTCAACCTCGGTGCGGCCACTGCCAACAACCTGAACTGGAGCGAGGTCGGCATCATCGACCTCAGTGCCACGTTGGCCAGTGGGAGCTATCTGGCTTCGGGTTTGACGGCTTCTGGCAGCACCGGGGCGACGGGCGCTATTGGGTCAGATGGTGCTGTGGTGCGGTTCATTCCAGACCACTTTGACACCGCTGTGGCGCTTGTGGCCGGTGTTCCCATGCCGTGCCCAACCGGCCTGACCTGTCCAGCCCAATACAACGGCTTTGCGTATTCTGGGCAGGGTGTGCCGTTGACCATCACCGCAAAAAATGGTTTGAGCACGCCGACCACCACGGTGAACTACAACTACAGCGCTACGGCTGCTGACTCGTTTTCAAAGGCGGTGACTTTGAGTGCCGTTGCATCGGTCGGTGGCTCTGCCATGGTGACAACGGCACCAGGTGGGGGCGCCAGTTCGGTTGCCGTGCCGGCAAGCAGTTTTGCCCTGGGCACGACGCCACCGACAACGCTGGCTTACCCCGTATTTACTTTTGCAGCAACACCTACGGTGCCGACAGATGTGTATTGGCGCGCGATTGAGACAGCTCCCGCTGGCGACGGCGTTTCGTCGTTGCGCGCAACGTCGGCAAGCTCGGTTGAGGGGGGTGTCAAGGTGGTCAGTGGCCGTATTCGCTTGCCCAATGCCTATGGTTCTGAGCGGCTCGGACTGCCTATGGCGGCTACGGTGCAGTACTTCGATGCCTTTAGCCATTGGGTGACCAGTGGCACTGACAGCGCCACTGCATTTGCCATTGCGACCCCGGTCATCATCAAAGGGCCGTTGGTGTTGGCGAACCTGACTCCAACGGTGTCTGCAGACACCTGTGCCTCTTCGGTGGTGTTTTGCAAAGGGCTAAAAACAATCATTTGGGACTCCGCCAATGTTTCGGGCAGTGCGGATATCACCGTCACAGCGCCCAGCTGGCTACAGTACCCTTGGACTAGCACTACGGCAACCAGTCCCACAGCCCGCGCCACCTTTGGCATCTACAAATCCCCCCTGATCTACCGCCGTGAAAACTACTGAAAGCGGTCATTTACAAGACATTTATGGGGTTAGCCCTTGGCTAGTTTGCCAGAACAGCTACTAAAATATGAGCAAAATCGCTTTGTGTATTCTTGCCTTATGTTAGCTACCAATATATTTTCGAAATTGCTGCTGAAACTGGAGGCTGCCTGACCATGCGTTGGCCTTGGCAGCGTCAAACTTCAGGTGATCTTCTGGTGTGCTCCTGGGAGTCCCAAACTCTGGCCTATGTGTTGGCAACGCCCCAGGCCAGTGGTGTGTGGGCCATCTCCAAACTGGGCACGCTGGCCCAGGGCTCAGACACCTTGCCAGGTTTTCAACAGCGTCTTAAAGACCTGGGCTTGAAAGGGCTGCAAGCGGTCATGCTGCTGCGTGCAGACCAATACCAGTTTTTGCAAATTGAAACCCCAAAAGTGCCACCTGAAGAGTTGCGCGCTGCGGCGCGATACCAAGTGCGTGACATGCTAAAGACGCATGTGGACGATGTCACTATTGATGTAGTGCAGGTGGGTGACGAACTGCACCAGAGCAGCAACCGGCATTCGTTTGTGGTGGCCGCCCTCAACTCGGTGGTGCATGATGTCTTGGAATTTTCCCAGGCCATGGACTGGCGTGTGTCGGTGATTGACATTCAGGAAATGTCGCTACGCAACCTTCAGTGTGCATTGAGCAAACAGGGTGAAGCCGCAGACCGAGCCCACGCCGCGTTGGTGTTAATACCGGGGCAGCAGGCCTTGCTGACCATCAGTGCCAATGATGAGCTTTTTTATACCCGCCGCTTTGATGTACCTGAGGGTTTTTTGACCACTGTCTGGGGTCAAGGTGTGGCCGAAGTGTTACCCGTGGATGGCTTTACACCGGTAGAAGAATATGTGCCGTCTTATGGCGCAGGTGATTTGTCGCTGGGCGAAGACTTTTCTGCTGCTCACGCCGTGGCATCGGTCAATAGAGACAACTTTCATGCAGAAGACGATCCGGCGCAGCGCCTGCTGGTGGAAGTGCAGCGTTCTTTGGATGTATGGGATCGCACCTGGTCGAGTTTGCCCTTGAGTGGTTTGCGGGTGTATGCCGGTGAACGCTCGGTTGAATTGGCGCGTTGGCTGACAATGCAACTGGGTCAAAACACGGTGGCATTTGACGTGGGTGCGATGTTTGTCGGGTTTGATGCCGCACCGGTTGAACAGCAAGCCATATGTTTGCCCTTGCTCGGTGTTTTCTTGCGCACGGAGGGCGTCCGGGCTTAGCGTTTGGGCGCTCAGACACAGCTTTACCATGGTTCAACAAGTCAATCTTTGTTTTCCAATTTTGCGCAAGCAAAAAACCCCGTTCACCGGGCAGACTTTGTTACAGGCTTGGTTGATTTTGCTGGTGTTAGGTGGCGTGGTGGGTGTCGCATGGATTTGGAATTTGAAACAGGCCAGTGCCAGCCTGAGCGCTACGCTGGCTACACAAAGCACTGAACTTGAAGCTTTACGCGCAGCCTTGGTCGAAAATCAAACGGGTGAAGCACCGGCGCAAACTGATGCTGAACGCACATTGGTGCAACGCAGCGCAGCGCTTGAACGCCGCGTGGCGGTGCTTGCAGCCTTGCAGCAAGGGCATTTTCAGCCTGGTTTTGGCCAGGCCGCACGCTTGCAATTGGTCGCTCGCACCATTCCTCCAGAAGCCTGGGTGACGCAAATCACGGCGAATGAACGGGCTTTGGAAGTGACCGGATTTACCCTTGAGCCAGCGGTGCTGACCACTTGGGTCAACCGCTTGTCAGAAAGCCCCTTGTTGCAAGGTCAGACCTTGAGCAGCGTCACGGTCGAACAGGTCAAACCAGAAGCTTTGTTGACTGCAGCGGTGGTCACAGGTGAGTCTGGTGCAGCACCAGCGCCTGAGCTGGCCAAACCAGTGATCTGGTCGTTTACCTTACTCAGCAACATGGCATCACCTGTGGTTATACAGGGTACTAAACCATGAAGAAGTCTTTACAAACCCTGATCTCACGGCTTGATGCTTTGAGTCAACGTGAACGCATTTTTTTGTTTGCTTCGGTGGTGCTTAGCAGCGCGGCGCTGTTTGATGTGTTGTGGCTATCGCCTGCGCAAACGGCACATCAACAGATGGTGTTGCGTTTGGACAAGCAAAACATTGAACTCGAAAGCCTGCGCGAACAGGTCAAAGCCAGCGCCAAGACGGATGCGATGCCAGCCTCTGTAGAGCAGCAATTGCAGCATTTGCAGTTGCAAATTGAACAAACCGATCAGGCTGTGCGTGAATTGCTGCCGCCCGCGCAAGGTACACCGCTGGAACAAGCCTTGACGCATTTGTTGCGGCGCTATCAGGGGTTGATGCTGGTCAATACATCGGTGCTGGCCCCTGAAGTGGCTGACCCCGGCAACCCCAAGTCAACCGGCTTGCCTGAAGGGCTGACACGTCAAGGTGTGGCCATCACGGTGGCAGGTGCTTACCCTGACCTGAACCGTTTTGTCAGTACCCTGGAGCTTGACATGCCTTATGTACGCTGGGGTGAGATGAACCTCAAAAGCGTCAATGGACTGACTGAGCTGACGTTGCAGTTGTTTTTGTTGACCGAGGTGGCGAAATGAGCGCGGCCTTAGGCTGCAGTCAAGTCGGTTGCGGCATCGGCTTGATGCTGGCGCTGGGGTTGTTCACACCGCTGCTTGCTCAGAGCTTGCGTGACCCCACTGTGCCGCCTGCTGCTGTGACCCCGGCAGCTGCTGGCGATGCACATGGCGTGGTTACGGTTCAGTCAGGTGCTGTGGCGGTGTTGGTGCGTAACGGGACACCTTATCTGGTAGTGGGAACCCGCTTGTATGCCAAAGGCCAAAAGGTGGGCTTGGCTAGCATTGAGCGCATCACCGAGACCGAAGTCTGGCTGCGAGAAGAGGGTAGCCTGCGCAAAGTACCGGTGTTTGGTGGCATTGAACGACATGTCAGCCAAGCTGTTACCGCTGTTAAAACACCATTGAAGCCTGTTCGCAAAACAGTGCCATCTAAACCATAAGGTCTTTATTTATGACACTGAAAGCGTTCACTCTGGTAGTTGTTTCCATAGGACTGGGTTTGCTGGCAGGGTGCGCATCTGACCGCCCCTTGCGTACACCTGAAGTGTCTCAGGTGATACGTACTGAATTGCATCCACCTGAAGCACCGAAAACCATTGTTGCAGTGCCCGCAAGTATCAGTGAGGCGCTGGCCGAGCCTGTACCTGCCGTGGCTGCACCTGCGCCAGAGCCACGCCTGGACTTGCTGGTGAACAATGCCCAGGCGCGAGAGGTGTTTCTGGCCATTGTGGCCGACACCCGCTACAGCATGATGATGCACCCCGATGTGTCTGGTACGTTGTCGGTGACGTTGCGCGGTGTCACGGTGACTGAGGCGCTGGAAGCGATTCGCGATGTCTACGGTTTTGATTTCAAAATAGACGGCCGTCGCATTACCGTTTACGCACCCAGCTTGCAGACACGTATTTTTACAGTCAACTACCTGCATTCGCAACGCGTTGGCAACAGTGAATTGCGCGTTGCACCAGGCGCATCGCTCCAGGCCTCAGGCGGTGGTTCAAATGGCGCATCGAGCTCCACGACCGCAGCGACAGGTGCACAGACCGGGGAAGGCAGCAGTGTCAGCACCAGTTCAAAAACCGATTTTTGGGCAGAAATGGCCAATGCTGTTCAGGGTTTGATTGCGGGCAATAAAGACAGTAGTGTGGTGGTCAGCCCGCAAGCGGGCATCATGGCCGTGCGTGCCATGCCTGATGAATTGCGGCAGGTAGATGCTTTTTTGAGGGCAGCACAAATTGCTATTGAACGACAAGTGATGCTTGAAGCCAAAATTGTCGAGGTTGAGCTACGAGATGGTTACCAAAGTGGCATCGATTGGTCAGCATTAAAAAATGGTGGTGGTTCCACACGTGCGGTAGGGGTGATTGGTGGCAGCACCAGCAACTCTTCCAATACCCTGGTGAGCGGGGTTCAGTCAAATCTACCTGGTTTTTCTGCAGGTGCCGCCCTTTTGGCTGACAGTGTGGCATTGCCCGCGGCTGGTGCCGGACTGTTTGGCCTGGCGTTTGCCACCGATGGCTTTCAAGCTGTGCTGGGATTCTTAGAGACTCAGGGCGACATTCAAATCTTGTCCAGCCCGCGCATTGCCACGCTCAACAACCAAAAGGCGGTGCTGAAAGTGGGCTCCGAAGATTTTTTTGTGACCAATGTGTCGGGTGGGTCTAACAACACCAGCAGCAACGGATCGACAGGCAGCACAAGCACCTTGCCGTCGATCACTTTGTCGCCTTTTTTCTCAGGCATTTCTTTGGATGTCACTCCGCAAATTGATGGTGGCAAAAATATCATGTTGCATGTGCATCCTTCGGTAACCAAAGTAAATGAAAAATCCAAACAAATCGATTTGGGCAGTGCGGGTAACTTTACCTTGCCGTTGGCCTCCAGTAGCATGAACGAGTCAGACACCCTGGTGCGCATTCAGGACGGCAACATCGTTGCCATTGGGGGGTTGATGCAAATTGAGTCTAGCCGTCGCTCTTCTGGCTTGCCTGGCACCAGCGACCTGGGCTTCTTCTCCAACTTATTGGGCAACAAAGCCAATAACGGGCGCAAGAAAGAAGTGGTGGTGCTGATCAAGCCCTCCATCATCCGCACCGCGCAAGACTGGGAGGCTCAAACCCGCCGTTCCCGAGAGGCGCTCGATGGCATGGATGCCGTGCGCGCACGGGTGATCCGCATCGACGGCTCGGTGGACACCCTGCCAGGCAAAAATACGGCTCAGTGATGTACCTAAGGCATTTTGCCTTGCGTGAGGCACCGTTTTCGATCACGCCGGACAGTGCCTTTTACTACCCTCATGAGGGTGCTCAGGCGGCGCTGAACACTTTGCTTGTGGCGCTGCGCAGCGGCGAAGGCTTTGTCAAAATTGTGGGGGAAGTCGGCTGCGGCAAAACTGTGTTGTGTCGTCAGTTGCTCAAATCTCTACAAGGTAAATGCGTGACCGCCTACATTCCCAACCCTGACATGGGGCCAGACGATTTGCTGCATTCGCTGTGCCATGAGCTGGGGGTGGAGGTGGCTCCGCAAGCCAGTCGACACCAGGTGTTGACCGCTTTGCATGCATGCCTGATCCGGCACGCGCAGGTGGGGCATGCGGTAGTGGTTTGTATTGACGAGGCGCAAGCCATTCCCGTGCCCACCGTGGAGAGCCTGCGCCTGCTCTCCAACCTTGAAACCGAAAAACGCAAGCTGCTGCAGCTGGTCTTGCTTGGACAACCCGAGCTGGATGAGAAATTGCAGCGGCCTGAAATTCGCCAGCTGTTGCAGCGCATCACTTTCAGCGAGTATTTGGGGCCCATGCCGCCCCGGCGTGTGGCCTCGTACTTAATCCACCGATTGACCAAGGCTGCGCTGGATGAAGCCACCGACACCCATGTGTTCGAACCGGCAGCGGCAACAGCCATTGCGGCTTTTAGCGGTGGTGTGCCACGCTTGGTGAACGTGCTGGCGCATAAATGCTTGATGCTGAGTTATGGTGAAAACGAGCACCGTATTGGTGTGCGCCACGTCCGCCTGGCTGCCGCAGACACACCCGGGGTGACGCACCGGCCTGCGCGCTGGCGGCTCTGGTGGGATCGGTTTTAGCTTGTCGCCTGGAGAATTATTGTGAGTGTGATTAACAAAATGTTGCGTGATCTGGACGAGCGCCATTCCGACGGTTCAGCATCTAAAACTGGGCGCAGTGCAGGGGTGACATGGGGTACAGTGCCGCTGGCTGAGGAGTCTGTCATGGTCAAACCTGCATCCATGTTGCGGCGAGGCGCATGGGGCGGCGGTTTGCTTTTGGTGCTGGCTGCGTCAGGTGGTGTCTGGTATGAGCAGACTGCGGCAGTGGTTTCCAAACCAGCCCAGCCGCTGGCTGTAGCTCCATCGATGGTGACTAGTGCAAACCCCGTACCCGCACCGACACCGACACCGACACCGACATTGGTGACCTCTGAACCTGAATCTGCTTTATTGGCCACCACTGTCGCGGTGTTACCGACCCCGATTGAAGAGATCAAACCACCACTGCCTGCAACAGCAAACCAACCCAAAGCAGTGACTGCCAAAAACACAATACAGACAAAACGCATCATTGCACCCACCAAAATTGCGCCGTCGAATAAGCTCTTGACAGACCCAGTGGTTCAGCCCCAGTTCTTGCGCATGGATATGACATTGTCAAAGACTCCATCAGTGCCAAGTTTGAACGCTGCGCCAACTGCGGTTGTGCGACCTGTCGCAGATGCGCTGGCGCAAGCCCAATCACTTTGGCATGCAGGCTCGCGCGTGGCCGCCATGGAGCTTTTGCAGCAAGCTTTGAGCAAAGTGGAAGCCAGCAGCGCAGTGGCTTTGCCAGTGACCGGGTCGTCAGCACTGGCACAGCTGGCACGTGAACTGGCGCGCATGAACCTGGCCGAAGGCCAAGTGCACCAAGCCTTGGCACTGTTGACACGGCTGGAGCCGCAGTTGTCCCAAATTGCCGAGGTGTGGGCCATGCGCGGCAACGCGGCGCAGCGTTTGGGGCAACACGCCGATGCGGTCAAAAGCTACAAGCAAGCGCTGCTGCTCAAGCCTGATGAACCCCGCTGGATGACTGGGCAAGCGGTCTCCCTGGCGGCGCAGGGGCAACTCACTGCAGCTGGCGATCTGGCTGAGAAAGCCCGTGTGCTGGGTGGCCTGCGGCCAGAGATTGCCAGCTACTTAAGGCAATTGGGTGTTGCGGTGCGCGTAGATTGATGCTGTTATTTAAAATAGTTTCCTGATCATTTTTGTCTGTTTTTAAATGCTCAAGCAAATCAGTGTTCACCAATTGCAATTGGGCATGCACCTCAAGGCGTTTTGTGGCTCCTGGATGGATCACCCGTTTTGGCGCACCGGTTTTGTGCTGAAAGACCCTAAAGACTTGGCGCTCATATGGGCTAGCCCAATCAAAGAGGTCTGGATCGACTGCGATTTGGGGTTGGATGTGCCAGTCGGTGAAACGGTTGTGAGCCAGGTTGAAGAGGTACCTGCCCCAGTTGAGCAGCCACCAGCAGCGCCAGCCGTCAAGACCACCAAACCACGCGACACCAAGCCGGTGGCCGCTGCTCAAGAGGTGGAGCGTGCGGCGCGCATCTGCCTGGCTTCCAAAGCGGCGGTGGTTTCCATGTTTGAAGAAGTGCGCATGGGCAAGGCGGTGGATGTGGGTGGCGCGCAAGAGTTGGTGGAAGAAATCTCAGACTCCATCTCGCGCAACCCTGGGGCCATCATCAGCCTGGCGCGGCTTAAAACAGCCGACGATTACACCTACATGCATTCGGTGGCGGTCTGCGCCATGATGGTGGCCTTGGCCAAGCAGTTGGGGCTGGATGAGCCTGAAACACGTTCCGTTGGCATGGCTGGCTTGCTGCACGACCTGGGCAAAGTGGCCATGCCCACCGAGGTGCTCAACAAACCGGGCAAGCTGACCGACGCTGAGTTTGACATCATGAAAACCCACCCGACCGAGGGCTACAAGATGCTGATGGCCAGCCCCAATGTAGACCCGGTGGCGCTGGATGTGGTGTTGCACCACCATGAAAAGATCGACGGCTCAGGCTACCCCGAGCATTTGGTGGGTGATCAGATCAGCTTGCATTCAAAGATGGGTGCGGTGTGCGATGTGTACGATGCCATCACCTCCAACCGCCCCTACAAATCAGGCTGGGATCCGGCCGAATCCTTGCGCAGAATGGCCGAATGGAAAGGCCATTTTGACCCCAAGGTGTTCCAGGCCTTTGTTAAAAGCATAGGCATTTACCCGGTCGGTTCCTTGGTGCGATTGACTTCAGGGCGCATTGGCGTGGTGACCGAGCAAACCGCCAAGTCCTTGACCATGCCCATGGTCAAGGTGTTTTATTCCAGCAAATCCGCCATGCGTGTCACGCCCTACCTGGTCGATTTGTCCCGCCCGGATACCCTTGAAAAAATCCACCAGCGCGAAGACCCTGACACCTGGAAGTTCCCAGACCTCAACGAGTTGTGGTCTGGCCTGAGACTGAAGTGATCAGCAGCCGCGTGTAACGGGTAGGTCCACCGCTTGAGGCTTGGCCGCGTACTTGCGCAATTCCAGCTTGGCAATCGCATTGCGGTGCACTTCATCCGGGCCGTCGGCAAAGCGCAGGGTGCGGGCGCTGGCGTAGTAATAAGCCAGCGGAAAGTCGTCACACATGCCCGCACCACCAAAGGCTTGCATCGCCCAGTCGATCACCTGGCAGGCCATGCTGGGTGCCACCACCTTGATCATGGCAATTTCGTTTCTGGCAAATTTGTTACCGGCCTTGTCCATCATCCAGGCGGCTTTAAGGGTCAGCAGTCGTGCCATGTCGATCTTGCAGCGTGCCTCGGCAATGCGCTCCTGCGTCACGGTTTGGGCGGCAAGGGGTTTGCCAAAAGCGATGCGGCTGCTGGTGCGTTTGCACATCAGCTCCAGGGCGCGTTCTGCCAGACCAATCAGGCGCATGCAGTGGTGAATGCGCCCGGGGCCCAGGCGGCCTTGGGCAATCTCAAAACCGCGTCCTTCGCCCAGCAAGATGCTGCTGGCGGGCACCCGCACATTTTTGTAGCTGATTTCCATGTGGCCGTGCGGCGCGTCGTCGTAGCCCATCACGTTCAAGGGGCGCAGCACCGTCACGCCCGGCGCATTGGAGGGCACCAAAATCATGCTTTGCTGCACATGGCGTTCGGCCTGTGGATCGGTCTTGCCCATCACGATGTGGATGGCGCAGCGCGGGTCACCAGCGCCGCTGATCCACCACTTGCGGCCGTTGATGAGGTAGTCATCGCCGTCACGCTCGATCAGGGTTTCGATGTTGGTGGCATCGCTGGAGGCCACGTCGGGTTCGGTCATGGAAAACGCCGAGCGAATTTTTCCTTCCAGCAGCGGCTTGAGCCATTGCTGTTTGTGCTCGGCTGAACCGTAGCGGGCAATGGTTTCCATGTTGCCGGTGTCGGGCGCGGAACAGTTGAAGACCTCGCTGCTCCACAGTACCCGGCCCATGATCTCAGCCAGCGGCGCGTATTCCTGGTTGGTCAGGCCCGCACCTGCGTCAATGCCACCGGCTTGCGCGCTGTCCACCGGGTAAAACAGGTTCCATAGCCCTTGCGCCTGCGCTTTGAGCTTGAGCTTTTCAATGGTTTGCAGCGGTGTCCAGCGTTTGCC
>Ga0210052_1001834_pt1 | contig 11070 bp, 9 predicted proteins | sample CryGeymeta201508_FD_183976 | JGI IMG/M metagenome (GOLD analysis project Ga0210052, IMG submission 183976) | Groundwater microbial communities from Crystal Geyser aquifers in Utah, USA - Crystal Geyser metaG 2015-08 (SPAdes) (version 2) | ecosystem: Environmental > Aquatic > Deep subsurface >...
CCGAGCTGCGGCGCAACATCGTGGAGATCTACACCGACGGGGCCTGCAAGGGCAATCCCGGCGTCGGCGGCTGGGGTGCATGGCTGCGCTATTCCGGGCATGAAAAGGAACTCTGCGGCGGCGAGAAGCTCACCACCAACAACCGCATGGAACTGACTGCGGTGATCCGGGCGCTGGAAGCCTTGTCGCGCCCCTGCATCGTCCGACTGCATACCGATTCGAAATACGTGCAGAAAGGCATCAGCGAGTGGATCCATGCCTGGAAGCTGCGCGGTTGGCGCACCGCCGACAAGAAGCTGGTGAAGAACGATGATTTGTGGAAACAGCTCGACGTGCTGGCCTCGCAGCACGAGATCGAGTGGCTGTGGATCAAGGGCCATGCCGGACACGAAGGCAACGAACGGGCTGACAGGCTGGCCAACCGGGGCGTAGAGGAATTATAGCTATCAGCTGTCAGCTAAACCCGCGCGACTCGCCGCGCACAAAACCAAGCTGACCGCTGATGGCTGAAAGCTGGCAGCTCGAAAGGATTTCATGCGTCAAATTATTCTGGATACCGAAACCACCGGCCTGGACGCCAATCTCGGGCACCGCATCATCGAGGTGGCTGCGGTCGAAATGATTAACCGGCGTTTGACGGGAAACCATTTCCATCAGTATCTCAACCCGGAGCGCGAGATCGACCCGGGCGCGCAGCAGGTGCACGGCATCAGCCTGGATTTTTTGCAGGACAAGCCTTTTTTTCGGGATGTCGCCCAGGATTTTATCGAGTTTATCAGCGGCGCGGAGCTGGTCATCCACAATGCGCCGTTCGATATCGGATTCCTCAACACCGAGTTGAAGCTGATCGGGATGGAGCCGGTCGGGAAATATAGCCCAAACGTGATCGATACGTTAAAAATGGCCAAGGAACTGCATCCGGGCCAGAAGAACAACCTTGATGCATTGTGTCGGCGTTACCAGGTGGACAGTACCAGCCGCGCTCTGCATGGCGCCCTGGTGGACACCGAGCTGCTTGCCGAGGTTTATCTTGCCATGACGCGCGGACAGAACAGCCTGATGATCGAATCCGCTGACGCTGAAGACAATCATGCCGATCTGGGTGGAGATTTCGTGCCGCATGACCTGATGGTGCTGGCGGCGACACCGGACGAGATGGAGGCGCATCGCGCCTACCTGGGCGAGATCGACAAGGCCAGCAAGGGCGCCTGCCTGTGGCGGGCGCTGGAAAGCGGTGCCTGATAAAAACAATGTGGATGGCAAGAAAAGGCATAGCAGAACATGACTGAACCGGATTGGCGGGAGATGGCTTTGCTGGCTCTTTTCTGGCTGGGGTATTTCGCCTTGCATTCGGCGCTGGCTTCGCTCCGGGTGAAAAGCTGGGTCGCCGCACATTATCCGAAGCGGATGCCACTTTATCGGCTGGGCTTCAATATTCTTGCGGGGCTCATGCTGCTGCCGATACTCTGGCTGATGGTGCGCAACCCCGGCCCGACGCTATGGGCCTGGCAGGGCCTTGGCGCCTGGTTGGCGAACGGACTGGCGCTGGCGGCGTTGTTCGGTTTTATGAAATCGCTGAATTATTACGATACCCAGGAATTCCTCGGTTTGCGCCAGTGGAAATCACACACTCGGCGGGTGGAGGATCAGGAGAGTTTCCATCTTTCGCCATTCCATCGTTATGTGCGCCATCCGTGGTATTTCTTCGGGCTGGTGCTGATCTGGACACGCGACATGAATGCCGCAATGCTGTTGTCCGGCGTGATGATGACAGTTTATTTCATCATCGGCTCGCGGCTGGAAGAAAAGAAGCTGGTGGTCTATCACGGAGATGTCTACCGGCGTTACATGGAACGGGTGCCCGGCCTGATTCCCTTGCCTTGGAAGTTGCTCACGGCGAAGGAAGCTATTGAGTTGGTAAAGGAGGCGGCGGAGGGGTAGGCATTTAATTGCTTGCAAAGTAAATTAGAATATTAGATAATGCTAATAACTTGAATGATTCATCAGCGATGAGTTGTTCCGGTGTTGTCTCCTCCATCCGCCTTTATCGGTGGATTTTAAGCGCGGTCACTTAGGTGAACCGCGTTTTTTTTGCCTTTTTTAGACTTTTTAGACATCGGTATCCATGTCCGCATGAATAGTCCTCAGATCATTAACCGTGAATTATTCGACCGCGTTTCGTCGGAAGCGCAGGCTGCGCCACGTCGGCGCAAGAATTTCAATTTCCATACCGCCGAGGCGGATGCGAGTCATCGTTTGCTCAATGCGATGGAGCCGGATTCATATATCCCGCCACACTGCCACTTGGATGCGGGCAAGGATGAGTCCATCATTGCGCTCGCGGGCCGGTTCGGGGTGGTGTTCTTTGACGATAAGGGAAACGTGACCGGGACGGCAAGTCTGGCTCCGGGCGGTGAAACGGTGGGGGTGAACATTCCTCACGGCGTGTTTCATTCCGTGGTGGCGCTGGAGCCTGGTAGCTTGTTCTTTGAGGCCAAGACGGGTCCCTATAAGGCACTGGAGCCGGCAGAAAAAGCACCCTGGGCACCCGCCGAGGGTGCGCTGGATGCGACTGCTTACCTGGATTTTCTGAGGGCGATGTTCTAGCGGCAGGATTTCGCAGTCGTTGTGGGTCAGGCTTCAGCCTGACAGGAGTAGGCGCATCTAGGAGCCTGTCGGGCTTACGATGAATCGGCTGCAAATCCGCCTGGGCGATCCATATTTCGTCGCTTTTTTGGTCAATAGAACGACTATTGACCTGCAAAACCGACAAATGGGGTAAGCAGGGATGGGCAGCTTTATGCCCAACTCGCAAAATCTGTCCGCGCCCAGCCGAATTTTCGCTTCGATCCCCATAAGTCCGACAGGCTCCTAGGCGGCATGTACGGCTGAAGTCGTACCCACAGGAGCTATTGGCCTAATGGATCATCCGGGTTCAAGCGGTATCCAGCCTTTCAAAATCGGTATACTCGCCACTGCCCGCACTGATTTCCACCCGTTCCACCTGCGCCTGTTCCGGGCCTGTTCTGGCCCATTCGATCATGGCGCTTACCGCTTCCGGCGCTCCCTGAATCATTGCTTCCACGGCGCCATCGCGGCAATTTCTGACCCAGCCAGTGGTGCCGAGCTGCTGAGCCTTGATGCACATGGACTCGCGGAAGAATACGCCCTGAACATGACCGCAAATTCTCAGATGGTGGCTGATATTCATTGGTTTCTTATCAACAAGTGCAGATAGGCCGGTGGCCCACCAGTCAGGCAGGCGTCCGGGCCTTATTTGACGCGCATTCCCGGTTTGGCGCCTTCGTCCGGGCTGAGGATATACAGCCCGGGCTCGCTACCCGATGCGGCCAGCACCATCCCTTCCGACAGGCCGAACTTCATCTTGCGCGGCGCGAGGTTGGCGACCATCACGGTATACCGCCCGACTAGCATCGAAGGCTCATAGGCCGACTTGATGCCGGCGAACACGTTGCGTGTTTTTTCCTCGCCGATGTCGAGGGTGAGCTTGAGCAGTTTTTCCGCGCCCTCGATATGTTCGGCGTTGACGATCCTGGCGATGCGCAGGTCGATTTTCATGAAATCGTCAATCGAGATAGTTTCGGCGATCGGCTGGATTTCATGTTGTTGCTTTTCGGCATGGCGGGCGGGGGAATGTTGCTCGATTTGAGGCGCGAGCGTGGCCTTGTTTTCTTCGATCATGGATTCCACCTGTTTGGGGTCGATACGGGTCATGAGGTGCTGGTAAGGGTTGATGATGTGGCCTGTCGGCAGTAGTGTGGCTGCGTCCGCCCATTGCAACGGCGGAATGTTGAGGAAGGATTCCACGTCCGCTGCCAGCTTGGGAAGCACCGGCTTGAGGTAGAGGGTGAGCAGGCGGAACAGGTTGATGCCTATGCTACAAACTGTGTGCAGCGACTCTTCCTTTTCATCCAGTTTGGCGAGCTCCCAAGGTTTCCTGTCGTCGATCCATTGGTTCGCTTGGTCGGTTAGCGCCATAACTTCACGGATAGCCTTACCATATTCCCGGCTTTCATAAAGAGCGCCAATCATTGACGCCTTGGCCATAAAGTCGGTAGTCAGCAAATCGGGCTCAAGATTGAGCGCTTGCTGTGGCAAAACAATTTTTCCCGCAAAACGCTTGGAAATAAACCCAGCACAACGACTGGCGATGTTGACGTATTTCCCGATCAAGTCACTGTTCACCCGCGCCGCAAAATCCTCCAGGCTCAAGTCGATATCCTCGATGCTGCTGTTGAGCTTGGCGGCGAAGTAATAACGCAGGTACTCCGGGTTGAGGTGCTTGCGGTAGCTGGCGGCGGTGATGAAGGTGCCGCGCGACTTGGACATTTTCTGGCCGTTGACGGTGAGGAAGCCGTGGGCGAAAACGCGGGTCGGCGTGCGGTGGCCGGAGAATTTCAGCATCGCCGGCCAGAACAGGGCGTGGAAGTAGAGGATGTCCTTGCCAATAAAGTGGTAAAGCTCGGTTTTCGAGCCTTCCTTCCAGAATTCGTCGAACAACGCTTCTGCTGACGGCTGACCGCTGACGGCTGACCGCTGTTTCACCAAATTCTTAAAACTGGCCATGTAGCCGACCGGGGCATCGAGCCAGACGTAGAAATATTTGCCCGGCGCATCCGGGATTTCGAAGCCGAAGTAGGGTGCGTCGCGCGAGATGTCCCAGTTTTGCAGGCCGCTGGCTATCCATTCCTGCATTTTGTTGGCGGCTTCCGGTTGCAGGTGGCCGGCGTTGGTCCATTCTTTCAGGAAATCAGCACAGGCGCCGAGCGTGAAGAAGTAGTGCTCGGATTCCTTGCGCACCGGCGTGGCGCCGGATATGGCAGAAACCGGGTTGATCAGGTCGGTGGGTGAATAAGTGGCGCCGCAGGCCTCGCAGGAGTCGCCGTACTGGTCTAAAGCATGACACTTGGGGCACTCGCCCTTGATGAAGCGATCCGGCAGGAACATTTCCTTTTCCGGGTCGTAGAACTGCTCGATGGTTTTGGTCTCGATCAGTTTGGCTTCATCGCGCAGCTTGCGGTAGATGTCCTGTGCCAGTTCCCGGTTCTCGTCGGAATTGGTCGAGTAGTAGTTGTCGAATTCGACGTGGAAGCCGTCGAAGTCCGCCTTGTGCTCGTGCCAGACACGTTCGATCAGAGCCTCCGGGGTGATGCCCTCGGCTTGGGCGCGCAGCATGATGGGGGTGCCGTGGGTGTCGTCGGCGCACACGTAATGGCATTCGTGCCCTTGCATTTTTTGGAATCGTACCCAAATATCGGTCTGGATGTATTCCACCAGATGGCCAAGATGGATGCTGCCATTGGCGTAGGGTAGGGCGCTGGTAACCAGTATCTTGCGTTTCATTGCGGTTTGTCGGGAACTTGAAAGACCTCAATTGTAACAAACCGTGGTAGCAAGCCCAATTATTCGTTAAACTTTCATCTTTTCTGCCCTTGGCAGAAATGGTGATATTCAAGGAGTCAGCATGTCCGTGTCAGAACAGCAGGTGCAAGACGCACTGAAGGAAATGATCGATCCTAATACCAAGAAGGATTTTGTCAGCACCAAGTCGGTCAAGAACATCAAGATCGACGGCGACAAGGTGTCGCTCGACATCATTCTCGGTTACCCGGCCAAGAGCGTGATCGAAAGTGTCCGCACCCAGGTCGCCGACAAGATCAAAAGTATTGCCGGTGTCGGTGGCGTGACGGTCAAGGTGTCTTCCAACATCATTTCACACAGCGTGCAGCGCGGCGTCAAGCTGATTCCGGGCATCAAGAACATCATCGCCGTGGCTTCCGGCAAGGGCGGCGTGGGCAAGTCCACCACTGCGGTAAACCTGGCGCTGGCGCTGGCTGCCGAAGGCGCGAAAGTGGGCATACTCGATGCCGACATCTATGGGCCCTCACAACCCATGATGCTGGGCATCAAGGATGACCGCCCGGAACCTTCTGCGGATGGCAAGAAACTTGAACCGCTGAATGCCCATGGCCTGCAGGCCATGTCCATCGGTTTCCTGATCGATCCCGATACGCCGATGGTGTGGCGCGGCCCGATGGTCACCCAGGCGCTGGAACAGCTCCTGAATGAGACCAATTGGACGGACCTGGATTACCTGGTGGTGGACTTGCCGCCAGGCACCGGCGATATCCAGCTCACTCTGGCGCAACGCGTGCCGGTGACTGGCGCCGTGATCGTCACCACACCTCAGGACGTGGCTCTGATTGACGCGCGTAAAGGTCTGAAGATGTTCGAGAAAGTGGGCATCCCTATCATCGGTATCGTGGAAAACATGAGCCTGCACATCTGCACTAACTGCGGCCATGAAGAACGCATTTTCGGCACCGGCGGCGGCGAGAGGATGTGCAAGGACTACAATGTCGAGTTTCTCGGCGCCTTGCCGCTGGACATCAACATCCGCCAGCAGACCGACGAGGGCAGACCGCCGGTGGTGGCCGATCCTGATGGGCGCGTTGCCCAGATTTACAAGGAAATCGCCCGCCGCGTGGCGGTTAAAGTGGCCGAACAGGCGCAGGATTTCAGCGCACGCTTCCCGAATATTGTGATTCAAAATACGTAACTAACAGTAATCAGTTATCAGTTTTCAGCGGTCAGCCTTCGTGCTGGCCGCTTTAGCTGATGGCTGAGAGCTGATAGCTGAGAGCTGATAAATGAGCATTAAATCGGACAAGTGGATACGCCGCATGGCGGAACAGCACGGCATGATCGAACCCTTCGAGCCGGGGCAGGTGAGGAGCGTGGACGGTAAAAAAATCGTCTCCTACGGCACTTCCAGCTATGGTTACGACATCCGCTGCTCGGATGAATTCAAGTTGTTCACCAACATCAACTCCACGATCGTCGATCCCAAGAATTTTGACCCTAATTCGTTCGTCGATGTCAAAAGCGATGTCTGCATCATCCCGCCCAATTCGTTCGTTCTGGCGCGCACCCTGGAGTATTTCCGCATTCCGCGCAGCGTGCTGACGATCTGCCTGGGCAAGTCCACTTACGCGCGTTGCGGCATCATCGTCAACGTGACGCCGTTCGAGCCGGAATGGGAAGGCTATGTGACTCTGGAATTCTCCAACACCACGCCGCTGCCCGCCAAGATCTACGCCAATGAGGGCGTGGCCCAGGTGCTGTTTTTCGAATCGGACGAGGTCTGCGAAACCTCATACAAGGACCGTGGCGGCAAGTATCAGGGCCAGCAGGGCGTAACCTTGCCCAAAATTTAGTCCTGAGTAGGTTGGGCACTCCGTGCCCAACAAATATGGAAACTCCCCCTGTCGGGCACGGGGTGCCCGACCTACATTGCTAGGAACACAAATGCGTTTCCGTTTCCCCGTAGTCATCATCGATGAAGATTTCCGCTCCGAGAATGCAAGCGGCATTGGTGTGCGTGTGCTGGTCAAGGCGATTGAGGAAGAGGGCCTGGAAGTGCTGGGGGCCACCAGTTACGGCGACCTGACTTCCTTTGCGCAGCAGCAGAGCCGCGCTTCGACGTTTATCCTGTCGATCGACGATGAAGAGTTCTCCACGCCTGAACTGGCGCAGCAGGCGGTTGACCAGATTCGTGCCTTCGTGGTGGAGATCCGTCGCCGGAATGCGGATATTCCCATTTTCCTGTATGGCGAGACCCGCACTTCGCGCCATATTCCCAACGACGTACTGAAGGAGCTGCACGGCTTCATTCACATGTTCGAGGATACGCCGGAGTTTATCGCGCGCTATGTGGTGCGGGAAGCGAAGGACTATCTGGACTCCCTGGCGCCGCCTTTCTTCCGCGCGCTCACCCATTATGCCGGCGACGGCTCCTACTCCTGGCACTGCCCCGGCCATTCGGGCGGCGTGGCTTTCCTCAAGAGCCCGGTGGGACAGATGTTCCACCAGTTTTTCGGCGAAAACATGCTGCGCGCAGACGTATGCAACGCGGTGGACGAGCTCGGCCAATTGCTCGACCATACCGGCCCGGTTGCGGCCAGCGAGCGCAATGCCGCACGCATCTTCAATGCGGATCACCTGTTTTTCGTCACCAACGGCACCTCCACTTCCAACAAGATGGTGTGGCATTCCACGGTCGCGCCGGGGGATGTGGTGGTCGTGGATCGTAACTGCCACAAATCGATCTTGCACGCGATTATCATGACCGGCGCGGTGCCGGTTTTTCTGACGCCAACCCGCAACCATTACGGCATCATCGGGCCGATTCCGCTGGAAGAATTCAAGCCGGAGAACATCCGCAAGAAGATCGAGGCCAATCCTTTTGCGCGTGGGGTAACCACCAAGCCACGGGTGCTCACCCTTACCCAGAGCACCTATGACGGGATTATCTACAACGTGGAAACCCTCAAGGAAATGCTGGATGGCGAGATCGATACCTTGCATTTCGACGAGGCATGGTTGCCCCACGCCACTTTTCACGATTTCTACCAGGGTATGCACGCCATCGGCAAGGATCGCCCGCGCTGCAAGGACTCGATGATCTTCTCCACCCAGTCCACCCACAAGATGCTGGCGGGGCTGTCCCAGGCATCACAGATTCTGGTACAGGATTCCGAAACACGCAAGCTGGATCGCGACATCTTCAACGAAGCCTATCTGATGCATACCTCCACCAGCCCACAATACGCCATCATCGCATCCTGCGATGTGGCGGCGGCGATGATGGAACCGCCCGGCGGCACGGCGTTGGTGGAGGAGTCGATCCTCGAAGCCCTGGATTTCCGCCGCGCCATGCGCAAGGTGGACGAAGAGTTTGGCGATTCCTGGTGGTTCAAGGTATGGGGGCCGGAGCATCTCGCCGAGGAGGGCATCGGCGAGCGCGACGACTGGATGCTGCGTCAGGGCGAACGCTGGCACGGCTTCGGCAACCTCGCGCCGGGATTCAACATGCTGGACCCGATCAAATCTACCGTTATCACGCCGGGACTGGATGTGGACGGGGATTTCGCCGGCTCGGGGATACCCGCGGCGATCGTCACCAAGTACCTGGCAGAGCACGGCGTGATCGTGGAAAAGACCAGCCTGTACTCCTTCTTCATCATGTTCACCATCGGCATTACCAAAGGCCGCTGGAACACCATGCTGACCGCGTTGCAGCAGTTCAAGGACGACTATGACCGCAACCAGCCCCTGTGGCGTGCGCTACCCGAATTCGTCGCCAAACATCCGCGTTACGAGCGGATGGGCCTGAAGGAACTGAGCGATAACATTCACGGTTTTTACAAGGCCAACGACGTGGCGCGTTTGACTACCGAGATGTATTTGTCCGACATGGTGCCGGCAATGAAGCCGACCGATGCCTTTGCCCGCATGGCACACCGGGAGATCGACCGGGTCGAGATCGACGACCTGGCCGAACGCGTGACCAGCGTGTTGCTGACCCCTTATCCGCCTGGTATCCCCTTGCTGATTCCCGGCGAACGTTTCAATGAGACCATCGTTCGTTATTTGAAATTCGCCCGTGAATTCAACGAGAAATTCCCCGGCTTCGAGACCGACATACATGGTCTGGTGAAGGAAGAACTGAACGGGAAGTCACGGTATTATGTGGATTGCGTGAGGTCTGTCTAGCGCAGTCTGTACCAAAGCAAAACGGGCGCCAATCGAAATAAGCGCCTTTCACCCTTGCCTCCTCTCCTGCTTGCGGGAGAGGATTGAGGTGAGGGTAGCCCTCTCCTACAAGGTGACGCCTCAGAGCTTGAGGGTTTCACCAGCTTTCATTTCATGCAGTCTGGTCTTGCCACCTTGTTTCTTCAATGCCTTGGCAAAGGTCTCCACCGTTCCGTCCAGTACCGGGAAGGTGCCGAAGTGCATCGGCACGACTATGCCGGGTTTGACCAGTCGAACGGCTTCTGCGGCGCGCTCCGGTCCCATGGTGAAATGGCCGCCGATGCAGGCGAGCATCACGTTCACTTTGCCGAATTGGCGTATCAGCGCCATGTCGCTGAACACATCGGTGTCGCCAGTGTGGTAGATTGCCGGGCCATTTTTCACCGTAATGAGAAAGCCGCCGGGGTTGCCGCCATTGTGGATGTCCTTATCGGCGCCGCCCTCGGGCGCCATCACTGTGGAGCTATGAATGGCGGGGATGAAGGCGATTTTTACCTCGCCATCGAGCAGAGAAAGCTCGCCGCCGAAGTTACCTTGGGTGTCGAAACCCATCTGCTTTTCCGGGTAACCGCCATACTGAGCGATCGCCTTGCCCAGGTCGAAGGTGCTGACCAGTCTGGCGCCGGTCTTCCTGGCGATTTCTGCGCTGTTGCCGACATGGTCAAAGTGGCCGTGAGTGATCAGGATCAAGTCGGCCTTTTCCAGCTTCGCCAGGTCATCCTTGCCATTCTTGTTGGCCGGGTTGGTGAGCCAGGGGTCGATCAGCAATACCTTGCCGGTAGGGGTGGTGAGTTTGAAGGCGGAATGGCCATACCAGGTGAGCTCGGTTTGCACGGCGGCAATGGCGAGGAGGGGGATTTGCAGGAGCAGGAACAGAAACAATGGGCGGAAACATTTCATGCTTTGTCCTTAGAGGGGTAAAGGTTTTTTATCATAGACCACGAAATCGCATTCCAGACCGTTTTCGGATTTGCAGGGCTTGCGCCCGGTTTCCCGCCACAAGCCGGGATCGAATTCGGGGAACCACGCGTCGCCTTTGAATTCCGATTGGATTTCAGTGAGATATAACCGGTCGGCAATATCCAGTGCCTGGCGGTAAAGCTCCGCGCCGCCGATGAAGAAAACCTCATCGTCGCCGCCGCAAGCGGTAATCGCGTCCTCAATCGAATTCGCCACGATGCAGCCCGGTGCCTGCAAATCCCTGGAGCGGGTGATGACCACGGAAGTGCGCCCCGGCAGTTTTCCCGGCAGCGATTCCCAGGTTTTTCGCCCCATCAGGATGTGGTGCCCCAGGGTAAGCGCCTTGAAATGCTTGAGGTCTTCCGGCAGGCGCCAAGGCAGGGTGTTGTCGATGCCGATGGTGCGGTTTTTCGCCATCGCGGCGATGATGGAAAGACGAGGTTTGCCCATATTCTTGTGGAAACTTATATTTTGAAAGGCTCTTTTCGCAAACCG
>Ga0210052_1001836_pt1 | contig 11067 bp, 12 predicted proteins | sample CryGeymeta201508_FD_183976 | JGI IMG/M metagenome (GOLD analysis project Ga0210052, IMG submission 183976) | Groundwater microbial communities from Crystal Geyser aquifers in Utah, USA - Crystal Geyser metaG 2015-08 (SPAdes) (version 2) | ecosystem: Environmental > Aquatic > Deep subsurface >...
ATGAGCGGCTACGCGCCGAGATCGAAGCTCTGCAGCGCGAAGCGGCAGAAAAGAGTTTGCAGGAAGAAGCGAGATGAACATGGAAAACAACGCGAATGTACGCATAGCTGCAAATCGGCCGCCGCCTGACATCGCGCAAGCTATCAACGACATCCCGTGCGAAGGCCGTGCGCTGGGCAAGATCGGCTACGGCGAAGACCGCATCATGCGCAAAACGATGGATGTGGCCCGCATCAACAAGCTGGGCTGGCGGTCAACGACCTCACTTGACGATGGCATTTCCCATGCCTGCAAAGATTATGTATTGCAGTCTGCCGAATAATCCCATGCACCCAACTCAACCCATTATCAGTCTCTTGCGCCGTCTCTGGCATCACATCGGCCCGCGGCGCCAAAAGCAATTTGGGCTGCTACTGGTGCTGATGCTTCTGGCCTCGTTCGCGGAGATTCTCAGTATCGGTGCGGTGTTACCGTTTCTTGGTGTATTAACCGCGCCAGAGCGTGTCTTTGCACACGTTGCCGCACAGCCCATCATCAAAGCATTGGGGTTAACTGCGCCAGAGCAACTCCTGTTGCCGCTCACCATCATTTTTGGGGCTGCGGTCCTTGGCGCGGGCGCTATGCGCCTTTTGCTACTCTGGGCCAGCACGCGCCTATCCTTTGCCACCGGGGCAGACCTTGGCATCAGCATCTACCGTCGCACGTTATATCAGCCTTATGCGGTACATTGCGCCCGCAACAGCAGCGAAGTCATCAGCGGGATTGCAGGCAAGGCTAACAGTGTTATCTACAGCATTATTTTGCCCGTCTTGACGCTTATCAGTGCAAGTGTGATGCTGATTACCATTCTGATAGCCCTGTTGTCGGTTGAGCCAGTCATAGCACTGGTGGCATTTGGCGGATTTGGTTTGATCTATGCTTTTATCATCCGCCTGACTCGCAAAAAACTGTTGACCGATAGCCAATGCATGGCGCGCGAGTCTGTTCAAGTTATCAAATCCCTGCAAGAAGGGCTGGGCGGCATACGCGATGTGCTGATTGACGGTAGCCAGGCGACCTATTGCCAGGTTTACCGCAACGCGGACCTTCGACTGCGCCGCGCCCAAGGCAACAGCGCCTTTATTAGCGCAAGCCCGCGATACGGCATGGAAGCCCTGGGTATGCTGCTGATCGCCGCGCTGGCCTATTCACTTGCCCAGCAAGCCGATGGCATCGCCAAAGCCATTCCTATACTCGGTGCGTTGGCACTCGGTGCCCAGCGTTTATTGCCGGTCTTGCAGCAGGCATATGGATCATGGGCCGGCATCCAGAGCGGGCAGGCTGCGCTGCAAGATACGCTGAACCTGCTCGACCAGCCGCTGCCCAGCTACGCAGACCAGCCAGCCGCCGAACCATTGTCATTCAAGCACACCATCAGCCTCAAGCAACTCGCGTTCCGCTACAGTCCGCAAACGCCTTATGTTCTGGAACAGATCAACCTCACCATCGCCAAAGGCAGTCGTGTGGGTTTTATCGGTACCACCGGTAGTGGCAAGAGCACTTTGCTCGATATCGTCATGGGGCTGCTACAGCCGACCGATGGCACACTGGAGATTGATGGTCAAGCCGTCACGACGAGCAATAACCGGGCATGGCAAGCCCATATTGCTCATGTGCCGCAAGCCATCTTTCTGGCCGATAGTGCTATTGAAGAAAACATAGCTTTTGGCGTCCCCCCAAACCAGATTGACCATGAACGTGTCAGGCAAGCGGCCCAACAGGCGCAGATCGCTGACATAATCGAAACTTGGCCCAAGCAGTATCAAACTTTCGTTGGGGAGCGCGGAATCCGGCTATCCGGAGGCCAGCGCCAGCGCATTGGTATCGCCCGCGCCCTCTACAAGCAGGCCGATGTCATTATCTTTGACGAAGCCACCAGTGCGCTGGATAACGAAACTGAACAAGCCGTCATGCAAGCCATCGAAGGACTTAACGAGGATCTAACCATTCTCATCATCGCTCATCGTCTCACCACCCTCAAAAATTGCACGCAGATCGTGGAGTTGAGCGAATGCGGTATCAAGCGCACCGGCAGTTATCAGGACATCGTGAATCAATCTACAGTTGCACTGCAAAAAAACAAGGACAGCCAACCCCATGCTCACTAACTCATCAATCCTCATCACCGGCGGCACAGGCTCTTTTGGGCACACTTTTGTGCCGCTTACACTGGCGAAATATAATCCACGGCGATTGGTTATCTTTTCACGTGACGAAATGAAACAGTGGGAAATGGCAAAGCTCTATGCCAACGACCCGCGTGTTCGTTTCTTCATTGGCGATGTGCGCGACAAGGATCGCCTTGCACGTGCGCTTCATGGTGTCGACTACGTTGTGCATGCGGCGGCCACCAAAATCGTACCTACGGCGGAGTACAACCCTTTCGAGTGCGTCAAGACCAACATCAACGGGGCGATGAACCTGATCGACGTGTGCATAGACCAAGGCGTGAAAGGGGTCGTCGCCCTGTCCACGGACAAGGCCAGCAGCCCGGCCAACCTGTACGGGGCTACCAAGCTGGCATCGGACAAGCTCTTCATCGCCGGCAACGCTTACGCGGCGGGCCACAACACGCGTTTTGGCGTAGTGCGCTATGGCAACGTCATGGGTTCGCGCGGTTCGGTGATCCCGTTCTTTCAATCCATCGCCGACAAGGGCGTACTGCCTATCACCGATGCGCGCATGACACGCTTCATGATCACTCTGGAGCAGGGCGTGGATCTGGTCTGGCATGCGTTTGATGACATGGTCGGCGGCGAAATCTACGTGAAGAAGATACCCTCCATGAAAGTGACCGATATCGCCTCTGCGCTTGCACCGACCGCGCGCCACGAGATCGTCGGAATCCGTCCGGGAGAAAAACTGCACGAACAGATGATCAGTCCGGAAGATGCGCATTACACCTATGAATATGACGAGCACTACAAGATATTGCCGGCAATCCATGGCTGGAGCCAGGACCTGGCGCGCATACAGAATGGGAAGAAAGTCGCGCCGGATTTTTCCTATAGCTCGGACAACAACCCCGACTGGATGAGCATCGATACCTTGCGTGCATGGGTCGAACAAAACCACGAGAAGGTCGGCAAGTTCTGATGGCCATGATTCCCTACGGCCGCCAGGACATTTCCGAAACCGACATCCAGGCAGTAGTGGATGTGCTGCGCTCGGACTTCCTTACCCAGGGTCCGGCTGTCCCCGCTTTTGAAAATGCAGTGGCTGACTACTGTGGTGCTGGGCATGCCGTGACTGTCAACAGTGCAACTTCAGCCCTGCATATCGCCTGTCTGGCGCTTGGTGTTGGCAAAGGTGATGTCGTCTGGACCAGCCCGATCACCTTCGTGGCCAGCGCGAACTGCGCGTTGTATTGTGGCGCTGATGTGGACTTTGTGGACATCGATCCGCGCACATACAACCTGAGCACGGAACGCCTGGCTGAAAAATTGGCGCAGGCGGAAAAATCAGGCCGACTTCCCAAAGTCGTCATCCCGGTACACTTATGTGGCCAACCCTGCGACATGGCTGGCATCCATGCTTTGAGCCAACGCTATGGTTTCAAGATCATCGAGGATGCCTCGCACGCTATAGGCGGGAAATACAAAGGCGAACCGATAGGCAATTGCCGCTACAGCGACATCACCGTATTCAGCTTTCACCCGGTCAAGATCATCACCACTGGCGAAGGCGGCATGGCGCTGACTAACGATGCGCAATTGGTCAAGCGCATGCAACTGCTGCGCAGTCACGGCATCACCCGCGATACGGCGGACATGACCCACGCGCCGGATGGCCCGTGGTACTACCAGCAGATCGAGCTGGGTTTCAATTACCGTATGACTGATTTGCAAGCTGCATTAGGGCTGAGCCAAATGCAGCGGTTGGGCGAATTCGTTACCAGGCGGCACGTTATTGCCAAACGATATGAGCAACTGTTGTCTGCTCTGCCGGTGATCACACCTTGGCAGCACCCGGATGGCTATTCAGGTTTGCACCTGTACGTGATTCGGCTGAAGCTGGCCGAAATCGGCAAGACACATCGTCAAGTGTTTGAAGCCTTGCGCGCGGCAGGCATAGGAGTGAATCTGCATTACATTCCTGTGCATCGTCAGCCGTACTACGAAGGCTTGGGATTTAAGGCGGGATATTGCCCTGAAGCGGAGCAGTATTACGCCGAGGCAATCAGCTTGCCGATGTATCCGAATCTGACTGAAGCACAGCAAGACAAGGTCATCGAATCGTTGCGGGTCGCCACCACTCAATGAAGATCGCAGTCATTCCGGCACGCGGTGGCAGCAAGCGCATCCCGCGCAAGAATATCAAGCCATTCAGTGGCAAGCCGATGATCGCCTGGTCCATCGAGGCCGCCAAGTCATCTGGGTTATTTGATCGCATCATCGTTTCGACGGATGACGCAGAAATCGCTGAAGTCGCAAAGCAGTGGGGAGCCGAAGTCCCCTTCATGCGTCCCGACGCGTTATCGAACGATCATGCCGGTACGACACCCGTAATTGCGCATGCCACGCAGTGGGCATTGGCGCAGGGGATGGATGTCGAGGCCGTGTGCTGTATCTACGCGACTGCACCATTTGTGCAAGTTGACGACCTCAAACGCGGATGGGAAGCACTGGCGTCGGGCGATTGGGATTACGCCTTCACCGTGACTGATTTCGCAGCACCGATCTTCCGTGCCTTCAAGCAAACAAAGGAAGGCGGCATAGAAATGTTCTATCCGGAACATTTCGCGACGCGCTCACAAGACCTGCCAGTGGCCCTGCATGACGCAGGTCAATTCTACTGGGGGCGTCCTGCTGCCTGGTTGGAGAACAAGCGCATCTTTGATCATAGCTCGAAACCAGTGCTGATTCCGCGCTGGCGCGTGCAGGACATTGATACCCCTGATGACTGGGAGCGCGCCGAGATATTGGCACCCGTTATCATGGGGCACAAGAGATAGGCATGGCCTTACCTCACATCGCCTTTCGTACCGATGCCACCAGCCAGATCGGCACCGGCCATTTCATGCGCTGTCTGGCATTGGCGGTCAGCCTGAAACAGCGCGATGCGCCGCCGCTTCAAGTAAAATAGCCAAAGTTGTTTGTCAGCTTAAGTCGGAACAAACGATTGAATCATGATAACCATTTGAGTGAGGTGAAAAATGCAAATAGCTATCGAACTACCTAACGATTTTGTTCAATTTCAGGCATTGCCCGAAATTAGAGCAGAGGTTCGCGCTTCCTACGCACTTTGGCTCTATCAACGTGAGCGGGTTACGCTGGTAAAGGCGGCAGAATTGGCCGGTGTTACCCTTCTCGAATTTATGCAAATTTGTAAAACTAATCGCACGCCGGTGATAGACATTACCCGCGAGGAATTGCTGGAAGAACTGTCAGGATTTAATCCGAAATGATCCTGGTTGCAGATTCTTCAGCATTGATCGCACTTGCCACTTGCGACAGCCTGAACCTTCTGGAAGATATTTTCGGGAAGGTACTTGTGCCTGAGGCGGTTTTTGCTGAAGTTACCTCGCTGGACAAGCCACAATCAGAACGCTTGCGCAACTACCTTGATGGCAAAGTTCGCGCAGTGGATATGCAACGATTTATTTATCTCGATGCCTATGCCGATGCAGGCGAAACACAAGCCATGTTGCTTTACAAAGAAGTCGCGGCCGACTACCTGCTGATTGATGATAAGCGCGGTCGTAAAGTGGCCAAGATTAACCAAATACAAACCATCGGCTCTTTGGGCGTGTTGCTTCAAGCAAAGCGAGCAGGACTGATACCGTCAATCGCACCATTACTTGCACAAATATCGGCAACCCCCATTTTTATGAACGCAGACTTAATCAAAACGGTTCTTGATTTGGCGGGCGAGTCCGGCGAATGAACATCGCCTTCCGCACTGATGCAACCAGCCAGATCGGCACGGGGCATTTCATGCGCTGTCTGACCTTGGCGGAGGCACTGAAGAAACAAGGGGCGGAGATTCGCTTCGTCAGCCGGGGTCTGCCAACGCATCTGCGCGACATGCTTGCAACAAAAAGCATGCAGTTTGTCGCACTGGATAGCGAAACATCAGAGGCGACAGACGGAGACCTCGCGCATGCGCAGTGGCTGGGTACAAGCCAGGCACAGGATGCACAAGCCACCATACAGGCACTGGCTGGCCAACAATGGGATTGGCTCGTCGTCGATCACTACGCGCTGGATGCACGTTGGGAATCGATGCTCAAGCAGTCAGCCAAGAGCATTCTGGTCATCGACGACATCGCTGACCGCCAGCACGATTGCGATGTGTTGCTGGATCAGAATTTCTATGCCGACATGCAGACGCGCTACGACGGCAAAGTCCCCGCGCACTGCCAGCGTTTGTTAGGCCCACACTACGCATTGCTTAGAGATGAATTCAGGAAGCTGCGCGAACAGATCAAACCCCGCACAGGGGCAGTCAAAAAGATATTGGTTTTCTTTGGCGGGGTTGATGCCGATAATTACACAGGCCTCGCCATCAAGGCCTTGACAGAGTTAGGCATCCAAGGGCTGCGGGTGGATGTGGTCCTTGGGGCGCAGCATCCTTGCCGCGAGGCAATCGAGAAGGCTTGTGCAGCCCAAGGGTATGTCTGTCATGTGCAAACCAATCGTATGGCGGAATTGATGGCAGAGGCTGACCTGGCGATAGGTGCGGGAGGTTCAGCTAATTGGGAGCGTTGCGCAATGGGCCTGCCATCGCTCATCATGGTGCTTGCTGAAAATCAGAATAAGGCGGCCAAAGATTTAGCCGCTGCTGGCGTGCTAATTAACATGGGTGACGCTCGACTAATTATGAAAACTGATTTGATTCGCGCGATTGATAAATTGCTCGTCGATGAGCAATTGCGAACTGAACTTTCCAATGCATCTTTGCAGCTAGTACCCATGTCTGAACAAAATGAACTTGCAGAGATAATGAACGGCAATTATGTTTAATTACGGCAGTTTTTCAATTCGCCCCATCGAAATAAAAGACAAAGATCAAATATTGCAGTGGCGTAACTCAGACAGAGTGCGATGCAATATGTATAACGACCATGTTATTTCACAAAAAGAGCATGACGCATGGTTTTCTCGTGCACTGGCCGATACAAGTGCAGCCTACTTAGTGTTTTTGTATGAGGCTAGACCTGTTGGTTTTGCATCGTTTACAAACATCAGTGCTGTTCATGGACGTTGCTATTGGGCATTCTATTTGGGTGAACTTGATGTCCCGCATGGGTGTGGTTCCGTCATGGAGTTCTTTGCACTCGACTACGCATTCCTTGCGCTGAAAATTCGTAAATTGTGTTGCGAGGTGTTCACATTCAATGGCGGTGTAATCAAACTTCACGAGAAATTCGGATTTGTTCAAGAGGGGCTATTTGTCGAGCACTACAAAAAGAATGAAGGGTACGAAGATATTGTGTGCCTTGCTAAATTCGCATCAAGCTGGGCAGATGATCGGCCTGCTTTTGAGAAAAGATTATTCGGGAATTAAATGATGTCAGTCAAAATCGAAAATCGTGAAATCGGCGTGGGCCACGCCCCCTTCGTCATCGCCGAAATGTCCGGCAACCATAACCAGTCGCTGGAACGCGCGCTGCAAATCGTCGAGGCCGCAGCCAAGACAGGCGCACATGCCCTGAAGATTCAGACTTACACCCCCGACACCATGACGCTGGACCTGGATGAGCGCGAGTTCCACATCAGCGACCCCAACAGCTTATGGGCCGGCACGTCGCTCTATAAGCTCTACGGTGAGGCCTATACGCCATGGGAATGGCACAAGCCGATCTTTGACCGCTGCCGAGAATTGGGGATGATCGGGTTTTCCACGCCGTTCGATGATACGGCAGTCGATTTCCTGGAGACTCTGAATGTTCCCTGCTACAAGATCGCCTCCTTTGAAAATACCGACCTGCCGCTGATCCGCCGTGTGGCCGCTACCGGCAAGCCATTGATCATTTCTACCGGCATGGCTACGGTGGCAGAATTGGATGAGACAGTACGTGCCGCGCGCGAAGCGGGATGCAAAGATTTGATTCTGCTCAAGTGCACCAGCACCTATCCTGCCACGGCAGAGAACACCAATATCCTGACCATTCCACATCTGCGCGAATTGTTCGACTGCGAAGTGGGCTTGTCCGACCACACGATGGGCGTGGGTGTGTCCGTGGCCAGTGTAGCGTTGGGCGCAACGGTCATTGAAAAGCACTTCACTCTTAATCGCGTTGACGGCGGTGTGGATAGCGGCTTTTCCATGGAGCCGGCCGAGATGGCACAACTGCTGACGGAAACCGAACGCGCCTGGCAGGCATTGGGGCGGGTACGTTACGGCCCGACCGAGGCAGAGGAAAAGTCTATACAGTTCCGCCGCTCGCTGTATGTAGTGCAAGATCTCAAAGCTGGTGATGTGCTCACCCGTGAGAATCTGCGTGCGATTAGACCGGGGTTGGGGCTGCCGCCGAAGTATCTGAGTTTGTTGCTGGGCAAGACCGTGAAGCAAGATGTGAAGCGGGGGACGGCGCTAGGTTGGGGATTGGTGTAGTTTTGGCGGGTTTTGCTGACTTTTTACAATGGTACTTGGCAATCCCTCATGTGATTCGAGATGTGAATATGCGCGCAAGTCGATTCTGAGCGGGCGACTGGGCTGCCACGGTTGCCAGTGCGTGTGTTATGCACGACGCGGCAACAATGCCAACGATACCAATTTATGCCAAAGTCCAATTGCTTGTGCATCTTGGTCTGGGGCATTAGCGGTTCGTGCTTCCCACGTTGGTTCTTGATCGAGAACGTGGGCGATGTTGAGGGTGTCGGCGATGTGCGGAGTCCTGTTGTGGGTATGTAAACAGCGTCTAAGATTGGGAATATATAAAGGTATAAAGCATGTCGACTGAAGCAAAGCTAACAATCTTGATAAATAAGCTAAAAAGGCTAGTAAAGCTAATGAGATTATTGTTGAGTGTTGCAAGAGAGTCTCGATGTTCGGCAAAGGTTATCGGATTCAAAAGTTTGAGAGGAACATTAGGACAGTTACGAGGGGTAGCATCTGCGTCAAACTATCCCGTAGTTCTATCGAATGAACCTTTGAGAAATACGATTTGTTTTGTATTGGGCAATGGCCCATCGCTGTCTGGCGATATCAAAGAGAATTTGGGTGTTTTTCGTCAAGTCGACACATTTTGTGTGAACAATTTTATTGAATCTGCCTTATACGAGAAAATACAGCCAAAATATTACGTCCTTGCGGATCCGGATTTTTGGTCATCTGCGGTATCAGAAACTTATGCCTCGGAAAGAAAGCAATTTTTTGAACAGATACTCCGGAAAACAACTTGGCCACTTACAGTTTTTTTGCCATTTTCAGCCAAGGGGATGTTGGACGGCGTTTTTTCAGAGTCACGAAATATTCGCGTGGATTTTTACAATAACGTTCCGCTCTCAGGTGAGCAGACCTTGGTAAATATACTTTACGATAACAACTTGGGCATGCCTTCTCCGCAGAATGTTTTGATACCAGCACTTTTTTTGTCTCTACGACTTGGCTACAAAAAAATTATTCTGCTCGGTGCTGATCATTCATGGCACCAGACATTGGCATTGGATAAGGAAAATCGGCTTTGCGTGAGGCACTCGCATTTTTATGACCAAGATGCTGAATTAATACCCTTCGCAACTGGGCAGCATGGAACAAAACTTTTTACCATGGACACTGCCTTTTATGCTTTTGCGCTAATGTTTGAGGGTTACTGGAAAATAGAAGAGTACTCGAAACATCTCGGCGCGCAGATATACAACGCAAGTTCCACAACTTTCATTGATGCCTTCAAAAGAATGGCTCTATCAGATATACCGAAAAATTTTGAGACGGTATGTTCAAAAGACATGAGTACATGAAATATGAGCAATCTTATTTCATTTATGTGTTCGCAAGTACGCAAAGTCAGCGCAAGAATTAATGCGTCAAGGCGGCGTAATGATGTGCTGCAATTATTCGCCCAAGCCAATCCAACATGCCATATTGAGCCTTCAGGCATCAATGAGGTCGCTGTTGGAAAATATGTAGCTATCCTTAATGGTGCCAACCTAGACAAGGTGAGTATCTCGGATTTCAGCTATATCTCAAATGGATCGACAATAAATAATGTTCATATTGGAAAGTTTTGCTCGATTGGCCCTAGAGTACAAATAGGTCTTGGTTCACATCCGTCCAGGATTTTTGTGTCAACTTATCCTGCGTTTTATAGCGAAAGGAATACTGGTTGTCCTTTGGTATTTAGAGCAAACAAAATATTCGATGATGCTGTGCCGCCAACTTTTATTGCCAATGATGTTTGGATTGGCGCGAACGTGATTATTCCAGGGGGTATAAAAATAGGGACAGGTGCGATAGTGGCGGCGGGCGCGGTTGTCGTGAAGGATGTGCCGCCCTATGCAGTGGTGGGGGGTAATCCTGCAAAAATCATCAGATATCGATTTTCAGAAGAGCAAATCAAGTCGCTACTGGACTCTGAATGGTGGGACTGGCCTATTGAAAAGCTTCGTCTAAAAGCCGACGATTTTTCAGATATAACAAAATTTGTTTATGGAGAGTAGACAAATAGTGAGCAACAGAGAATTTAATCAAACACAAAGTGCGCACCTTGGTGAAATGAGATGCCCTATATGTAAAGAGCTTCATGTTCAGGCCATTATGCAGACATATGATGACCGCTATGGCTACCCCGGTCAGTTCGCGCTACTGCAATGCCAGCATTGTGGCCACAAATTTCTGGACTGCGACCTGTCTTCAGCCCAGTTGACGGAGTTATATACCAACTACTATCCGCGCAAGAGCCTCAATGTCGAGAATTACACGCCCCACACAGAGCAGGATGGTTTTTCTGCTTGGTTCAATGGGCTTGGCAGTTCGGCGTTCCGTTGGGTGCCGAAGAATGTGCGTGTGCTGGATGTGGGCTGCGGTTTCGGTGAGTCGCTCGGCTTTCACGCCGCCAGGGGGTGCGATGTTTACGGCGTA
>Ga0210052_1001838_pt1 | contig 11062 bp, 10 predicted proteins | sample CryGeymeta201508_FD_183976 | JGI IMG/M metagenome (GOLD analysis project Ga0210052, IMG submission 183976) | Groundwater microbial communities from Crystal Geyser aquifers in Utah, USA - Crystal Geyser metaG 2015-08 (SPAdes) (version 2) | ecosystem: Environmental > Aquatic > Deep subsurface >...
ATCCGCGCAGCCGGGAAAGTCGGACGGCACGGTCATCGCGATGCCACCCTCATCATGCTGTCCTATCGGCATGGGCTGCGCGTCACCGAGTTAGTAAGCCTGCGCTGGGAGCAAGTCGATCTCAAGCAGGGGCTGATGCATATCAATCGTCTGAAGCAGGGCACACCCAGCGTCCATCCATTACGCGGTCCGGAGTTGCGCGCCTTGCGTCGGCTGCAGCGGGATTATCCGAACTTGCCCTATGTTTTCATCAGCGAACGCAAAGCGCCGCTCACCGATGATGCGGTCCGCAAGATCATCAGCCGGGCAGGGAGGGAGGCTAGATTCCCCTTCACGATCCACCCGCACATGCTGCGTCACGCCTGCGGCTACAAGCTGGCTCAGGCCGGACAGGATACGCGCGCCATTCAGCATTACTTGGGGCACAAGAACATTCAGCACACCGTCCGGTATACCCAACTGTCAGCAGATCGATTCAAGGGATTCTGGAATGACTGAACGCAATGATCTGGAACACACTGTGTCTGTAATGGATTCCACCCAAGCCAACACATACAATCGGCGCATGACCGCCTACGTCACAAAATCACAGCTCATGTCGGGGCTGCGCTGCCCCAAGCGTCTCTGGCTTCAAGCATGCCAGCCGGAGTTGGCCGAACCTTCTGCTACCTCACAGCTGACTATCGATAACGGCATCGAGGTCGGCCGGATGGCCAGGCTCAACTATCCGCATGGCAGGTTGGTCGGCCATGTCGAACAACCTGATCTGGCGGTGGCCGAGACGAAGGAGTTGCTGGGGCACCAGCCAGCTTCACCGCTGTTCGAGGCAGCATTCGTACATGCCGGAACACTGGTGCGCGTCGACATCCTTGTCCCAGAAGGGGATGCATGGCGCATGGTGGAGGTCAAATCCTCGGGGAGCGTCAAGGATCATCATTTGCTCGATTGCGCAATCCAGCTGTGGGTAGTGGAGGGGGCCGGTGTGTCGATTTCCACTGTCAGTATCGCGCATGTCGACACCAGTTTCGTCTATGCAGGTGATGGGGACTATGCCGGGTTGCTCGTCGAGGAGGATGTGACGGAACAGGTGCGGGCGCTGCTTGAAGATGTTCCGGACTGGCTGGTGAACCATCGGCACACGCTGGCCAATGGCGAGCCTGATATTCGTATCGGCGCCCAGTGCAAGCCGGAATGCCCGTTCATGTCGCATTGCGAACGTGTGCTGCCAGAGTTTCCTGTTTCCATCCTGCCTAACGGTCGCAAGCTCATCATTGACTTGCAGGAAGCCGGCATAGCGGATGTGCGGGACATCCCAGATGGAGTTCTCAAGAATGCGCGCCATATCATGGTGTGGCAGGCGACGCGTGCCAACGAACCCTACGTCTCGAATGAACTGGCCTTGGAGTTTGGAAAGCTGCCCTTCCCAAAGTTCTATCTGGATTTCGAGACCATCAATTTCGTGGTTCCGCGTTGGGCTGGTACACGGCCACACCAGCAACTGCCTTTCCAGTGGTCATGCCATATCGAGCGTGATGGGGGAGGGCTGTCGCATCGAGAGTTCCTGGATACCACTGGTGAGGCTCCGATGAGCCGCTTCGCCGAGAGTCTGATCGCAGCAGTCGAAGCAGACGGGCCAATCATCGTCTACGGCAGTTTCGAAAGCACCATCATCAAGGGATTGATTGGATTATGCCCAGACCTCGAACAACCGCTCACGGATATTCTGGATCGACTGGTGAACCTGCTGCCGTGGCTACAGAACCACTATTACCATCCGGATATGAAAGGCTCCTGGTCGATCAAGGCCTTGCTACCAACGGTAGCGCCACACCTCGACTACTCACGACTGGAAGATGTGCAGAACGGCACGTTGGCCCAGATGGCCTACTTGGCAATCATCAATCCATCAACGGAACCAGATGAGCGTGAGCAGAAGATCCGGAACCTGCTCAAGTACTGCGAGCTTGATACGCAGGCAATGGTGGAAGTAGTCAGGTATTTCCTGCAAACCTCGGTACAACCCAAGTGAAAAAAGCTCCGAAAAGTGCAGGTTTTGCGAACTATTCAGAAAAAATTCTCGCTGTAGCTCTTTCATAATGCAATAGCCATTTGGCACACATAATTTGAGGAAAGTGATTGCAGAAATGAACCCAAACCCCTACTTGGCAGGTCTTGAACTTGTGAAAAAACACTACGAATCGAGCAGTCAATCAGCATTGGCTAAGTGCATCCTGTCTCTCTACAACCATGCTCATGCATTTTCAATTGGCGAAATCCTCGAACCGCTAGGCGGTGAGTACAAAACAGTCGTGCTAGCGATGGTTAATGAGTATGCAAGGTATGGGGAAACCGCAGAACTGCGTTTGGCAGGCGAATTTATCTACGCAAACTTTCCTCGCTTGAAAGAGCTTTCAAATGCTATGAGCGATGCCAGAAGAGATGTCTGGCAACAATGGAATTTGAGGGAAGAGGAAGAATTCCGGCGGCAGGACTTGGATGATTGATTATTAAGACCGACGTATTTTCTAACTGTTGCTGAACATTATTTATTAAGAATTCATTCATGTGGAAAAGGATAGAAAAGAATATTTACATGCGTGGCCCCTATAGCTATCTGGTTCGATTGATGGTGAACGGGAAAAAGGTCGATGAGACGCTGGACTCACTAGAGGATGCCCGGATTTACCGCGACAAACACCTTCACTCTGCCGCCCTTGATGTACACATGTCCGCCATCATCGAGTCCAGAATAAAAAAACGTTCTGCAAGAAATTACACTCTGGCCGATGCAATACAGGACTACAGGAAAGAGAAGACCGAGAAGAAGAAGGGGTGGGAAACTGAAGCCACACGTCTCAACCTTATTATGAGACTACCGATTGCGAAGGAATCTCTATATATGATCCATCGAGATGGCATCCTTTCGTGCTTCAAAGATATTCGATCTGGACGGGGGCAAATGGTCAAAGGGGTTGAAAGGAGGCCGGTAAGCGAGGCAACTGTCAAACGCTACTACAATCTATTGCGTCACATTTTCCAGATTGCCAAAGACGAATGGAAAAAGATCGATGCAAACCCATTCGACGAACTTGCATCCTCGGAACGCCCCAAGGATGGCAAGCCACGCGAGCGCCGCCTCCGGGGAAACGAGTATCAAAAATTGAATGATGAATTGGCTGGGGATGCCAGAGTCGCCCTTGTAGTATTCGTTGAAACTGCGATGCGCAGAGGTGAGCTCTTGGCTCTGGACTGGAAATACATCAAGTTCAAGGGGAAATTAGGATCTGCGCATCTTCCTGAAACCAAGACAAACTCCCCTAGGACGGTTCCACTTTCGAGCAAGGCGACAGCTGAACTCAAAAGCCTAGTGCCTGACGGCGATATACCAAACTCAGGAAAAGTTTTCAGCATCAGCGAAAACTCGCTTCGATATCAGTGGCGCAAAGCAAGAAAGGCTATTGGAGCCCCAGATCTTCGCATCCACGATTTGCGGCACGAGGCTACCAGCCGGCTGTTTCAAGACAAAGGATTCAATGTGATCGAGGCTGCGGCAGTCACAGGTCACAAGAACCTGCAGATGCTGAAGAGATATACCCATTTAGACCCAACGCATCTCGCCAAGAAACTAGGGTGATCTGCGATGTTGTCTTAATGCGTCCCCACTAGGTTTATGCGCTTCAATCAGTTCAATCCACTTGCACGGCTCATTTTGTCCTGCCGACCAAACCGCTATATTTGGAGTTTTTCCTTGATTGCCGAGAATAGCCATTAGGTAACATTTTCTCTGATCCTGAAACGCCTTCAAGTAATCCTCAGTTGTCTGACGGTCTAGCCCCGAGGGTGATGGGAACGTTTCTGGGTGTGTGTGCCACAACCCGACCGCATGTCGACCTTGAGCATATTGCTGTTCTCGGTGCCGTGTAGTGGCCTTGACGTCAGGATTAAATGAATGGCGTCCACGACGATCATCAGGGTTAGGTCCGGTTGCAGTAGTGATGATGATGCCGTGGGCATTCGAGTCGAGGGTGTAAATCTCTCCGCCAGCTTCCTTCTGCAACCAGCGCCGCTGGGCATGCGCGTACATGTGGTCAAGGGCGTCGGCGGTAAAAAGCACATAGCGCCGAAAATCCGGATAGAAAAATACACGGTTGCTCATGGGAATGGACGTTCCATCACAATGCCATCGTAATGTGCGGCTGACTTCGCCCACTCTCTAAGCTCAAGGCTTGGCCAGTGTTTATCAAGAAAGTGCTGTCCCCGCACCCAGCTAATCACGCGAGGTGTTGGCGCTTCGCCGTCGATAAGGTTTAGAGTGTTTTCAGCAACAAGTGCGACGGCGTGGGCGGCTGCGGCTGCGGTATAACTCTGAAACTGGCTGCTGCAGCCTGGCTCTTGTCGGATTACTTCTGGTGGCCAAGTCACTGCCTCCAGTTTACCCATTAGGTCAGTTATGCCCTGAAGCCATGGAGTGCCGGATGGCAGCGAACAAACATGAGCTGCGGCAACATAAGGCTCCATCCATCCAATCACTAACGGACAAGAATATTCTTTGCGCGCCATGTCTACATGCCAGCGCACGTCTGGTTCTCCGGTCAAGTCCAGTACCAAATCTACATTTGCCAAGGTGTTTTCCTGTAGCCACCGCTCCGCCGAAATATTCTTTGGCGTGATCACGGTGGATGGATACCCAAGATTGACACGCTTGGCGACAGCCTCGGCCTTGGATTGCCCAATGGATTCTGCCCCCAGCAGGTGTCTACTGAGATTGGCGGCAACAAGGTTGTCAGCATCAATTAGAGTGATGAATCCCACGCCGGCCTTGGCCAAATGATCAACAACAGGACTGCCCAAGGCCCCCGCTCCCAAGACTAGAACATGCTGTTCCTGCCGATGGACAACTTCAGGATGCTGGTCGCGGCCTACCGTCCAGGAAGGATCACGTCGAGTCACTCTTAGTGGTAGCGGCGTGGTGAGTGATGGATAAGCTCGCTTGCGTGCTCCAACCACCGTCGCAGGGCCGCCAGGGAGGAGATAGGCGAATCCAAAGGTCGAATTGCGTAGGAGAACGATACGATGTACTGCGCGTCTACGAGGATGACGCTGAAACTGTTCACGTTGCGAAGCGCGAAGACGTCCGGTGAGCAACCGATCAATGTCTGTGGCGCTGCGCGGCCAAGTGGAAGGCGTAAACGTATGAGAAATTGGGATGTCAGCGATCAGCAATCGGATACGCTGTGTGGCATTAGCGCCAAGTGAGTTGATGATACGGCTGGTGGTTGGATGATCATCGCTGGCAACGATTACAATTTGTCCAGGTAATATCAGAAGGCCTTCCCTCACAGTTGGGCGAGAAGGGCATTCATCGACGGTCCAAACACCCAGAACCGGATCCCGAGGCGAACGTGCGCGACCAACCTTGATCAGCCAATAGTTCATCGGCTCCTTCTCAAAATCCCCATCCAATTTTCCTGACAACCAAGGGCCCAGAAACTGCTCCTGATAGGCAATTAATAGCAGGCGAATGCGATCATCAGCAGAGTAGCCTCGTGCTGGACCAGGGTCACCATCGATACAGAGAGCTCCGGTATCTTCCACATGAGGGATACGCAGCACTGCGTCTGGGGACAATATGATCTTTGCGGTTGCATGTTCTGGGAAACCACGCGGTAACAGCAGTTCGGCCCACACGAATTCCCGTCCACGTGGAAACACTGGTAGTTGGAGCCGGAATGCCGTAGCACCCCGATCACGACTTTTCGGGTCGGTGATCAGTTGTGGGAACTCCACACCGAGTTGCAACAGATCCACGCTCATCCGCTAGGGGTCACGCCAGACCGGTAGTCACTGGAGCAGCAGGTGGTGGCCGGTGTACAGGGCGCGTATTGCCAGAGCCTCCAGAGTTGGAACTATCCGGGGCGCATCCAAACACCTCTCTTACTCGACGTTGGATTTCCTGTTGATTCTGGGCTGCCAGAATGGTGCGCATGTCTGCCGCTAGAACGTCACACCAGTTATAGAAAGCCTCTTGGCGCTCACCGTCATCTTCATTCCAGCGTTCAGCGAAGTTTTCGCCAGGAACTGTGGGATTGTCCACCCAGAATTCTCCATTAATTTTCTGCACCATTTCCGGCATCAGTTCTGCAAGATCAGCCAGCAGTTGAACGGGGTGGTCATAGGTGCGGCCAAGATCGGCAAGGCCGTCATAGCATTCAGTCAGCAACGTCACGATGATGATTGAGATTGGCTTGAAACCCTTCTCAATCTGGTTGCGGCGTGCCCACATATCACGGTGACGCTTGAAGAGCCGGATTGCAACCCGCAGGGTATCCGTGATCTCCACATCTTGGGCAGGCACTGGTGCAACATTTGCGGCAGCTTTGTGAAGTGAATCTGTTGCCATCGCCAATATACGGATCAGCTGTCGCTTCGCAGTATCGTCTACCCATTTGGAGAGGCCGGCTGGATTGGAGGTCTTCCATTGTTTGGTCGGGTTATCCACCACAGCCAGCGCTGTACCTAGGTACTCTGTCGCCGGCAGGAAGCGCGGTGCCATAGAACTCAACACGTGAGAGGGGACCGTATTCAAAGGAACTGAGGGGGTGAACTCCAGATAGTAGGGTTCTCCCGTCATGGGAATGTTCCAGCAACGCTTCTTTGCTTCGGCTGACAGTTCCTCCAGAGCAGCACCTACTTTTGTGAAGAAACCGACTGGGTCCATAGCGTCAACGCGGGAAATATCCACTTGGCAAACCGCATCGATGTCGAATTTTGAGCTGTCCGGAGAACGAATCAGAGTCTGGGTGCTGGCCGACCCCTGCGGGTGCACTGTGATCATCTCATCTGGCCACTGAAGTTTTCTCACCAAATGCTGGGCCGCATCCGTGTAAGCCTTAGCGGCGGCGTCAATTTCATCTTGTTTCACGGTGATGTGCTGATTTACGTAGTGCAGTTCTCGCGCCCACGGGCCATAGGCTCGCCTGTAGCCATAAGCTTCGTCCATGGTGATACCTTTTTGAAGAGATGACAGAGCTTCGGTCAAAATGGTGCGACGGCTACGTTCGGCGTTTACTACAAGAGATGCATTTTTTGTCATGGTCATGCTCGGGCTCCTTACCGTAGTGCAATGTTGGTGGTCTGAGCACCGGCGCGAGCCGTCACATCGTGGCCACTGATGGAAAATGCCTCAACAAAGGGAGTATCCCTGCTGGGGCGGTCGTAAATTGTGTAGGTCGGGTGATGTCCAGCCTGAAGCATCTGTCCGAAGCAGAACACGGTGCTGGCTGGGCTGATCGCGATCAGGTGCACTCGTTCTGCATGCATGACATCCTGGACGTGATTGACGGCAAGACGGGCAACGCTCATAAACTGATCGAGATCATCCGGATGCTGGATGCAGATGGGAGCCGGATTGGGCATCTGGATACGAACCCAAGGCATTCGACCGCTGGAGGTTTTGTCAGCCATGCCCACAGGCAATGAATTTACGTCAAGATTGGCGGTGAGCTCGATGGTGATCAGCACCTCGTGCGCTTGCTGAGATGTCAGTCCTTCCACGGTAATTGTGCCAGGTGGATGTGGTGTTGCATTGCGATCCCAGCACCAAGTCCGTCGCTGCCGATGATATTGGAACACCCGTACTGGCCGTGCCTCACCGATGATACGGCCAGCCAAAACTAAAGTGGCGGTGTGATGTAGAGGGAAGATCGCCAACTCGCACATGCTGGTGCAGTTGGAAGTATTGAAACTGCTGACCATGCGCTGAATCTGCAGCTGATGTTCATGGAGATACTGAACCCAGAACTCCGGGGTGCGACGATCGTCACGCTGGGTGCGACGAAGATGTTGTTCCACTCCGGGCGACATAGCCCTGCGGGTGTCCAATATGGCACCGATCAGGTCGGATTCCTGAAAGTATGTCGGAATTCCGGCCAAATCGGCATGCAGCGTTATCGCCTGTACGCGCGGATATGCCAAGGAGCCCATGTAGCTGCGAACCAGATTCAGATGAGATAGGCGCATGGCGTAAAGCCTTGCGGCCGGGTATTCGCCCGGGGCAAAGCTGTCGATCAGTCGGTGGTGCGCATCGCACATCAACATGATGTTGTCCGCATCGTCAGAAAGCCGGTGGGAGTCGGCCAAAGTGCCGCGAGGGCCATTCGGGTCGGAGGCGATAATGTGCGCCAAGTAGCTAATCTTGGCGGAGCGGGTATAGAGCGGGATGGTAGACAGATTTGATCCGCAGCCTTCGAACATGCAGCACCCACCTGCATCCGTCCAGACTTTCCATGCAGTTGGCTGTGAAATGTCTGCGCCACGCCCAGTCCGACCAAGGGAGCGCAGCCTCTCGTCCACCAAGTTGGCGATTTCGTCCGGGGCTACCGGTGCCAACGGCCAGCTTGGATCAACGACATTGGCGGCGTCCAAAATTTCCAACGGTAGGTCATGCTGCAGCAAGCGGTTTTCGTGTGCGAGCTTCTTGAGTATCGCCTTGGACTTCTTATCCGGGTCAGCAGGATGCAGCAGTGGGGAAGGGGAGGTCGCCTCGAAGACTTTGCAGAGGGACTGAGCGTGCAGATAGCCAACCGTGTGCCCTGCTTGACGGCGCTGATTGAGCCAAGCGACCAAATCATCGTCATCAAGATGCTGAGGAGGCGTGACGAAGGCTGGCACGCTTGATGTGAGATGTTGGTTGGGCATGGTTCTTGTTATTGGGCTGATTGGTATATTGAAGTAATTGTTTTTTAACAATGGAGTCTGTTTATACCATTTCAATAGTGCGGGTAAAAATTTTCTCGTCAGACCTTACTTGGTAGTAAAAACGATGTGGGATGGTTGCCGTATATGAGAAATGTGGCCTTGTGGCTCTGGCGATTTGTTAAGTAAACTTTACATTATTAAAGCGAGTGCTATACTCAAAACATGGACATCTTAACGATAGGCGCAATCATCAAAAAAGAGCGAGTGTCTTGCGGGCTGACCCAGGAGACGCTGGCCAAGCTTTCTCACGTCTCCAGGGTGACACTGGTCAACCTAGAACACGGCAAGGGCGGAGATATCGGCGCCGTCAAGCTGTCCGAGATTGCTGAAAACGTAGGAATCTCACTGTTTGCATCGGGGAAGAAAGTGAACTTCATCAAGATGACCATAGGTAACGTCAATACGAGTTACAAGAATGTCATGTCCGAAGCTGACTTGGAAAAATTCATGCTCAGCGGCTTGATTCCTGCGGGGCTGGAAGGACAAGTGCTGCACCTGATCGACGAAACGCCCGTCTCGCTGGTGACCAGCACCGTCAAACAGGTCGCTGCTAAGAAGAAAGTCACTCCGAAACAGGTCTGGAAGAATCTGGCCAAAGTGGCAGCCGAAATCAAATCCCCGAACCCGTTCTGGAGTCACGTTGGTTAAGCCGCCTCTGCACTTTCCGGAAGGACCGTGGCGAACTCTTTTGGAAAAGGCCTACGCTCTCATCGATGCCATCGCTGCCGATGGTATCGCTGTACCACGCTGGAGCCTTGGTGGTGGCACGGTGCTGATGTTCTACTACGGCCACCGTAGAAGCAAAGACATCGATATCTTTATCCCAGACCCGCAACTCCTCGGCTATGTCAATCCGAGGCTGGGTGGTAGGGGAGAAGCGGTTACCGCAGAGTACAGGGACACCAGCGAATTCGTGAAACTGTTCCTGCCAGAGGGGGAGATCGACTTTGTCGCAGCCTTACCGTTGACCGCAAATCCGTTCGAGGCGCATGAGGTGCTCGGCCGAAGCATCCTGCTTGAAACGGCAGTCGAGATTGTCGCCAAAAAGATATGGTATCGCGGCGACCGCGCGACACCACGCGATCTGCTCGACCTTGCAGTGGTGATTGAGCATCACTACGATGAAATCCTTGCTAATAGTGATGTTTTTAAAAAGAACATCAGGGTATTCACAGAACAATGTTCGGCACGACGTGCATTCATGCTGCCGGTGTTCGATGAGATTGAGAAAATCGACTTCAAATCATCCTATGATGAATGTCTGCAGCGCGCAATTGCCCTGAAAGAAGCATTATCGCGGCAGAACTTTTAATTTGCACAGATTTGCACATTTATTCTCCGACCAATAGTGAGAACCTCTATTTGATTGGGCTTCCAAGCGTATTCAGAAGCGCCTTCACACGGCAGGGGTCACTGGTTCGAACCCAGTACCGCCCACCAATCGAATCAAGCAGTTCCAACATTTCAATCCGGCCTTTTCAACCGTAGTGTGCCGAAAGTGTGGCAACCCTTCCAGCCGTGCAACTGCATTACGAACATTGTCCGGCGCAAGGTATGCATATTTCCCGGTCATTCTGATCGTGCTATGACCTAACAAATCGCGCGCCTCAATTAACGATGCACCGGCACTGTGTCTCATCCCGGATATTTGCGATCCAATAGATCAGTTCACCCAATAAAACAAGCTTATTGGGAATTTGGCCTGCGCACGCCACTGATTGCTGAATTGTATTTTTGTTGTAAAAACTGAACCAAGCGACATTGGAGCTTGTCAACGCGCTCGGCTATAATCGTCAAAATTTGTATACCCGCTCAAGCCGGGTGTTTTGCATAGTTCCGTCAGAGGAGAGATTTCATGCGTATAGGTATTCCTGTCGAGACCCTCGCAGGCGAGACTCGCGTCGCGGCGACGCCGGAGACGGTCAAGAAGATGGTCGCGGTCGGCCATCAGGTGGCGGTGCAGCAAGGTGCCGGGGCCGGGGCGAGCATTCCCGACGCGGATTACGAAGCCGCAGGGGCCAAGCTGGTCGGCGCAGCCGACATCTATGCGCAATCGGAAATCGTGTTCAAGGTCCGTGCGCCGAGCGCCGACGAGCTGGCGCAATGCAACAAAGGCACGGTGCTGGTCGGCTTGCTCAATCCGCACAATGCGGATCAGGTTGCGTCGTATGCCAAACAAGGGGTGGCCGCCTTCTCGATGGAAAAATTGCCGCGCACCTCGCGCGCGCAGGCGATGGATGTGCTGTCCTCGCAGGCGAACATCGCCGGCTACAAGGCGGTGATCGTGGCCGCCAATCTGTACAAA
>Ga0210052_1001845_pt1 | contig 11030 bp, 9 predicted proteins | sample CryGeymeta201508_FD_183976 | JGI IMG/M metagenome (GOLD analysis project Ga0210052, IMG submission 183976) | Groundwater microbial communities from Crystal Geyser aquifers in Utah, USA - Crystal Geyser metaG 2015-08 (SPAdes) (version 2) | ecosystem: Environmental > Aquatic > Deep subsurface >...
CCACGGTCTTCACCGCCAGCTTGGCGACGTACTCGCCGCGCTGCGCGAGAAGGACCCCGTAGTAGGTGCGCACCACGTCGAAGATCACCTCCTGGCGCACCCGCTCCTTGGCCTGGGCCTCGGCCTGGGCCCCGAGGCGTGCCTGGTCCATCCCCGCCCCCAGGCGGCCGCCGGTGTAGACCGGCTGCTCGATCTGCAGCTTGGTCTGGAAGTTGGTGTACGGGGTGAGGTGGTTGATCCGGTCGGGGTTTTGGAAGTCTTGGAAGAGCTTGAAGCTGTAGCGCTGCTGGCCGAACCGCTCGAAGAGGTTCCACGCCGGCTGGTCGGTGCGCATGATCGACTCGGAGAGGACGACCGTCGGGAAGGCGTGGCCGCGCGCCTCTTGCACCTGGGTCAGGGCCGCCTGCGCGTCGAGCTCTGCTGCCTTCAGGTAGGGGCTCTTCGCGAGGGCGGTGTCGATCGCCTCGCCGACGGACAGCGGCGGGGCACCGTAGTTTTCGGCGACGCCGTGCTCTGCCTCGCCCACCGAGGCGACGATCCGGTCGATGACTCCGCTCTTTGCGGCGACGCCGTTCGGCTCCGGGAGCGCGCTCTTCTCTGCGGTCGCGTCTGGGGTCGGTTCAGCCAGGGCGAGGTGGGGAATGATCACGGTGAGGGCGATAAGGGCGAGGATCAAACGGGCCATGGGGAGCCTCCTGAAATGGACGGTCAGGATTAGGGGGTGCGGCAAAGGTGTCAAGCGACGCGCCGGCGACAAATGGGCGAAGAGTCTGGCGGAGTTTGTGGATCGGGACCAAGTTCGACAGACTCTTAAGTTTCCTTTTTTAGTCGTCGACGAGAGGGTGTAGAGCCCGGAGGCCGGTGTGGGTTTCAGCGCGAGAGGATCGCCATGAAGTTGGTACGGTGCCAGGTCCTGAAAAACAGTGACGGCCTCTTCGAGGCGGACATCCGCTACATCTCGGTGGAGGAGTTCCATCTGTGGAAGTACCTGATGGAGGCGAAACACGGCCTGCACGTGGCCGCCTCCCAGGTGATGTTGTGGGTGGACAAGGAGGAGTACATCTCGCATCGCGCCTTCTATGACCGCTTTCCGCGCATCCCGGTTACCCGCGTCTCCTTTCTCAACCCGTGCGAGGGGCTGGAGACCCTCTGCCCGGTGACCCGCTACCTGCCCACCGAGCGGGCGGCGGAGCTCACCCGGCTGCTCGTCCGCCACTATCGGCTCCCCGAGGGGGAGGCGCCGGACATCGTCAAGAAGGTGGGCTACTGCCTCGTCCAGCCCGGCGAAGAGGTGGAGCCGGCGGTGGCGCCGCCGCCGCCAAAGGAGCGGTAGGCTTCAGCCGCGGGATCGACGGGGGCGGTTCGTTCGCAGTCGGGGCGCCAGCGGCGACCGCCCAAGCGGTAGGGAGGGGGGAGAGAAGCGCGCCGCGGCCGTGCCGGTGAGCTCCTGCCAGGGCGGAGCTGCCCAAGCGGTAAGAAGCGGGGGGCCGCGGCGGCGGGCGCAACCGATCCAGCCGGAGCCGTGGCCGGGGGGCGAGGGAGGCGCGTGGCCGCCGGTTTCCGAACCGCCTCCCATCTGCTACACCTCCGCGCCCTACTTTGCCCCGCACCATGGCCGACCTCGCCCCCTGTCTCCTCGTCCACTACGCCGAGATCGGTTTGAAGGGGCGCAACCGCCCCCTCTTCGAGCGGCGGCTGATCGGTAACATCGAGCACGCCCTCGCCCGCCTCGCTACGGTTCGGGTGCGCCGCCTCTACGGCCGGATCATGGTGGAGCTGGAGCCGGGCAGCGAGCCGGCAGCGATGGCGCGCCTCGGGCGGGTCTTCGGGATCGCCTACTTCGCCCCGGCCCTCGCCTGTGCGCCGGAAGAGGGGGCGATCCGAAGTGCGGCCTTGCAGGTGGTTGCTGGCCACGGCGCGGCGAGCTTCGCGGTGCGGGCGAAGCGGGCGGACAAGTCGTTTCCGCTCTCTTCTCAGGGGCTCAACCAGACGGTGGGGGCGGCGGTGCAGGCGGCGACCGGCTGGCCGGTGGACCTGGAGGCTCCCGCCCTCACCCTCCGGATCGAGGTGGTGGACCGGCGCTGCTTTGTCTACTGCGACCGGATTGAGGGGCGGCGCGGGCTACCGGTGGGGGTGAGCGGCCAGGTGGTGGCCCTGCTCTCCGGCGGCATCGACTCGCCGGTCGCCGCGGCCCGGATGATGCGCCGCGGCTGCCGGGTGAGCTTCGTCCACTTCCACAGCTTCCCGTACACCAACGCCGCCTCGCAGGAGAAGGTCGAGGGGCTGGTGGGGCTGCTCGGCCGTTATCAGGGGCCCGGCGAGCTGCACCTGGTGCCACTGTTGGAGATCCAGCGCCACATCGTCGGCCACGCCCCCCCCGCCCTGCGCGTCCTCCTCTACCGGCGGGCGATGATTCGCCTCGCCGCCGAGATCGCCCGCGATCTCCGCGCGCCCGCCCTGGTCACCGGCGAGTCCCTCGGCCAGGTCGCCTCCCAGACCCTGAGCAACCTCACCGCGGTGGACCGCTGCTCCCCCCTCCCGCTCCTCCGGCCGCTGCTCGGTTGGGACAAGGAGGAGATCATCAACGAGGCGAAGCGGCTCGGGACCTTCGACCTCTCCATCGCGCCGCACGAGGACTGCTGCTCGTTTCTCGAGCCGAAGGCGCCGGCGACCCGCTGCACCGATCACAAGCTCAGGGCGGTGGAGCGTGACCTCGCCCTGGAGCCGCTGCTCGCCGCCGCCTTGGCGCAGGACCAGCGGCGGGTGGTGGCGCCGGTGGAAGAGGCGGCGAGGGGGCTGGCGGAGTAAGGCGAGCGGGCGAGGTGGGGGGGGGGCTAGGGGTCGGATGGGGAGCGTTCGGCGCACGCCGTGGCCCTAGGGCCACGGCGCGCCACGCTCGCTCGGGGTGAGCGCCACCGCTACGGTCGATGGTGGCTCCCTCCGCCCGGCGAGCAGGGCGAGGGAGGGGCGCGAGACGGCGCGACGGCGGGGTGGAGCGCGGCGACGGGGAGGGGGGGCGCGGCACCTCTCCCGCCCCCCCGGTGCAGCGCGCGCCGGCGCGGCGGGCACCCTGTCCGAGCGAGGGCAAGCGCGATCGCCCGCGCTCGGGTGGCGCCCCCTGGTGGTGTTTCGCAACGACCCCATCCGCACCATCATCAGGTCGCACGCCCCGCCCACCCCCCATCCCCATGCGGAGAAGAACCGGGGTGGGGGGTGGGGTTGCGGGGAAGGTAGACCCTGGCCCGATGATGGGGCCGCGCCACCCCCCTCCAACCCTCCAACCCCCCCAACCCCTCATCCCCCGCCCACCGGTGAGGGGTGGGGGGGTGGTGCCGGCCCGCGGCCGGCATGGATGATTAGCGCCAATTGTCACCCTGGTCATGATCGCCGGCCCGCGCCGTCCACCCCCCCCAGCGCCCCAAGCCCCTCTTCCCGCCCATGGACCCCGCTACCTTTGCCGCACGCCGTGCCGCCTTCATGGCCCAGATGGAGGGGGGGGTCGCCCTGCTCGCGGCGGCGCCGGTGCAGGCGCGCAACCGCGACGTGGAATACCCGTACCGTCCCGACTCGGACTTCTTTTATCTCACCGGCTGCGCCGAGCCCGAAGCGGTGGCGCTGTTCGTGCCGGGCCGGGAAGCGGGGGCCTTCGTCCTCTTCCTGCGCGACCGCGACCCGGCGAAGGAGCAGTGGGTCGGTACCCGCCTCGGGCTCGACGGCGCGCGGGCGGTGCTCGGCGCGGACGAGGCCCACCCGATCGGCGAGATCGACAAGCTCCTCCCCCCCTACCTGGAGGACGTGGCGCGCCTCTACTACCCCTTCGGCCGCCAGCCCACCTTCGACCGGCGGGTGGCCTGCTGGCTCAACCAGGTGCGGGCCAAGGCGCGCGCCGGGGTGCGGTCGCCGCGGATGGTGGTGGACGCGGCGGCGATCCTCCACGAGCTACGCCTGATCAAGGGGGAGGAGGAGGTGGCGGCGCTGCGGCGTGCCTGCGAGATCACCGCCGAGGGCCACCTGGCCGGGATGGCGGCGACCGCGCCGGGGCGCTTCGAGTACGAGGTGCAGGCGGCGATCGAGAGCGCGTTCTGCCGCCACGGCACCACGTGGTCTTACCCCACGATCGTCGCCTCGGGGGGCAACGCCTGCACCCTCCACTACGTGGACAACCGGCGGCAGATGGCCAGCGGCGAGTTGCTGCTGGTGGACGCGGGGGCGGAGTTCGACCTCTACGCTGGCGACGTGACCCGCACCTACCCGGTGAGTGGCCGCTTCACCGCAGCGCAGCGCGATCTCTACGAGATCGTCCTCGCCGCCCAGGCGGAGGCGATCGCCCAGGTGCGCCCAGGCGGCCGGTGGGATGGGCCGCACCGGGCGGCGGTGGAGGTCCTCACCCAGGGGATGGTCGACGTTGGCCTGCTTACCGGCGCGGTGGCGGAGCTAATCGCGACGGAGGCGTACAAGCGGTTTTACATGCACCGCACCGGCCACTGGCTCGGGATGGACGTCCACGACGTGGGCGACTACCGCGATGACGAGGGGTGGCGGAGGCTCGCGCCGGGGATGGTCCTCACCGTCGAGCCGGGCCTCTACATCGCCCCTGGCGACGGGGTGGCCGCGGAGTTCGCCGGGATTGGCATCCGCATCGAGGACGACTGCCTGGTGACCGCCGCGGGCTGCGAGGTGCTCACCGCGGCGATCCCGAAGGCACCGGAGGCGGTGGCGGCGGCGGTGGGCGATTGCCGGTGAGCGTGGCCGGCGCGGGAAAGCCGCTGTAGTGCGCCGCCGCCGGGGTGGCAGGTCGGGGCGCGTGGCCGGGGGGAGCGACGAAGGTTGTCCGAGGCGGTCCGCCGACCCCCTTGTGTGGCGCGCGCGGCCTTCTTGCTTGACCTTCCGGAGGCCCGGACGCTAGCCTCCCCGGCCCTTTTCCCGAGGGAGCGTTCCTCTATCTGCGATCCGCGACCCTCTCTTGGGGCGTCGACAAGTGGTAAGTCACAGGGTTTTGATCCCTGCATCCGTAGGTTCGAATCCTACCGCCCCAACCAGCGCCCCATGAGTGACAAGTTGAAGATCTTTTCCGGGAGCTCCAACCTCCCCCTCGCCCTGGAGGTGTGCGAGGAGGTCGGGGTCTCCCTCGCCGCGGCGACGGTCAATCGCTTCTCCGACGGCGAGATCCAGGTGGCCCTCGGGGAGAACGTGCGGGGCTACGACTGCTTCGTGGTCCAGTCCACCTGCCACCCGTGCAACGACAATCTGATGGAGCTGCTGGTGATGGTGGACGCCCTGAAGCGGGCCTCTGCCCGCCGGATCACCGCGGTGGTGCCGTACTACGGCTACGCCCGCCAGGACCGCAAGGTGATGCCCAGGGTGCCGATCACCGCCCGTCTGGTGGCCGATCTGCTGAGCGTTGCCGGCATCGATCGGCTCCTTACCATGGACCTGCACACCGGCCAGATTCAGGGGTTTTTCGATGTCCCGGTGGACAACGTCTACGCCGCGCCGATTGTCATCGATCACCTGCAGGGCCACACCTTTCACAAGCTGGTGGTGGTGTCGCCCGACGCCGGCGGCGTGGAGCGGGCGCGGGCGGTGGCGAAGCGGATGGATGCTGCCCTGGCGATCATCGACAAGCGGCGCGATGGCCCGAACGTCGCCAAGGTGATGCACATCATCGGCGACGTGGGGGGGCGGGACTGCCTGATCGTCGACGACATGATCGACACCGCCGGCACCCTCACCGAGGCCGCCGGGGCGCTCATCGCGCAGGGGGCGAAGCGGGTGGTCGCTGCCTGTACCCACCCGGTCCTCTCCGGTCCCGCCTTTGCGCGCATCGCCGCCTCCCCCTTGGAAGAGGTGGTGGTGGCGAACACCATCCCCCTGCCAGACGGGGTGGAGCGGGCGAAGATCACCGTCCTCTCCGTAGGCCGTTTTCTTGGCCGCGCGGTGCGCAACATCCACGAGGAGACCTCGGTCTCCACCCTCTTTTCGTAGCGCTGTTCGTCGTCCTTGTTCGTAACCTGGGCGGTCGCCGCCCCGAGCCTGTGAATCGCCATGCCTGCCACCGTTGCCCTGCCTTGTGAGTCCCGTCCCGCCACCGGCAAGTCCGCCGCCCGCCGCATGCGCAAGGAGGGCAAGCTCCCCGCCATCCTCTACGGCGATGGCCGCGGCGCTACCCCCTTGGCGGTGGCGAGCCGTGACTTTCTCGACTTCCTCCGCCACCACCCGCGCAACACGGTGGTGGAGCTGCAGATTGATGGGGTGACGCGCCGGGCGGTGATCAAGGAGCTCACGGTCCATCCGGTGAAGCGTCAGGTGGTCCACATCGACCTGTTGGAGATCACCGCGGACCGGCCGATCACCCTCGAGATCCCCCTGGTGGTGACCAGCGGCGACCCCATCGGGGTGCGCCATGGTGGCGTCCTCCAGGTGGTGCGGGATCGGGTGCGGGTGCGCTGCCTGCCCGGCGACCTGCCCGACTCGATCACCGTCGATCTCACCAATCTCGACTCCGAGGAGAGCCTCACCGTAGCGGACTTGCACATCGGGGTGAAGATCCTTGCGCCGCCCGACACGGTCCTCTTCAAGATCCTGTCGCCGCGCCTGATCGCGCGCGGTGTCGCCCGGGCCGAGGGTGCGGCGGAGGGTGCGGCGGAGGCCGAGGGTGAGGGTGAGGGTGAGGGTGAGGCGGCGGAGGCGGAGGCCGAGGGGTAACGACCGCTGGCGGTCCCGCCCTCCCCTTGGCACCTCCTCCCCTCGACCCCCGCGGAGCGCGCGCCGGTGGAGTGGGTGGTTGTGGGCCTCGGCAATCCGGGGCCGCAGTACGCGGCCAGTCGCCACAACGCCGGCTTCTGGGTGGTGGACGAGCTCGCCAGCCGCGCCGCGGTCACCCTGGCGAGGGATCGCCACGGAGCCTGCTCCGCGGTGGCGCGCCTCGTCGGCCGCGCGCTGGTCCTCGCCGAGCCCCAGGCGTACATGAACTTGAGCGGCGGGCCGGTCCAGTCGCTGCTCCACTTCTACCAGTGCACCGTTGACCACCTCATCGTGGTCCACGACGACATGGACCTGCCCCTAGGCCAACTGCGGGTGAAGCGTGGCGGCGGCCACGGTGGCCACAACGGCCTGCGCGACCTCCACCAGCGGCTGGCGAGCGGCGACTACCTGCGGGTACGGGTCGGGATCGGCCGCCCCGCGGGTGGCCGCGACGCGGTGGCCCACGTCCTCGGGCGGATCTCCAAGGCGGAGGGCGAGCTCCTCGGCGCGGTGGTCGGCCGCGCCGCTGACGCGGTCGAGGCGATCCTCTCCGATGGGGTGGAGGCGGCGATGGGGAGGTTCAACGGCGGCTGACGGCGCGCCTCCGTTGCGAGCGGACCGCGGACCGCGACAACCGCCCCCCCTTCAGGAGAGACTTCTGCGCAGCCGTTCCCACGACCTCGACCACGACCTAGTTCCGAGCGGATCGCGGAGGGGGAACGCCCACCCCACCGTTCGCCACTCGCCACCGCCAGCCCCCCCCTCCCTTCGCCCCTATCGACGCTACCCCCTCCCCTCGCTCACCGTGGCCGGCGGATCGCTGGTGTCGGTGGGCTGAAAGCCAACCGACACCATGGGTTTCCAAGCCGGCATCGTGGGGTTGCCCAACGTGGGTAAGTCGACCCTGTTCAACGCCCTCACCCGCGCCCACGCCGCTGCCGCCAACTACCCCTTCTGCACCATCGACCCGAACGTCGGGGTGGTACCGGTCCCCGATCCGCGCCTCGACCGGCTGACCGCGATCTACCGGCCGAAGCGCACCGTCCCCACCCAGATGCGCTTCGTCGACATCGCCGGCCTGGTCGCCGGGGCGAGCCGCGGCGAAGGGCTTGGCAACCAGTTCCTCGCCCACATCCGCGAGCTCGACGCGATCGTCGAGGTGGTGCGCCTGTTCGCGGACCCGAACGTCGTCCACGTGGCCGGCCGCGTCGACCCGGGCGCGGACGTGGCGACCATCGACACCGAGCTGCTCCTCGCCGACCTCGATACCCTCGGCCGCCGCCTCGAGAAGCTGCGCCGGCAGGCGAAGGGCGACCGCGGCGTGCTCCCGGAGGTTGCCTACCTGGAGCGGCTGGAGGCGACCCTCGCTGCGGGTTCGCGCCCCCCCCCGCCCGCGGGGGAGAAGGAGGGCGGATGGCTCGCCGACTGCCGGCTCCTTACCACCAAGCCGATCCTCTACGTCGCCAACGTCGACGAGTCCCAGCTCGCCGACCCCGACACCGCCCTGGTGCCCCTGCGCGCGGCGGTGGGTGACACGGAGGTGATCCCGGTGTGCGCGGCGGTGGAGGCGGAGCTTGCTGACCTCGACCCGGCGGATCAGCGCGAGCTGTTGGCCGCGTACAACCTCGCCGAGCCGGGCCTCGCCCGCCTGATCCGCGCCGGCTACCGGCTCCTTGGTCTGATCACCTTCCTCACTGGCGGCGCGGACGAGGTGAAGGCGTGGACCGTTCCGGCCAACACGACGGCGCCGGTCGCCGCGGGGACCATCCACTCGGACATTGAACGCGGCTTCATCCGCGCCGAGGTGATGCGCTACGCCGACCTCGATCGTCTGGGGAGCGACCAGGCGGTGAAGGAGGCGGGATTGCTCCGCCTGGAGGGGCGCGACTACCTGATCGAAGACGGCGACGTCGTCTACTTCCGCTTCAACGTCTGACCCGGAACCGTCCCACGCGATCACGGCGCCGTGGCGGCGCCTCCGGCATGGTGGGGCGGGCTGCAAGGCTGGAAGGCAGGCGCGCGCAGAGACGCAGGGGAGCGGAGGGGGGCGGCCGGTCGTGACCTCGGCGGCGACGCTTGGGTCCATTCCCGGTGCAGCCGTTCGCCCACGCCAGCGCGTGGGCCGTCTCCTCCCCCTTCCCGATTCGCGCCCATTCGCGGCCCTCTCTACAAAACATCTTCCCATCGTGACCTCGGTGTCGCCGGCGGTTGGGCCGCGCACCGCGGAGTGCGAGCCGGGGCGCGCTCCGCCTTGCGCAAGGGGCGGCGCGGCGGGGTGACGGAGGGCGCGGCCCACCAGCGATTCCCCGACGCCGGAGTGGCCGAAGAACCGTTACCTGCCTTCCAACCCTTGATCTGCCGCGACGGCGTGCGGTGGTGGTAATCCGGGAGGGGGCAGGGAAAGATGGGCCGATCATGCGTCGCCACCTCGCCTCCATGGTCCTCGTGCTGCTCCTTTGCGCGCCTCTGGCGCGGCCGGCGGCGGCGGCGCCATTTCAGATCCTCGGGCCGCGCGCCCTGGCGATGGGCGGGGCCGGGGTGGCGGCGACCGACGGGGTGGAGGCGGCGTACTGGAACCCCGCCGCCTACGGTCTCTACCGCGAGCGGCCGGTGGTGGGGGATGGGCCCCCGCCCCACCCTTTGCGGGCGCGCACCACGCGCGATCCCCTTGACGCCCTCCCCGCCGCCACCGGCCTCGGGGTCGGCGGCGGGATCATCGGCCGCGAGTACGGCGACATCCTCTCCGCGGTGAACTGGTTCCTCGACCTGTCGGAGACCTGGAAGGACCCGAGCCCCGGTCTCGTCCTCTCGACCCTCCGCGATTTCCGCGGCGACGGCCGCGACGAGGTGCGGAGGCGGGTTGCCGATCTGAACGTCGAGGGCGGCGGCCTGGAGACCCAGGCGAACCTCGGGGTGATGGTCCGCCACGACTGGTGGGGGATCGGCTACCGCCAGCTCTTCGACCTCACCGCCCAGGCGGTCGCCTTCGATACCGGCCTGGGGCTTTCGGGGCTCAACCGCGACGCCCTCACCGTGCTCTTCCGGCAGCTCCCCGATCGCGCCGCCGCCGTCAGCCCGTTGTTGACCCGCAATGATGCGGAGATGTTCACGCCGCTGGCCGAGCTCCGCGCCACGGTCGCCGCCGCCCACCGCAAGGTCGCCCGCGCCCGCTTCCGCGCGGTCACCACGCCGGCGCGCCAGGTGCCGGGGCTCAAGTCGGTGGTCGATTCGGTGTGGCGCACCTACGACGCGGTGGATACGGGGCTGGCGGTCGCCGCCGAGGCGAACCATCCCGACGGCTCGTTTGCCGACAACCACTCCTTCGTCCGCTGGCGCGGGGCGCAGATCGACGAGGTGCCCCTCACCGCCGGCCTGCCGCTCACCGCCCACTGGCTGGTGGGCGGCAACCTCAAGTGGATGGAGGCGACCACCTACTTCGAGGAGCTGGAGGTCTTCAACCGCCATGACGACCTCAACGTCGGTGAGTACGACGCGCTTACCGGCAGCGACTCGGACTTCGGTGTCGACCTGGGCGTGCTGTACGTCGCCGAGGGGTGGCGCGCCGGGGTGTTGGCGCGTGATGTGAACTCGCCCTCCTTCGCCTACCCGCGCCTCGGCGGGATCGACCGCGGTGGTCTGACCCTCGACCCGCAGGTGCGCGCTGGGGCGGCGTGGCTGCCGTGGCGGCGGCTGCTGGTGGCCGCGGACCTCGACGTCACCCGCAACCACTCCAGCCTCCCGAACGTCGCCTCGCGCATCCTCTCGACGGGGATCGAGTACACGCCGTGGTCGTGGCTGGCGCTGCGCCTCGGGATCATCCACGACGCGGAGCAGAGCGCCACCGGCTACTCCGGCGGCATCGGCCTGTCCACCGGCCACCTCGCCCTCGACCTCGCGCTCGCCGCCAACGTCAGCCAGAGCCAGATCCACAAGGACCTCGTCCCCAAGGACTTCTTCCTCAACGACAAGTCGATCCCCTCGGACGTGGCCCTCGACGCGGCGCTCGCGTACCGCTTCTGAACGCGACACCACGCGGTGGGTGGCCACCGCCGGTCCGTGGCGCGCGCGGCCGGACGCGAGGCCAGCGGCAAAGGTGGGCGGCGCGGCCGGTAGCCCACGGGCAGGCGGTGGGCGGCGCGGGGCGCTGGCGGCCTCAGCAGATCCGTGGCAACGGGTCGTCCTCGAGCTCTTCGAGGAACCGCTCGCCGCCGAGGTCGGTGGTGAGCATCAGGCGCGGCGGGGTGGCCACCACCGTGCCGATGATTGCCGCGTCCACGCAGCCGGCC
>Ga0210052_1001876_pt1 | contig 10892 bp, 9 predicted proteins | sample CryGeymeta201508_FD_183976 | JGI IMG/M metagenome (GOLD analysis project Ga0210052, IMG submission 183976) | Groundwater microbial communities from Crystal Geyser aquifers in Utah, USA - Crystal Geyser metaG 2015-08 (SPAdes) (version 2) | ecosystem: Environmental > Aquatic > Deep subsurface >...
GTGCAGCGGTACTGGAGGATCAGGTTTTTGTGCGCAAGGATGGCACGGTCTTTCCAGTGGCATTGGTATCGAGAGCCAGTACCGACGCAAAGGGCCGGTTGGAGTCACTGGTGGTGGCGTTTTCAGACATTACCGAGCGCAAACAATCGGAACTGGCGATGCGTGAAGCCAAAGAAGCGGCTGAACGCGCAGCACAGGTCAAGAGTGACTTTTTGGCCAACATGAGCCATGAAATCCGCACGCCGATGAACGGCATCATTGGCATGACGACTTTGGCGCTCGACACCGAGCTCAACGCTGAGCAGCGCGAGTACATTAGCCTGGTCAAGTCATCGGCCGATGCGCTGTTGACCATCATCAACGATATTCTGGATTTTTCCAAAATCGAGTCGGGCAAGATGGACGTCGAGATCATTGACTTTTCGCTCGATGCCATGCTGCGCGACACCATGAAAGCCTTGGCGATGCGCGCTCACCAAAAGCAGCTGGAATTGTTGTTGCGTGTGGCGCCTGACGTGCCCGATCGCGTGCGCGGCGACCCCGGGCGCCTGCGCCAGGTGATCGTGAACTTGGTGGGCAACGCCATCAAGTTCACCGAGCGGGGTGAGATCGAGGTGACCGTTGTGCGCGAGCCGGGAGCCCCCGGTGGTGCGGCGCGCTTGCAGTTCTCGGTGCGCGACACCGGCGTTGGCATCGCCCAGGAAAAATTCGACGCCATTTTTGAATCATTCTCGCAGGCCGATACTAGTACCACCCGCAAATACGGTGGCACCGGCCTGGGGCTGACCATCTCGGCACAGTTGGTGGCGTTGATGGGTGGTCAGATCAAGTTGGAGAGCACGTTGGGTGAGGGCAGTCGTTTTTACTTTGCGCTGGACTTGCCAGTGCAAGCCGAAGGCGCGCTGGCCAGCTACCAGCGAACCGGTCGCATCGCTGGTTTGCCGGTGCTGGTGGCCGACGACAACGAGAGCAATCGCAAACTGATGCGCGAGATGTTGCGCAACTGGCGCATGCAGCCCACAGCCGTGGCCAGTGGTGCGCAGGCGCTGGTCGAGCTTGCGCGTGCCCAGGCGGCCGGAACGCCTTACCCGCTGGCGCTGCTGGACGTGCAGATGCCGGGCATGGATGGTTTTGAGCTGGCGCAAAAGATCCAGCAAAGCCAACCCGCTGCCATACCCATCATGATGATCACCTCGCAAGGTCAGCGCGGTGACGCCCAGCGTTGCCGTGAGTTGGGCTTGGCAGCTTACCTGACCAAGCCGGTGACGCAGTCTGATCTGCTGGACGCCATCATGACCACGCTGGGCGAGCCAGTCGATGCTGAAACGCTGATCACCCGCCACAGTCTGCGTGAAAACCGCCTGTTGCCCGCGCAGGGTGGGCTTGGCTTGCGCATCCTGCTGGCCGAGGACAACGTGGTCAATCAACGCCTGGCCAGTATCGTGCTGCGCAAACAAGGGCACATGCTGGCTATTGCCAATAACGGCCGCGAAGCGCTGGCGCTGTGGCAAGCGCAGCCCTTTGACGTCATTTTGATGGACGTGGACATGCCCGAAATGAACGGCTACGAGGCTACCGAGCAGATTCGTGCTGTGGAGGCAGAGCAGGGTGGCCACATTCCTGTCATTGCGATGACCGCCCACGCCATGGCGGGCGCGCGTGAGACCTGTTTGAGCCACGGCATGGACGGCTACCTGTCCAAGCCGATTGACCTCGACGCCCTGCGGCTCGAACTCGACGGGCTTTTACCCGGCACCGGTCACACTGAGGTCACACCCGTTGAGCAGGCTGGACGGCCGCAGTTGGCTGTGGCCGACTTTGCCCAGTTACGCCAGACCCTGGGTGACGATCATGCCGTGTTTGACGAGCTGGTGCACCTGTACCGGCAAGACGCGCCCGGGCACCTGCAGCAGCTGCAGCACGCGCTGGCGCAGGGTGACGCCGACGCGCTGCGCCACAGTGCGCATGCGCTCAAGGGCATGTTGGGCGTGTTCGCTGCCGAGCGCGCCATGGCCGCAGCGCAGCAGCTGGAGCAGAGCGTCGGACAAGATGGATGCGCTGTTCTGATGGACCGCTTAAACCAGTGTTTGCAAGAGTTTGATCAAGCGTTGGCACAATACAGATTTCCGACCTGAGCGCCCATGATCCAAGCCGATTTCGAAGACGACACCGAACACACCAGCCACAGCGTGGCCGAGCGCACGCGTGCCGCGGCGCGCAGCACCTGGGTCAGCGTCGCGGTCAACGTGGTGCTCTCCAGTGCGCAGATCATCGCCGGGGTGCTGACCAAGTCGCAAGGCCTGATCGCCGACGGTATCCATTCGCTCTCAGACCTGATTGCCGACTTTGTCGTGCTGCTGGCCAACCATTTCAGCCAGAAAGATGCTGATGAAGACCACCCCTACGGTCACCAGCGCTATGAAACGGCCGCCTCGTTGGTGTTGGGCTTGCTGCTGCTGGCTGTGGGTGTGGGCATGTTGTGGTCGGCGGTGGCCAAGTTGCAAACGCCAGAATTGATTGCCACGGTGCATATCACCGCGTTGTGGGTTGCTTGCGCCGCCTTGCTGGCCAAGGAGTTTCTGTTTCGTTACATGCTGGCCGTGGCCAAGCGCGTCAAGAGCAGCATGCTGGTGGCCAACGCCTGGCATGCGCGCTCGGACGCCGCGTCGTCGCTGGTGGTGGGCGTGGGCATCATCGGCAACTTGCTGGGCTACCCCATTCTGGACCCGATTGCCGCGGCCATTGTGGGCTTCATGGTGACGCGCATGGGTTGGAGTTTTGGCTGGGACGCGATGCACGATTTGATGGACCGGGCGGTGGATGACGCCGAAGTGCAGGCCATCAGGACCACGCTGGTGGAGACCCCCGGTGTCAGTGGCGTGCACGACGTGCGCACGCGCAAGATGGGCGACATGATTGTGGTGGACGCGCACCTGGAAGTGGTCTCGACCCTGAGCGTTGAGCAGGGCCATGATATTGCGGTGCTGGCGCGCCAGCGCGTGCTGCAACGCCATCGCGTGCTCAACCTGATGACGCATATTGACCCCTACAAACGTCCGGACTTGGATCACGCCCCACCGCTGCGCGCCTGAGCGCGGCGTCAGAGCGGCTTGTATTTTCCCTCAGCCACGTCAGCGGCCAGGCACAGGTCTTCCCAGGCGCGCGCCTTGTCCTGACCGTTGCGCAACAGGTAGGCGGGCGGATACGTCACCACCACTGGCACACCTTGAAAATGCCAGACCTGTCCGCGCAGTTTGCCCAGGGGCAATTTCAGCCCTTGCGGGTGGTCTTCACTGAGCAGCAGTTGCATGGCCAGCCGCCCCATGGCAACGATCACCTTGGGCTGCACCAACGTGATTTCCCGGCGTAAGAAGGCGGCGCAAGCTTGTAGCGCCTGCGCGTTGGGCGCGGTGGGTAGCGCTGGGCGGCACTTGAGCACCAGACTCAGGTAGGCGCTGGGCTGGGCTGGTGCGGCGGCGCTGTGGCCCAAGCGGCAAACCCCGACGGCCTTGAGCATGTTGTCGAGCAACAGGCCAGCGTCGCCGACAAACGGCTGCCCGGCGCGCTCTTGCGCCTCGTCGGGCGGCTCGCCCAAGACCAACCAGTCCGCCCGATTTGTCTGCGTTGGGGCAGCCAGCACGGGTGCGCGTCGTCCCTGGCACATGGCGCAGGCCTGGCAGCTGGCGACCGCGGCGGCCAGCGCAGGCCAGTCCAGATCGGTGGTATCGGTCGCTGGCAGCGTCAGGGTGACGGGTTGCGCCACGGTTTCGTTGGGCGTGGCAGGTTGGCGGGTGTTTGTGGCGCTTCGCGGGGCCAGCGCGCTGCCGTGGCTGCTACCGTCTGCCGGCTCGCGCGCCGACGCGGATGCGGCCGACACCGCGTTGGCGGGTGCCGCAGGGCTCCGCCACCAGACACGCACGCCCATCTCGGCCAGCATGGCGCGTTGGCGGGGGTCCAGATCAAGGCTCATGGCGTGATTCTCACAGCTTCAGGCTCATCACCAGCGCATCTTCGCGCTGCCCTTGGTCTGCTGGGTAGTACTGTTTGCGCAGGCCGACGTAGCGAAAGCCGTGTGCCTTGTAGATGTGGATCGCACGGGTGTTGCTGGCGCGTGCTTCGAGCCACACCCATTGCATGCCCAGGCCACGCGCCCACAGCGCCAACGCGTCGAGCATCACCTGCGCCCAGCCTTGGCGTTGGTGCACCGGTGCGACCGCAATGTTGAGCAGGTGCACCTCTTCAAACCCCTTCATGGCCACAAAATAGCCCAGCAAGGCGTCTTCGGCCAACAGCATCTGCGCCTGGTAGCCATTGGCCAGGCAATCGACAAAATGCTGGCGCTGCCACGGGTGCGGGTAGGCCTGCGTCTCGATGGTCAGCACCGCGTCGAGTGCGGTTTCAGTCATCGGCTCAAATCGGGCCTCAATGCCTTGCAGTTGGGCGTTCATGGTGTGCCTGCGCTGCCTGTTTTGGCGGCCATGCGTTCCTGCGTGGTTTGCGCCACCTTGTCGCGAATGTAGGTGGGCAGCGCCTGTGCTGCGGTCACCGCGCCGCCAGCGGCCAACAGCGCTGGGGCCAGGCGCAGCATGGCGCTGGCGCTGGGCAACGCCAGCACGCGCAACCCGCCCGCCATGGGTAGCCGCGGGCCATACGCTGCAAACACGTTGCCAGCCAGGATGCCGCCCCCATTCCATCCCAGGTCTTCAGGCTTTATTAGCCGGTAGCCCTTTTCTTGTATCCATACCTTGCTATCAAAATAATAATTTTTGGTGTAAAGCTCGTCCATGCGCGCGTCGAGCATGGCGGTGACGCGCAGGGTGTTGCCCAGACCGAGCTGGCTGCGCGCTTCTTCGGCCACCGCCAGCAGGGTATCCACTGGCAGCACCGGCAGGTTGGCGCCAAACGCCAGCCCCTGTGCGACCGAGCAGGCGGTGCGCAAACCAGTAAAGGAGCCCGGCCCGGCGCCAAAGACGATCGCGTCGAGTTCGTCAAAGCGCAGTTCCGCCAGCGCCATCAAACGCTGGATTTCAGGAATCAGGTGGGTCGAGCTGTGCGCGCCGCCGCTGGCGGTGGCTTGCCATGGGCTGGCCACGCCGCGGCGCTGCACGGCAATCGACATCCATTCAGTACTGGTATCAAGCGCCAGCAGATTCATGCAGACCTCCCGTTGCCAGGCGCGGCTGCGCCTGCGCCAGCACCCCAAACACAATGCCGCCGGTGACCAGCGCCAGCCCGGCGCCCAGATTCCAGCGCAGCGGCTCACCCAGCAACAGCACCGCGCCCAGCGCCGACAAACCCGGCACCAGCGCGGTGACCATGGTCGAGCGCACGGGGCCAAAGTGGCGAATCATCTGCGTGAAGGTGATGCCCGAGACCACCACCGAGCCCCAGCCCTGAAAAGTTGCCTGAAACAGCAGATCGCCCCACGGTGCCTGAAACAGCCTGGACGAGACTGCACCAGAGAGCGCCAGCAACAGGTAGGCCGGCAGGTAGGTCAGCGCCGCAAACGTGGTGATGCCGATGGTGGTGCGCACGGCGTCAAAGCCGTAGTGCCGCGCCAGCACGCTGTAGCTGGCCCAGCTCATGGCGCCGGCCATGAACAGCAGGTCACCCAGCCAGACCTGGCCGCCGTCAAACGCCCGCAGCAAGCTGGCGCCACCCACCAACACATCGCCGCCGACGATCAGCGCCAATCCGATCAAGCGACCACGGGTGATGCGCTCGCGCAGCAGCCACCAGGCCAGCAGTGCGGTCCATAGCGGCAGACTGCCCGGCAGCAACACACTGGCGTGCAGTGCGGGTGCGTAGGCAAAGCCGCTGTAAACCAGCGTGGCGTAGAGCAGCCCACCAAAAAAACCGGTGACTAACGTGACGTGCATCGGCAGCGGTGACAGGCCCAGCCATGACGCCGAGGCCATGCCGCGCAAGCGATCGCGCCGCACCAGCCACGCGCCCCACGGCAGCAGGATCATGGCCGCGCCGGCGATGCGGCAAAACGCAATGTCAAACGGTGTCAGGGTGGGCGCGCGCGCCGGGTCGGCGCTGGCGCGGGCGATCAGAATGAAAGACGTCCAGATCAGCACCGTCACCACGGCGGCAGCAATACCCACCGTGCTGGGCGAAAAGCGATGCAAAAAAGGGCGATGGTTCTGCGGCATCGCCCGATTATCCGTGCGCTTGTCAGGGGAAGGCGCGCAGCGGTTTTGGGGCGAAATCACGCGCGGGGCCGCGGTGTCAGTGCGCGAGTGGTTGTCGGCGCGCGCCTTTCACCCCAAAGCCCGGTCACATGGCCCAATCACCACGCCTCAAGGGCGTTTGAAATGGCAGATTGGGTTACCGGTTCAGTGGCAAGTCTGCAGCGCAAGGAGACATTGGGGCTTTGGACTTGAACGAATCCAGAAGACGCATTGCTGCCGTTGAAATTGGCGATCTGTCTCCTCCATACCGGTCATTCAAATTGCCTGCCGATAGACTTATGATTGAAGGACAAGACGCGCCTTTGACGTTGAGTTCACAAGTGGTGGCGTGAAGAGTTTTAAGAAAGTCAACCATGTCGATACCCAAAAACTGCAGTAAGGTTACCAGTCTTAGTGAGATGAAGGCGCTGCTATCCCCCCATGAGGCCATAGGATTGAAGGACTATGTATCTCGCAAGGCTGAAGATTGTGAGCCCTTTGATGTGGCAGTTGTCAGCAGTGAACATGCCAATTGCGATTCCCTGCCATTGCGGTACTGCATGCATTTTCAAAGTGACGCTGTCATTACCTTGAAAAGAGTAGAACTATCTCGCAAGCCACAGTACAAGCAAGATCGTGTGGCGCTGGATGCTTACTTTGATGACGCGGTAGGCAATGAGCAGTTCGGACACTTTATTATTGGTGAACGAAGCGGCTTTGACAAACCAGTATTGATTACGGTGTGGCGTCATGATGCCAATACTGAAGAGCACCTTTCAGACGTTATGTCTAGTCTGCGAAAGCGTGGTGTACTTTCGCCGGCTGCCTTGATTGAATTGCACCCAGAATATCTAAATGGATCGATCCGGACCCATGACGACTTGGTTTTACTCTTGGCTACGAGAATGAGCATGGAGCAAGTCAAGCAGATGAAGGAAGTAGTCGCCAACTCCGTCAAGTTTACAAATGAGGTAATAGCACAGCGAGACGATGCATTGACCCGAGCTACGCAAGCTGCAGAAAAGCTGAAAATAGTCACTGTCGAAAAAGACCAAGCGGTAGAAGATAGCCGCAAGAAAGATGAAGAAATTGCGCGACTGCAGCGCCAGTCGCTCATGGTTCCTGATCGTGGCGTAGTGGTTACTCCTTCAAATGTGGCAACGATCGTAGATGTAACCGAGGGTGTGCAAGGACGCAATAACCAACGAGCGATCATTTTGCATATGAGTGACGGTACGAGTCGCGCCAATAACTGGGATCGTGAATACGATTCACGACTTAAACTGGCTTTAGCCCTAAAAGGCAAGAAAGTTAGAACTGATGTTTGGAATAGACCCGGTACAAATTACAAGTGGGAAAATTGGTTTAAGAATATTTATGTGGTCTAAGGTGTTGGATTGGTGATGCCTATATGCTGGCTAATTGCATGGATCGGTGCCGCTGACCACGAATGCGCTGAGTCAAAGCGAGGATCAGACCTTGGTCCGGTCGCGACTGCCCTGCAAGGTAAAAAGCGGTACGACCGTATCTACCTTCTCACCAACTATGACTTTGACCGGAGCAAAAGGTATTGCTCATGGTTGGAGACGATCTCCGGCTACGATCCGTCGGTAGTTGATTTGTACAGCGTCGATCTCATCAGTCCGATTGACTACGCCGACATTTACACCCAAGTCAGTTCAAACCTTCAACAGGCAGGATTGCCGCGGAATGACGTAGAACTAACTTTTCACGTTAGCCCTGGTACTCCGGCCATGGCTGCAATCTGGATTATTCTGTCGAAAACACGCTTTCCGGCAAAGCTGATTCAAACCTCCAGAGAAAAAGGTGTCGAATCAGTAGATTTCTTTTTTGACCTTGCGGGTGACTTTCTTCCTGAGTATTTGCGCCGCAGCGGTGAACGGGTTAAGCGGTTAGTTGATGCTGTACAACCAGCAAGCCCTGAGTTTGACAAGATCATTCATCAAAGTCAGGTGGTTGCCGATCAAATCAGTCTTGCCAGGCGAATTGCAGCATATGACGTTCCTGTTCTGATTTTGGGGGAAACTGGAACGGGAAAAGAGTTGTTTGCAGAAGCTATTCATGCGGCAAGTTCCCGTGCGGCTCAGCTATTCATCGCGGTCAACTGTGGTGCCTTTACCGCTGAATTGGCGAGTTCAGAATTGTTCGGCCATAAAAAAGGAGCTTTCACAGGCGCGACGTCAGACAGAAAAGGCCATTTTTTAGAGGCATCCGGAGGAACGCTTTTCTTGGACGAAGTGGGCGACCTCCCATTGGATACGCAAGTCAGGCTGCTGCGTGCATTGCAGTCCCATGAGATCACCCCACTTGGGCAGTCTAAGCCAGTCCAAATAAATACCAGAATCTTGGCAGCCACCCACCGCGATTTAGCTGCTGACGTAGCTGGTGGGCGGTTTAGAGAAGACCTGTTTCACCGCCTTGCCGTTGGGATACTTCAGTTGCCACCACTGCGTGAGCGCCCTGGTGATGTGGAATTGCTTGCAAAACATTTTTTGGAGAGCATCAATGCCGATAGTGCTGGCAAGCCGGAAGCACAGTACAAAAAAATTACCCAGGCTGCCAAGCGTTTCCTTTTGGCTCACCCTTGGCCTGGCAATATTCGCGAGCTTTATCACACTCTCTTGAGAGCAGCAATTTGGTCAACAGGCACAGAAATAACCGAGCTGGACATCAGAGCTGCGATGCTTCCAGTGACGCGAATTCAGTCCTCAGGTCAGCAAGATGTGATCGGTTCGGATTTTGCCCTGCAAGCACGTCTGGACGAGTTGGCACGGGGCTTCATCGAACAGGCCCTGAGCCAGTCTGGTCAGCGAAAAACAGTCGCGGCGAACTTGTTAGGTTTTTCCAATCATCAAACACTTGCGAATTGGATGAAGCGACTGGGTATGTCAGGTGATTTGCCTACCAATAGTTCAGGTTGAGGAACAATGAAATAGCTTGATGAATGTAATAAATATTACATTCATGCCAAATTTTTTGCATTTTCGCCTTCGTCGATATTTCTAACTCGTTGATTTATAAGGGCCTTAGTGCAAATCTTGCGTGGCATGGAATTCGCTGTATCTAAGACACAACCTTTTGGAGATACACATGCAGGATTTGAACTTTGAGCAAATTGTCGAAAGAACTATTCCGCGAGACGGCAACCCATTGGAAAACCGACCTTGCTCAGATCAGTATTTGGGGACATTGAGTGAAATTGTTGGGCGTACAAGTTTTCCAATGCGTGTTGCTGCATCCGAACGAACCGCGCGACCTTGCATCGTGATGGTTTTGGAGTCACCACACGTTGACGAGTTCATTGGTACGCCAGGCCCTGCAAAAGGTTTCACCGGAGACATGATCCGCACCCACCTGCCAGAGGCGTTACGTGACATAAATCACGATGGATTCGGGTTAATTTTGATAAATGCAATCCAGCATCAATGCTCACTTGGCACCGACACATCCCAGCACCGCGATGTGATTTTTAGAGCAGTGTGGACAGAGGGTGGACGAGAGAACTTCTGTTCGCGACTTCTGTCTGTAGTGCGGCCTGGTGACATTGTCATGAATTGCTGCACCAAGGGAAATGACTTTGAAACAAATGAACCTCTGCGATCCTTGGTGGAAGCATCAATAAGAGATATGTTGCCGTCGACTGCGAGTGTCCGCCGGATGCACCCAGCATCATGGCGTAACGCGAGCTTCAGAGGTGTGGAGTGGCGCTATCAACCACTTGATGGAAAAAATATGTCCGACATTGCTCAGACACCGTCAAATACTCCGACCAATGAGGGTAACGGCTACTGGCTGAAAGATATGGGGGCCGAGGCCAAATTCTTGGATGAATCCGCGAGAGCCGAAGCCGAACAAAGCTCAGCCTTACTATCTGCGCCTGATACTTTGGTCATGATCAAAGAAAAACAAATGGTTCGAGGTTCATCTTGTACCGTAATTGTTATGGGCGATGGCAGTCAGCGCCATATGAAAACATCGACATTTGATCCAGACGGTGCGATCACCCAAAAGGCAAAGACCTTGGTGGGGACCAGAATCAGGACTAGCTGCTGGGATCCAAAGGGCAATCCGGGAAGATGGTCTAATCAAGGATATTTTAGAAATATTTACGAAGCTAAATAGGAATTAAATATGGCACCCGAAGGCAAAGCAACGATATCTATGTTTATAACGGGACTAAATGCTGGATTAGAGCAATTAATTCCATCTGCATTTACCCCTCCTTTTTACTTCACCTTGCTTGCCGATTGCATGCAAATTCAATGTCTTTTAGAAAATAAATTAGATCTACTTGAATTTCGAATTCCGTCAAAACTAAATGAAGCACTTTTAGATATCACGAGAGCACGTGGGGCTAGAGTTGACACCTACAGCACAGATACACCTGGTATTTATTATATAAAATTCGGAAGCGAAGATGATCAAGATTTGGTTATTCAAACATTTGAAATGATGTCATTTCAGGGAAGGCGTGCATATCCTTGTCCTGATATATATCTCGGCAAACCAGAGGTTGACAAGGAAGTTTGCGACGCAATATTGGGAATAATATTTAAATTGTTTATCGACTAATCAATCAATTTTTGATAAAACTCGTCGCGGTCCATGCACGTGAGATCTACGCCGTAAGCACTGAATTCACTGGCATCATCGAGCTTGATGCAAACGGAAAACTATCAGGCTATGGCGCTAAGT
>Ga0210052_1001879_pt1 | contig 10881 bp, 8 predicted proteins | sample CryGeymeta201508_FD_183976 | JGI IMG/M metagenome (GOLD analysis project Ga0210052, IMG submission 183976) | Groundwater microbial communities from Crystal Geyser aquifers in Utah, USA - Crystal Geyser metaG 2015-08 (SPAdes) (version 2) | ecosystem: Environmental > Aquatic > Deep subsurface >...
GCTTAGTCCCCGTCACCAGTCGAGTTTCCCGCCAAAGCGCCGCAGCACTTCCAGCATCGCGCTCGCCTTGTCCCGCGTTTCCTGATATTCCCCGGCGCAGTCCGAATCGGCGACAATGGCACCACCCGCCCAGCCGCGTATTTCGCCGCGCGAATACACCAGGGTGCGAATCGCGATGTTGGTTTGCATGTTGCCGTCGTCGCCTGCATACCCGATGGCGCCGCAATAGATCCCGCGCCGGTGCGGCTCCAGTTGTTCGATGATTTCCATCGCCCGAATTTTTGGCGCGCCGGTGATTGAACCGCCGGGAAAGCTGTCACGCAGCAAATCTAGCGCATCGCATCCCGCGCGCAATTTACCTGTCACAGTGCTGACCAGATGGTGCACATTGGAATAACTCTCCACCCCAAACAGTTGCGGCGCGCGCACCGAGCCTGTGGCACAGTTCCGGGCCAGATCGTTGCGCAACAAATCGACAATCATCAGATTCTCGGCACGGTCCTTTGGATCGCAGCGCAGTGCCCGCGCGCGCCGCGCATCTTCGGCGCTATCGGCGCTGCGCGCGCGCGTGCCTTTGATCGGGCGCGTTTCAACCTCCCCGTTGAGCACTTGCAGGAATAGCTCCGGCGAAACGCAAAGTATCTGGACATGCGGCCAATCCAGATACGCCGAGTACGGTGCCGGACTCAGGCGGCGCAGTTCAAGATAGGCGGCCCATGCATCTCCTCCTGCCTCCGCAGAAAAGCGCTGTGCCAGATTGACCTGATAACAATCTCCAGCGTGAAGAAACTGCTTTATCGCGTCAAACGCCGAGCGGTATTCCCGCGCGGACAGATTAGAGGTGATACCGCCCCGCACCTGAAAATCCGGGCGGGGGATTTTTCCCGGATCGGCCGCCAGCAGCCGTTGCAAAATCTGCGGCAGCACTTTGCGTGTGCCGGGATGGCGCAGGCGCGATACCAGGCAGGCTTTGCGCTGCGGATGGTCAATCACGACGGCCCAATCATAGATGCCGACGACCATTTGCGCCAGTTGCTCCCCGTCATGCGCGCGTGGCGGCAGGCGCAAATAATCCCGCGCCAGGTCATAGCCCCAATAACCCAGTGCCCCGCCGGCAAACGGAATATCCGGCACCGCCTCCAGCGTCCCCAGTTGTTGGCGAATTAATTCAAAGGGGTCAGTGTCCGTCCGGTGTTCTTCAGCGCCGGCGCGGAGCACGGATTTACCTGCTTCACGGCTGATTGTGGCAACCGGAGCCGCCGCCAGCACATCACAGCCACTGCCCCCGCTATCCAGCCAGGCCGCGCACGGCAGATCGCGCAGAGCCGTAAAGTAGGTGCCGGCATCTGGGAAATAGGGAAGCGCAGAGCGATACAGCATGAATCGTAAATTACACCCGGATTATTTTGGCGCGGCAGGCATGGGCACAATCTTCACCGTCAAGAAGAATGGCGTGGTTGGCACTGCCACCCTGGCGACCTTCGGCAATCCATCCTGTCCGCAGCAATGGAACCGCACATGTCGGGATTCTACCGGAGTGACCAGAGAATTCGCTTGGGGGCAGGGCCATAAATTCATTGTGCAGGCGAATAGCCGCGTTGATGGTGCTCGGAATGTAAAAGACTGCGCCAAACCCGGGCGACTGAAAAATCGAGGGGCGAACAAAAACTTCCGGCCAATTCTCTTCGCCGTGACGATCACCCGCACGCACGACTGCCTCAAATTTACCCGGGAAATTTGGGGTAAAAAATACCTTGCCTGCTGAAGGCACTAAACACGGCGCAAATCCACCGCTTGTGTGAATCAGCCCCTACCGCTTACGGCGAGATCGGGGCCGTGTTCACAGCCTTCTCGCCAATCTCAATTCGGCTTGCTGATTCCCGGTGTCGGGAACGGCCAGACTGCAGCCGGTCGAATCGGAGGCGCAGCCGAGGGTGCTACGGCGGTCGGTGCGGCGGCCGGCTTGCTGACTGCTGCAGGCTTTGCAGCGACCGGTTTCTTGGCAGCCGGCTTCTTGGCGACTACTTTTTTGGCCACCGTTTTTTTCGCTACGGTCTTCGCGGCAACCGGCCTCTTCGCAAGCGGCTTTTTGGCAACCGTTTTTTTAGCGACAGGTTTCTTCGCTACGGCCTTCGCGGCTACCGGCTTTTTCGCTACCGGCTTTTTCGCTACCGGCTTTTTCGCTACCGCTTTTTTGGCGACGGGTTTCTTTGCTACGGCCTTCGCGGCTACCGGCTTTTTCGCTACTGTCTTCTTCGCAGCCGGTTTTTTGGCAACTGCTTTTTTGACAACAGGTTTCTTCGCTACGGCCTTCTTGGCTACCGGCTTTTTCGCAACCGCTTTCTTGGCGACGGGTTTCTTGGCGACTGTTTTTTTGACCGCCGGCTTTTTCGCTACCGCCTTCTTGGCTACCGGTTTTTTGGCAACCGCTTTTTTGACAACAAGTTTCTTCGCGGCCGGCTTTTTCACTGCGGGTTTGGCTTTCTTTGCTGCTACCATTTCAACCTCCTTGAGATATGAAAGTTAATAAGAACAACATCTACTCCACCTTCAGTGTGCCGAAATGCAGCATGCCTGAAGCCCTTGCAAAGAAGGCTGCAAAAGCAGCCTTCTTCAACATCTCCAATCCCAAGACAGCTCACCGACTGTCAGGAATTCCTTTGCGCGTGTGGCAAAGAAGTTTTTTTGGTTACGGCCGGGCTGCAACGCCGCCCTTAACTTGCCGCGCCAGTTAGCCTCCGCCGAAAAAACTTCAAAGTTCAGTCCCACGATAACGATCCGCCCGTCTGGTATTCCGTTACGCGTGTTTCGAAAAAGTTTTTTTCTTTCTTCAAGTCGATCATTTCGGCCATCCACGGGAATGGATTTGTCGCTCCCGCGTAGAGTACATCAATCCCGATTTGTTGACAGCGCCGATTCGCAATGAATCGCAAATATTCCTTGAACATCCCGGCATTGAGTCCGAGCACGCCGCGCGGCATGGTGTCTTCCGCGTAACAGTACTCGAGTTCGACGCCTTTTTGAATCAGTCCGCGCACTTCTTCGCGGAAAGCGGGCGTCCACAAATGGGGATTTTCCAGTTTGATCTGGTTGATCACGTCCACGCCAAAATTCAAGTGCATCGACTCGTCGCGCAGGATGTACTGGTATTGCTCGGCCGCACCGGTCATCTTGTTTTGCCGGCCCAGCGCAAGGATTTGCACAAAACCGACGTAGAAGAACAGGCCTTCCATGATGCAGGCGAATACGATCAGGCTCCGCAGCAGCTTTTGGTCGTTTTCCGGCGTCCCGGTCGTGAAGCCCGGATTGGTCAGCACATCGATGAACGGCAACAAAAACTCATCCTTGGCGCGAATGCTGGGGACTTCGTGATACATGTTGAAGACCTCGCCCTCGTCCAGGCCGAGACTTTCCACGATGTACTGATAGGCGTGGGTGTGGATGGCCTCTTCAAATGCCTGGCGCAGCAAATATTGCCGGCATTCCGGATTGGTAATGTGGCGGTATGAGCCCAGCACGATATTGTTCGCAGCCAGACTGTCGGCAGTGGTAAAGAAACCCAGATTGCGCATCACCAACCGGCGCTCGTCCTCGCTCAATCCATCCGGCTTCTTCCACAATGCGATATCGGCCGACATGTTGACCTCTTGCGGCATCCAATGGTTGGCACAAGCCGCCAGATATTTTTCCCACGCCCATTTGTACTTGAACGGCACCAGCTGATTGACGTCGGCACTGCTGTTGATGATGCGTTTGTCTTCGGCGCGGATACGTCCGGCGGATACCGATGCAATGGTGTAATCAGAATCGGCGGCACCCCCCGCCGGGAGGGTTGCTCCTGTTGCCACCATGCGCACCGAGGGCGCAACAGCGGGGGCGATGTCATCTTCAAAATTAAGGGTGGTGGTGGTCATTGGCATGCCTCGCATTCCGGGTTATCGATTGAACAAAATTGCGTTTCCCCTGACGCGGCGGTGCCATTTGACACCGCGTTAAGCGAGCCCGCGCGCGAGGTGGATTTCTCCGCTGAAGTGGCACCCAGCGTGCGCAGGTAATAGGTGGTTTTCAAGCCGCGCAGCCAGGCCAATTTGTAGGTTTCATCCAGCTTGCGCCCGGAAACCCCCGACATATAGATATTCAGCGACTGCGCCTGATCGATCCACTTCTGCCGCCGCGATGCGGCCTCGATCAGCCATTGCGGCTCAACCTCGAATGCGGTGGCATACAAGGTGCGCAATTCCGCCGGGATGCGGTCGATCCGGGTCAGGCTGCCGTCAAAATATTTCAGGTCGGCCACCATCACCTCGTCCCACAGGCCGAGCTGCTTCAGGTCGGTGACCAGATGCTCGTTGATCACGGTAAACTCGCCCGACAGGTTGGATTTGACGAAGATGTTCTGGTAGGTCGGCTCGATGCAGGCCGACACGCCAACGATGTTGGAGATGGTCGCGGTAGGCGCAATCGCCACGCAGTTCGAGTTGCGCATGCCAAACTGGCGAATGCGTTCGCGCAATCCCTCCCAGTCCATGCCGGCCGACATGTCCACCTCGACAAAACCGCCGCGCTGCTCGCGCAGCAGATTCAGACTGTCCTGCGGCAGGATGCCGCGATCCCACAGGCTGCCGCGGTACGAAGCGTAACGCCCGCGCTCCTCGGCCAGCTCGGTGGAAGCCAGATAAGCGTAGTAGCACACCGCCTCCATCGAACGGTCGGCGAATTCGACAGCCGCCTCCGACGCATAGGGAATGCGCAGGGTATGCAAACAATCCTGGAAGCCCATGATGCCGAGTCCGACCGGACGGTGCTTGAGGTTGGCATTGCGCGCCTTGGACACCGCGTAATAGTTGATATCGATCACGTTGTCGAGCATGCGCATCGCGGTATGGATGGTGCGCCGCAGTTTGTCGTGGTCGATCTGGCCGTCTGCGCCAAGATGTGCCGCCAGATTGACCGAACCCAGGTTGCACACGGCGATTTCATCTTCCGAGGTGTTCAAGGTGATCTCGGTGCACAGGTTGGAGCTGTGCACCACCCCGACATGCTGCTGCGGCGAGCGGATGTTGCACGGGTCCTTGAATGTCACCCACGGGTGGCCGGTCTCGAACAGCATGGTCAGCATCTTGCGCCACAGGCTTTGCGCCGCCACTTTGCGGAACAGCTTTAATTCGCCACTGGCGGCTTTGGCTTCGTAGCCAAGGTAGGCGCGCTCGAACTCCGCACCGAACTTGTCATGCAAGTCGGGGCAGTCCGAGGGCGAAAATAGCGTCCACTCCCCGCCTTCCATCACCCGTTTCATGAACAGGTCGGGAATCCAGTTGGCGGTATTCATGTCATGAGTGCGGCGGCGGTCGTCGCCGGTATTTTTGCGCAGGTCGAGGAATTCCTCGATATCGAGGTGCCAGGTCTCCAGATAGGCGCACACCGCGCCCTTGCGCTTGCCGCCCTGGTTCACCGCCACCGCGGTATCGTTCACCACCTTGAGGAACGGCACCACCCCCTGCGATTTGCCGTTGGTGCCCTTGATCCGGCTGCCGAGCGCGCGCACATTGCTCCAGTCGTTGCCCAGCCCGCCGGCAAATTTGGACAGCAGCGCGTTCTCCTTCAGCGCCTCGTAGATGCCGTCCAGATCATCCGCCACCGTGGTCAGGTAGCAGGAAGACAATTGCGAGCGGCGGGTGCCGGAATTAAACAGGGTCGGCGTAGAACTCATGAAATCGAAGCTCGACAGCAGGCGGTAGAATTCGATCGCGCGCGCATCGCGGTCCACTTCGTTCAGTGCCAAACCCATCGCCACGCGCATGAAGAACGCCTGCGGCAATTCGATACGCCGCTCCTCCACGTGCAGAAAATAGCGGTCGAACAGGGTCTGCAGGCCGAGGTAATTGAATTGCAGATCGCGCTCCGCCTCCAGTGCCTGTGCCAGCCGCGCCAGATCGAAACGTCCCAACTCCTCGTTCAGCAGTTCGGCCTCGATGCCGCGCTTGATGAATTTGGGGAAATAATCGGCGTAGCGGGTCGCCATTTCTGACTGAACCACCTCCTCGCCCAGGATTTCGCAACAGATGTTGTTAAGCAACAGGCGCGCGGTGACATAGCCGTAGGCCGGATCCTGTTCGATCAGCGAGCGCGCCGCAAGGATGGCGCACTTGCGCACTTCCGTCACCATCACCCCGTCATACAGATCCTTCAGAGTGCGTCCGAGAATCTTGCCGACTTCAACCGCGTCGCCGAGTCCGGTGCAGGCTGCTTCGATCTTTCCCGTCAATGCCGCCACATCCAGCGGGCGCAGGGAGCCGTCGTGATTGACGTTCAGCGCGGCGGCGGCGGCCGGCACCGCCGTCGCACGTTCGCGGTTGCGTTGCTCGCGATACAGGACATAGGCGCGCGCCACGTCGTGTTCGCCCGAGCGCATCAGGGCCAGTTCGACCTGGTCCTGTATATCTTCGATATGAAAAGTGCCGCCGTGGGGCTGGCGGCGCAGCAAGGCGCCCACCGCCGAATCGGTCAATTGCTCCACCAACTCGCGCACCCGCGCCGAGGCCGCGCCCTGTCCGCCGTTGACGGCGATAAAGGCCTTGGTTAACGCGATGGAAATCTTCCCCGGCTCAAACGGCGCGACAGAGCCGTTGCGGCGAATAATTTTGTACTGGTCTAGCGGCATGCCGGCAGAGGCGGCAACAGAGGAAAAGGCGGAACGGTCAACAGCAGAAGGCGGGACGGATGATGAAACACCGGATGTGGCTTGCAGCATATAACTCCCCTTTGGATGGTCGGCGCGGCAGCGATGCACGGTGCCGCAGCCGAAAACGAAAAACACTACATATAGTGGTCAAACGACTGGTTTGGCGCTGATTCTAGTGTTTAGAGGAAATTATGCAAGCAGAAATTTTGCCTATATATTTTTTGCGCCCGCGCTACCCGCCCGCGTTTCGCGCACAAAGCGCGGCCAGTCAAAGCAGGGGCCGGGATCGGTCTTGCGCCCCGGCGCGATGTCCGCATGGCCGGCGATGTCGCGGATCGGATAGGCACGCAGCAGATGGCGGGTCAGCCCGGCGAGCGCGCGGTACTGTTGCGGCGCAAAGGGAATCGTGTCGCAGCCTTCCAGTTCGATCCCGATGGAAAAGTCGTTGCAGCGCCCGCGCCCTCGCCATTGGGAAACCCCGGCATGCCAGGCACGGCTGGCACAACCGACGAATTGCAGGACGGCGCCGTCGCGCCGCACCAGAAAGTGGGATGACACGCGCACCCCGCGCAATTTGGCGTAATAGGGATCGGCGGCGCAATCCAGCGTGTTGGTAAAAAACTGGCCGATGGCGCTGCCGCCAAACTCGTTTGGCGGCAGGCTGATGCTGTGGATCACCAGCAGTGTCACCGCCGTGCGCGGCGGCCGCCGGTCAAAATTTGGCGAGGGTAGGCGCCGCAGCCCGCTAAACCAGCCGCCGGCGTCCGGTTTCATGGTTTGTCCTGCCCGCTGATGGCGAGCCGCTCCATGCGGTAGCGCAGCGCGCGAAAGGTAACCCCCAGGATCTTTGCAGCCGCGGTACGGTTGAAATTCGTCTGCTGCAGCGCGGCCAGGATTGCCTCGCGCTCGACCCGGTCCAAATAGTCGGTCAGCGGGTAACGGCTGCCCGCTGCGGGCGCCTCCTCCAGCACGGCCGGCGTCAATTGCAAATCGGCGGTCTGAATCAGGCCGTCGGCGCACAGCGCCACCGCCCGCTCGACGATGTTTTCCAGTTCGCGCACGTTGCCCGGGAAATCATAGCCCGCGAGCGCCTGCAACGCGGCAGCGGAAAAGCTAATCCGGCCGCTGTTGTCGATTCGCGCCAGCAAGGCCCGCGCCAGCGACGGGATGTCTTCGCGCATTTCGCGCAACGACGGCATGCGCAGGGAAATCACATTCAGGCGGTAATACAGGTCCTGACGGAACTTCCCCTGTTGCACGCGCTGCTGCAGGTTGTGGTGGGTGGCGGAAAGAATCCGCACATCGACCGCTTCCTCTTCCGCCGCGCCGACCCTGCGCACCCGCTTTTCCTGAATCGCGCGCAACAGCTTGACCTGCATCGGCAACGGCAATTCCGCCACCTCGTCGAGAAACAGTGTGCCCTGCCGCGCCGCCTGGAACAGTCCTTCCTTGTCGCGGTCGGCACCGGTAAAAGCCCCCTTGCGATAGCCGAAGAATTCGCTTTCCATCAAATGTTCGGGAATCGCGCCGCAATTCACCGGCACGAACGGCTCGCTGCAGCGCGCGCTGTGCGCCACGATCAAGCGCGCCGCCAGCTCCTTGCCGCTGCCGGATTCGCCGCTGATATGCACCGGCGCCTGGCTGCGCGCCACGCGCGCGATCAAATCGCGCACCTGCAACATCGCCGGTGCCTCGCCCAGCAATCCGCTCGCCGCATCGTCGGCACGGTTGCGGCATGCCGGCAGGCGCAGGGCGGAATTGACCAGGGAGCGCAACTGCTCCAGCGCGACCGGCTTCGACAGATAATCGAACGCGCCCGCCTTGAGCGCCGCCACCGCATTTTCCAGATTGCCGTGCGCCGTGATCACCGCCACCGGCACATCCAGATTGCGCTCCGTGATATGGCGCACGATCTCCAGCCCGCTGCCGTCCCGCATGCGCATATCGGTCAGACAGAGCGAAAATTTTCCCGCTTCCAGTTGTTGCATGGCGGCAGCAACGCCCGCCGCGCGCGTCACTTCCAGCCCCATGCGCAGCAATGCCAGCTCCAGCAGCTCCAGAATGTCCGGTTCGTCATCCACGATCAATACCCGCTGCATCGGTGCGCTCACCCTAATCTCCCTGTTCATTGGCCGGCACTGCAAAAGCGATACGGAAACAGGCTCCGCCCCCTGTGCCCCGCCGGTATTCGATGCGGGCACCATTGGCCTCGCACAGTTCGCGCGCAATGTACAAGCCGAGTCCGGTGCCGCGGCTGTCCGTGGTGTAGAACGGCTCGAACAATTTCGGCAGCGCATCCGGCGCCACACCCGGGCCATCATCCTCGACTTCCAGCACCATGCTCCCGCCTTCCGCGCGCGCCGCCCGCAGTTGCACACTCCCTGCCCGCCTGTGGCTATAGCGTAACGCATTGCGGCAGAGATTCCACAGCACCTGCTCGAAATGCCCGCGATCAAAACGAATCTCGCCCGCCGGTGGCAATTGCAGGGCGAACAGGACCGGCTCGACCTGCTCGGTCAGACACAGTGCCTCGACAAACCCCGGCAACAGTCCGGTCAAGTCGAGTGTTTCCGCCTGCACCCGGTCGCGGCGGTTGAGTTGCATCACATCCTGCACGATGCGATCCAGGCGCGACGTGTTCTCCATAATCAGTTGCAACAGGCGCACCTGGGACGGCTCATGTTCCCCTTCCCGCATCAATTCTGCCGCATAGCTGATCGATGACAACGGATTGCGCACCTCGTGCGCGATATTCGCGGTGAGCCGCCCGAGCGCCGCCAGTTTCACCTGGCGCGCCTGTTCCTGCACCCGCTGTACATCTTCCAGCACCACCACCGCGCCCCAGAAGGTCTCGCTGCCGATGCGCAGGAAACGTACCCGCACCGCACTGTTGGTGCGGGGCAGGTGCACCTCCGACACGTTACTGGCGAAGCCAGCCGATTGCGGGAAGAGGTGCGAGGCAGTCGTTCCCGCACCAGACGGCTCCGCCGCACCGTGTCGCGACTGCACCTCCGACACGTTACTGGCGAAGCCAGCCGATTGCGGGAGCGACTGCTGGATTTCAGCGCCCAATTGCGGATTCTGCCGCCAGGCCGCATACAGCGCCTCCAGCAAGGGGGAACATTCCGCCAGTCCCACCTGTTTGTCGGGCGCGAAGGCGAAACCCAGCAGGCGGCTCGCCCCGGGATTGGATTGGCGCACCTGGCCGCGCTCATCCACCACCAGCATGCCATCCGGCATGTCATGGATCATCAGCCGGTTCGCTTCGGCCATGCTGGCCAGATCGGCGCCGCGCAATGTGGCGAGTTTTTCGCTGATAAGGGCATAGCGGGACAAGGTATGCGCCAGCCAGGCCAGGGCAAAATAGGAGATGCACAGAATGCCGACCTGGAAGAACTGTGCCGCTGCGGCCTCCCGGGTCAGCACCGAATACGCGTGCTCCAGCAACAGCGCAATACTCGCCAGCGCGGCGTAGAGCAGGGTAATCCGGCCGTGGCTGATCAACCCGGCGAAAGCCAGCGACACCAGCAACAGCATGGCAATGTTGCTTTGCACCCCGCCGCTAAAATAAGCGAGCAGGGTGAGGCACAGGATATCGGTGCATACCTGGAATGCCAGTTGCCAGCCCGGGGACGGCCTGCGCCACGAAACCGCCAATACTGAAACCAACACCAGAAAGGTGTAGCTTGCACCGACCCAGAAGAACTCCGATTGCTCGTGCGCGTCCGGTGATAAGGCGGCACCGTATAGCGCCGACAGGACCAGCAGCAGACCACCGAGGAGCAGGCGATAGAGATTGAACAAGGCCAGCGGACGCCACATATTTTGCGGCGCCAGCGCGACCGACGGACTCAGCGCTTTAAGCAGAGCGGTGGTGGAGGCCGGACTTTCCTGCATGCGCGCGGCGCCCGTTTCACTCGCGGCGATGCGCTTCGCAACAGAAATGTTTGCCGCCCTCTGTGATGCACTCGCCTTTGGGCAGATGCACGCCGCAACGCGCGCAAACGACCATGTCTTCGCTTGGCGGCGGGGCTTTCAGTTCGTCGCGCTTGTTGCGAAAAGAACGCAGCAGCCAGTACACGAGGGCGATCGCCAGCGCAATAAAGATCAACCGTGACATGCCGTGCCCCTGTTCGATGGATACGGCGCGGCGCGCCGTGAATCCGGGAATAAATGGTGCGCTCGGCGGGAGTCGAACC